>JADMIO011276575.1_pt1 | contig 43167 bp, 36 predicted proteins | sample 8958161 | NCBI WGS metagenome assembly JADMIO01 (sample SAMN16585339, study PRJNA669376) | soil metagenome | isolation source: Crop rotation soil | place: USA: Cullars Rotation, Alabama | collected 2011
ATGATACGTTTTCGAGATCTCACGGCGGTTCAGCCGGCGGTTCGTTCTTCGCAACGGCGAGCTATTCGACTACAGTCAGCCAAACATCAAAGGCGTTCGACGTCGTATCCCTTCCGGATTTCAGTGGGATCGTTTTCCGGCTTAGAAGGTTCAACGTAGAAGACGAATCCATTGGGATAGAGTTTGCGTTTCCGGTACAGGAATATGGCGCGGCTTTTGACGAGGGATTTGCTGAAGTCTCACTTGAGATTGGGGGAATGCAAGTTGAGACCTACCAAATTCCGAGGGAAGTTCATCCTGCAGCAGGACGCATTATTGTCTTAGGGGGATTTCGGAGCTTTTGTTACAACCTACAATACAGCCCTCTACTGAGCGGCAAAGTATTGCTTGAACCAGCTCTCGAAGTGGTGAAACTCCGCTTCCAAACACTTCAACATCTTGCCTCACAGCTCACAGGCTCTGTTGTCGGCCTGCACATTTATACCCCTGTTGTTTCTGATACATTGATTCTCGATGACCAGAGTATGCCTGTTGAGGACTTCTTCGACTGTATTGGGAGGAATGAACTGAAATTATTGTTCATCGCAACCTGCGATTCCGTTCGTTTCGTGTCTCTATTTCGTCGGACCGACATCGGAGCCCTGATAGCTGCCACAGAAAATCTCGCGGTCGATTACTCCAATTGCTTTGAGAAAGTTTTTTACTCTGAGCTAAGCAAAGGGGTCTATGCGAGCGAAGCTTTTACTAAGGCCTCACGCCTCTCTGACGTCGGTCGGCGATTCTACAGCGGTGCTTACGAACCAATGTTCCTCGATCTTCGAACCGATTTCAAAATAGCGATTTGAAATACTAAGACGGGCCACTTCCCTTCAACATTCGAGCCTGTGAAGGGGCATCGCCACTTTGGTCCCTGAATGACGCCTCTTAAGAGTTCGTCAAGATTTCATCTGGCTTGAATTCCATCTTCCTGAACATTCCCGGACAATTTCAAGTTATGACGGAAATCTCTAGGAAAATTTCACTATATGCCGGACAAGAATTTCATTTAATGCCGGAATCATCCGCGTAAGTTATTGATTCCAGTGAGAAGCGAATTTCGGTCATTAAATGAAATTCTTGTAGGTCATAAAATGAATTTGCTCGGATCTGGTCTGGCGCTATATGTGTGGTAGAGCACAGACAGATTTTTTTCTTATTAATAACGTGTCTACTTCCGCAAGGGTATGCCCATAACACCATTGATGTTATTAGCGGCGGACTCGAGCTCTCGCGTAATAAAGCTCGAAGTTGTGGAAACAACTGGCAGGCGTCCCGCTTCACGGATTGGCAAGTAAGCCAATGATGTCGAACCTACACGTTTGGGTGCGTAGCGCCAGATTAGGAGATGAGAAACACCAAAGAGTAAACAAAAAGATGTTTGAGAAACGAGATCCAAACCATGCCCACTCTGAATGATCTATTTGACCAACTGACGCAAGCCAACGCCAACCTGCTGGCCTTGCGGGGAGACATTGCTGGTCTGACTAATGTGGCGAAGGACATCAAAGGCGTTGATGACAAACTGCTTCAAGCCGCGCTTGACTCTAACGCTAAACTGCAAATCCTCTTGGGAGATATGCAGCAAGTTATCACGGCGGAAAGATATACGAATAAGGCGCTCTTCCACATAACGCAGCAAAATGACACTATCATCTGTGATCTCGAAAAGGTCGCGCATAATACATGCGAAATATGGAACGAAGCAAACACACAAACAGGCTTGCAAAAATCTATCGAAAGCCGCGCCACTGAATTAGCTGACGTAGCTGAGACAGTCCATGCTAACGCTTTTGTGGACTTGCAACGGCGAAAGCAGCTACAGACAGAGATCGAGCGATGCTGTCCCCCCGAGCAGCCCCACCCGGCTTGCGAAGATAGGCCTTGCTCTGTTCCTAAGCCCATTGAGGGTCCACCTGAAGAGCCTCGTCCGCCCGCCTAACGGCCAATATCTTCGGTGCAAACCAAGTAGGCAACTTTGTGGTCTTGTAAGATATCAGGAGGCACGTATGCCACTCTTTGTCCAAAACGGCGCTATACCTGACCCGGTCGGAGGGGTAATTAGCTCTGACACAAATGCGGTCGCACGCGACTTGGCAAACATCGCCAAAGGTGATTTAGGTCTAGGCCATGATGACGGTGCCGTTCTCGGTGACGTGCTTATTAAAGTGACATATAATCCGACTGTAACAGGTGCCGGGCCTACACTTATAAAAGAGTTGGTGGGTGTCCCGCAACAGATCCAAATAGTTGGAGCCGACCGCGCCACGGTCAAATCCACCGGTGGGATTACTGGATTGGGTGACACTTCGCAACAGCCGAACGGCGTAATCCGAATAATTTATGATACGACCGGATGTGACGGCCAAGGAACACATGTCTTTGGCCCAAACAACAAGAAGATTGCGAATCCGCCCTTTGTCATTCTCTTTCACGAACTCGTACACGCCAAACATATTGCACGTGGGACGCTCGCAGCTAACCCAGAACGGCAAGCCCGCGATGAGGAGAATCGGTGTCGCGCGGAAAACCAACTAGAGTTACGTGATATAGAAAATGATGGCGGTGGCTGCGGCGGAGTGACTCCGAGTCAAGGTGGAAGTCAAGGTTTGGGAAAATTCTGTTTGATCGCCACGGCGGCCTTTGGCTCACCACAAGCAACACAGGTTCAAGCTTTGCGCCACTTTCGTGATGTGCATTTACGTCGGACTGCGTTTGGTGAAGCTTTCTTTAATCTTTTCTATTCAGACTACTACCTTTACAGCCCGCAAGTAGTTCAACTGATGGATTCTTCATATCAACTCAGCAACTTAGTACGCACGATTTTAGTCGAGCCATTGCTGGATTTCCTAGGTTTGCTCGACCGTGCTCTGCAAGCTGACTTATGCTGTAACGCCTTCCAACACCACTTCTCTAGCACTTTTCGTCACCGCCTTCAAACTCTCGCGAATTATGGTTACGTTAACCAAGCAGAACGGATTCATGCAACACTGAGTCAGCTCTGCCAGATGAGGGCATCGGGGAAAGAAGTTTTAGGAGCCAAAATCAACTACCCGAGTGCCATCCGGGTAGTTCCTTTCATAGAATATTTGGGGGAAGTGATGCAGACCGGGACTACGACGCAAGTTTATTCGACATGGGCTTTACTGGAACCACTCGTCATCACATGGTCGGCACTGGCAAATCTAGCTAAACCCTCCGCCGATGAGAGCGTAGTGACGCGTATGTGGGCGGAATCTATTGCAGTTTGGCTTGATCGGATGCCTGTGCCTGAAATCCTTACCACCCTCACTGCAGCTCAACTCGGCGATGATCTGCGCGACTTGGGAAAACATTTTTTCATCTCATCAAGCGTTCGAAAGCGATTTGCAGAACGTCTCCTGCAAGACTTTCGCAACCAGACATCTTTCGATCTAGAGAAACTGTTGAAGGAAGCAGAATATTTGCCGTAGAATCGCCGCGCGGTACAGTATCAAGCGAGCGGCCTAACAGCGCATGCAACGGAGGCCGCGAAGCGAATTTCTCATCGTTCCATCAGTGCCGCTCGCGGCCCCGCTGACTCTATTGACTTTCCTTCAACTTCGTTTCCCTCGACTCGAAGGTCGTCCCGTTCCACTTCTCAACTGTGCTTCCCAGTTCCCCGTCCTAGTTCTTGTCTATGGTATCAACGGCTAAGCACAGCTCAAGGGATGAGCGCCATCCGGTGACGGGCTTGCACCGTCTCGGTGTGACCAAACGTATTGGACGCTACCATCAAGGGTGTCCGATCGTTATGATCCTTCGAGTTTGGGTCTGCGCCTTTGGCTAGCAAGGCACGCACTGTGGCTGTGTCCCCGGCTCTCCGCGGCAGCCAGTAAGTCATGCAGCTACAGCAGAGCGCTGCCTCCAACAAACCAACAACGCGCAATTCTTGCCGGAAATTTGAATGATTATGTGCGCGCCAACTTCCCTGAACATGCCGAGTCTCATTCAGGAGCAGGCATCAGGGGCGTACCCGGATTCTGGCAGGAACTATCCGGCGTGGTCCACATTTGGAAACCTCGCAACTACCTGATGCCGCTTTTGGTAATACCCTACAAAGACGCAAACGGATTGATTTAAGCTTCCGAAATCCGATTACACGCAATGATATTTCGTTCAACGAGAATAGATACTGTTGGCTTTCATCACCAAACGAACGATATGGCACCAGCTCTGGACACCAATACATTTCACGTTTGTTAAGGAGAAACTTCCTCCAGGCGAGACGGTGCTGATCACTGAGGGAGCATTGAAAGCTGACACCGTAGTACGGTTCAGGCCAAACGCTCGTGTGATCGCCACATCGGGAGGCACACAAAATTGCCAACCACGGTCATCCGCAAAACCGTGACTAGAATCCCACGCCGGAACATGTCAGCGTCAACGATGTCGACTCATACAGACCATCTGGCGAAGTAAAGGTTATGATTCCAGTCTGTAGTCCGCCGTCGCTAGCGCCAGGTTGAAAGTCGACGACGATCTCCCAACATTGGCCTGCGAGAACAGTGGTAGGGCAGATCGACACCACAAAGGCGGGGTTATCTGATGTAGCTGTAATATCAGTCAGAGCGTTTTGTAAATTGTTCGTTAAGAATGAGAATTCCTGTTTGGTTGATCCAAGTGCGACTGCTCCAAAGTTAACGACGCTGGGCGCGAGTGTTACCAAAGCAGGTGGCGGCACATCGTTGGCGCCTGGCGCAGCGAAAACCACCTGGCTAGGACCATTCATTATTTTATAAAGATTGCCGAATTCCGCCGGACAAGCTACCAGGATCCCTGGCGAGTATGAATCCACGCCTGCGCCCCAGTTCATAAAAGCATCGAAGGGCGTGGTCACAGCTGCATTAACAATGGGGCAATACCAACCATACCCGACAGCAGCCCACGGATTGTTTTGGTCTACAATACTCAACGGGTTTTTTTCGCTACCACTGCCGAAGAGCATAGCGGCGGTAGCCGTTGCGATCGTTTGGTTGCTGGGATCTGTCAGCGACCATGCTATCACCCAGTCTGCGGTGGAATTCATGAGATTGACCGGTTGTGGACCTGGCCCACTCACCCACCAATAAAATATCGGACAGACGCTAAAAAACTGCCCGTCTCGCGATTCCGTTCCGATTTGCCACGACTTCAATCGGTGCAACATCCAATAGAAGGCTTTCCAGGGATCTGACTGCAAAACCTGCTGGATACCAAGCCGTGGCGGATAGCTTTGATAGACCAGTCTTAATGGGTTACCTATCGTCACCTGGAACACTAGGTCACTGTCACTGGTCTCCAGGTTCGTAAGCGCCTGCGGAGTCCACTTAAAGACAGCCGGAATCAACGCCTTCCAACTGGCGTAAGTTATGCCGTTAAACAAGGAATTATTTGTCGGATCTGGTAGGTTTTTCTGAGTATTTGCTTGGTACAGCGGTTGACTGTTTACAAAACTGAGAGCCTGTAGCAGTCCGTAATTGCTGTAGAGTAATCGCACGTACGCCGGGTTAGCCAAAATTAAAATCATGTTTAAGTAGGCTGCCGAGGTGTCGTCGGAAACCGCATTGATAACCTGCAAGAGCGTTGAGTAACTAATGCTCGATTTGGTAAGCGTACTTGAGGACCAAAAGGAACCTATTAGTTCAGACAGGGCATTCGCGCCTGCGCTTCCTCCGGCCGTAAGAGCTACCGTCCCCACCGTAATGGTGGCAGCAATCTCGGCTGGAAGTGCCACCGGTAGCAACACAGAGCCCAACCCTATGATAGCGCTTGTGAGTAAGAGGTTACCGATAAAGTCACCTGTCGAAGGCCCGTTTAAATTCATGTCTCGTTGGTTCTGTCCGTTATAGATCTGATTGGCGACGTTCAAAGGGATGTTTTTCAGGGCAAATTCATCGACAATAAATTGCGCCCAAGTGCTATATGAGGTGAGGAAGGCATTGAGTCTAAACCGCATCGCGTTGACGTTGAGAATAAACGCGTAAATCTGATCGTCAGCACTGTCGAAGGGCCATTGTGGCGGAATTGGGGGCGCCGACGATTTCTTGGTCACACTTACATACGCCTCCTGAAGCAAATTTGTAAGAGACGTGGGGTCAAAAATCGACGAATTACCAAGGTTGAAGAAATCAGTGAATGAGGTTTGCGGCGACAATGCCTGGGCCGCTTCATTGAAGTTGAGATATGCCGTCAGAAGACTGGTTTCGTTATATGTAGCTCCGGGGGGAATCGGAAAGGCAGTTTGATCATTGAATAGCGGCCAGTAAGGACTAATCGTGACTTGACCGGGATTTCTCGGGTCGTCCAAAGTGGTTGGCGTGATCGGATAGTTTGGATCCGTGTAAGCTGTTTGAGACGAAAGCACGTCGAGCATTAACTGCATGAGCGAGTTCAATGGTCCCGGAACCAGCATCAACTGCAGGTTGTCGATCGTCAGTGCCTGTGAGTAAGTGAAATCCAACCTGAAGCAACCTGTGTTCGCGGCGGTGATCGTGAGATCGGTACCGGGCGCGATTTGATTGATGGTTTGAACGCCATCCGTAACGCCGTTCGTCAACGTCATTGAAAAAACGGAGCCTTGGGGGAGATTGTCACCGTTTGCATCGGTTGTGGGAAAACTGACCTGGAGTTGATCTTGAGAACATAGACTGATCTTGGTGCTGTAAGTCTGCGACGGCTGAAACTGAATTCCCAGCGCCACCATTGTGAAAGGAATCGCGGTACAAATGCCGTAGTTCTGATAGCCGGGTACGCGATTGGTCACATCAGTGAACGGATCGACCGGCGGCGTGTCAGCCGTCGTAACGAGGTAAGCAGTTGTCGGGATCGAATCAAACACACTTTGACCTACATAACCTGCGAGCCCTATGTCCCGATAAGTTTGTTGATCAAAGAGTGGCAGGTCGATCAACTGCTGAATGCCGCTGGCGCTTCTCGGGCCATACCACGTTCTCAGCTCGTTGATACAACCGCAAAATCCCTGTGCGTAAGGCTGAAAGGGCCCCGCAGAGACAACTGGCTGAGGCGTAATTGAGCCGCCAAACTGCGCGATCGCGGGCGTGTTCGCAGTCCACGTAGTGCCGTCGCTGGCGACGAACGAGAGACCAAAACTTCCATTAGCCGTGCCACTCGCAGCGAGTCGTCCATCAAGAAAAAGTTTTTGCGTCCCACCGCTGCCGGGTGCGACCACGAGTGCGGCGTGATGCCATTGGCCATCGACTACTGAGAGTGGTGACTTGAGATTATTCGGCGCGCCCACATTAATTACACCATTATTGTTTTGAGCAATTAAATTCTCCCCCGGTATCAAAGTGATTTGAGTCGAATCAAACAAGCCTGCTCGCAACATGCCGTTGGTATCGATGTACATTAATGGCGCCATGGCCGTGGCTTGATTGTTGATCATAGGAACGCTTACCAAGCTCCCAGGCGACGCTGCTTTGAACCAGAGTTCCACAGTAAGCCCGTCGAGGGTGACTGTATTAGGCGAAGGCATAAAGGCTGAAAGTGACAGGACAGGCGGAGCTACTTGGCTTAACTGATCGAGGTAAGCGACTTCGTTAAATTGGAGGGAGTTACCAAAGGGGTTCGGCGGAATAGTCATCAGGGGATTCCTTCGAGACTGGGATTAAGTTAAAGGGCGCGTACAGTCTACGGGCTATGTGGGGGGAGGCCAACCAGCCGGACTCTGAAAAGTGTTTTTTGTTTGGCCTTGTGGGCTGTTAATGAATAGGGTAGGCGCGGCCTTTCCAAACGACGATGATCTCGCCATCGAGTAATCGGCGATCGTTTTGATCGCGGGCTCACAGGCAACTAAGGTGCGATAAGCTTCTGAGTTGCGATTGAGATTCATTGCCGCTTTAGATCCGTCATAGGCAGTGTCGATCCAGACGCCTTCCCGCTTGCGGAACTGGCGACCGGAGACAGACCTGGTTTCAGCGCTGCTGTCTTTATCGTCTTTGCCGGCTTCTTCTTTGTCTCGCCGTGCATTATTCGATCGACGACATTCTGGCGCAGGTCGAATCTTTTGAGTGCAAACTGGTTGAGGTTACCGGCGGTGAACCGTTCGCGCAAAAAGAGAGGCTTTCGCGCTTATCAACGTCTCTGCGATGACAGTAATCCGGGTAAGATTTATTTCACGACCTCACCAGTCCAAACTGGAGCGAGTCGAAGAGTGTGCCTTACAGTCCAACGGGTCAAGGTCCTTACCAGCAACACATCTTCATGACTCAAAACAGTGAATGGAAAACATCATTACCGGATTGCGCATTCATCCCGGCGTCCGTTGCTGCTCAGGTGATGACCGAACCTATGGCGAGATCATGATCGAACGTTAAAGCGTCAGATCTTTCATAGTATTTGTTGTTTATCGGCGCCATCCTCACTTGGGCCACTCGACATTGAGATCTGAAACCGGTGAAATTCTAAGAAATGAGGCGGTCAGCGAAAATTTCAAGTTATGCCGGAAAACTGTAGGAAAATTTCAAGTTATGCCGGACAAGAATTTCATTTAATGCCGGAGCTGTCCTCGTAAGTTATTGATTCCATTAACAGGCCAATTTCACTTTATGACGGAACCCACAAAAATGTGGGTTCGGTCATAAAGTGAAATTTGTCGGTCATAAAGTGAAATTCGTCGGTCATAAAATGAGAATTTTGTCGGTCATAAAATGAGAATTTGCGCGCACGCTTCATATCAACCGCGCGGCAGCAAAAACGTAAACCCATGATTTCGGTCGGCTTTGCGCGCGTTAGCAAAAAACGTCCGTGTCGGATTTGTGGCAAACCCACTTATTGTGGCTTTTCGAGGGACGAAGGTACTTCCATCTGCATGCGCATCAGTGCGGGATCTCGCGGGCTCTCCCGTAACGGTGGAAACATACACGTCCATACCGAAATTCCCTTCATAACAATTCAACCAAGAATCATGAGACCCATTAGCCAGTCAATTCCACTGGCTTCTCCGGAAATCAGAGACGCTGTTTTTCGGGAGTTGATTAAGATATCTCCCGCTTCAAATTACAGGGAAGAACTGGTTATCGGTCCAGGCGGGTTGCTGTCACGAGGACTGCTGGAGCAGCACACAACCAGCTACGGAGCGCTGCCTCCAACAAACCAACAACGCGCAATTCTTGCCGGTATCTTGAATGATTATGTGTGCGCCAATTTCCCTGAACATGCCGAGTCTCATTCAGCAGGCATCGTGGGCGTACCCGGATTCTGGCAGGAACTATCGGGGATGGTCCACATCTGGAAACCGCGCAACTACCTCATGCCGCTTCTGGTAGTGCCATATAAAGATGCAAACGGACTTATCCAAGCCTGCCAAATCAGATTACACGCAAAGGATATTTCGTTTAATGAGAAAAGATACTGTTGGCTTTCATCACCACAAGAACGATTTGGCACCAGTTCTGGAACACCAATACATTTCACTTTTGTTAAAGACGAGCTTGCTCCAGGCGAGACGGTGCTTATCACTGAGGGCGCCTTGAAAGCTGATATCGTAGTGCGATTCAGACCGAACGCCCATGTGATCGCAACATCAGGAGTAACCTGCTCTCACAGTGAACTGGTCAAAGCAGCCAGACCTTACACCGCGCTGATCGCCTTTGACGCAGATTACAGAACGAATCCCACGGTGTGTCGACAACTCGCCAGATTGATCGTCCACCGGCTAAACGATTCCAGAGAACAGCAATTACGCAACACAACGAACGTCCTTTGCTGGGATGGACCGAAGGGAATTGATGATGCAGTTCGAGCAAATGTAAGACTCAGAAGTCTTACGATCTCGGAATGGTACGCGACTCTTAGAAATGAACCTCTCGACGAAGTAAACAGATTCTGGAGCGAGATCGGTTTCAAACCTTAGCCAGTCATAACTGGCCGTTCACGCGAATCACTCACCAGTGTCTAAACAAAAAGGAGCGTAAGTGCTCCTCGTTTTTTCATTCTTTAGAAAGCAGGAAACTCACAATGCATTTTCTCTTAGGATTCCTTTTGGGCTACTACACACGCAATAAACCATTATTGGCAGCGACGCTTCTGGGCTTTGCCCTCGTCTGTTTTATAGTGCTGCCCGCAATCGCACTTTCAGGGCTCGCCTTGTCAGTTAGACGTGAACGACTCTCACGACCTCCACAAACACGCGTCCCTCCGGTTGTTGGCCTAGATTATAAGACAGCCGAAACCACACTTCACAACTCGAAGCTCAACATCCGTGTCCTGGCCTATCGTTACGATCTGCCGGTTGAACCCGGCACCATCACCTTTCAGACACCCCAAGTTGGCGAATCTGTAGACCACGGGACCGTAGTAGGAGTAGTCATCAGCGACGAGGATCCTTACAAGAAAGGTCGGTCTCCCTGATCTAAGTGCTCCGGATTTTCCGAAATGCCAACATTGTGATCGGGTCTACACGCAAACGGAGAGCTGTGTTTCTTTACGCCCTTTATGTGTGCGTAGTTGGTCCTTACAACGCGGATGTATAACGCGGGCTGGCCTGTGATTTATGTCTTCAAGATCTCTACTTCAGTCCACATCAAAACATCACCTTTGAACCTAGATTTAAGCTCCTCAATCCTTGTCACTGTTCCGGGATTCCACCTCGGTGCGGAGGTGGCAAACACTACCCCATCGATTTTCGACCTCAACACTAGACTTTCATAAAATCCAAATTGCTCTTGGTCGATGGTTAAGTTGCTTTTGGCTTCACCGATATACACTTTGCCATCGGACAAACATGCGAAATCTATATTCCTCTTTTTCCTCTTAGTCTGATCGAAAAACTCACTGTCGACCATGTATTGAAAATTTTTCGTTGAGCCCCGGAGTAAACGAAAGAGCGCGAGCAAAGCTACGTCAGCATCATTGTCGAAGAGTTGAAATACTACCTCCGGCAATTTATACAACCACATTGGGTTCGTATGCACTTGTTGCTGTTCGTAGCATCGGTGACATCGAAAGGTTTGTCCCACTTCTTCAGCACGGTACCAGATGGTCGCCGAGCATAACGAGCAGGTTAGTTCAAAACCTCGCTCGAGAAGCTGTAACCGTATGAGTTGGGAAGCTTCCGGGGGAAGCCTTTCTGATTCCTTAAGGTACTCTTCCGTTTGCAATGGCACGGGCCGGTTCAGCTTGCTCCAGAGTTCTGACTGAAACAAAGCTCGCCGTCTCGGCTCCTTAAGCGGCCGCCCCAACAATGCGGAGTTATTCTGTGAGCTCGCCAGCAAAGTCAGGAGTTCTCGATAAGGTGAGGTCTTTAGAATGTGACAGGCATCCGGAAGCGATCCGCATCGTTTGATGAAAGCGTGCTGATACTGTGCATGATTGCTCTCATGAACCTCGCCAAACCCCGCTTCGTCTAAGAGTCTCTCCAAAACTCGATTCATCGTAGGAATGGTAAGCCGAATTGGCGAGTTATCACTTAGTTGAAAGCGAACGTGGCGCGTATCTGTAATTCGACACTTGAGTGTCTGAAGTGGTTTGGGAATTTCGTCCCCCCGTGAGAAAGCGCGGGGCCAATTCTGAATTCTTTCGTCGGACACTTCTTCTGCCAGTCTTTGGTTGCGCGGCAACATTAGAGTTGGCCATTCAAGTGTCGTAGCCAGATTGCCATACCTTTCAAGTGGGTAATCTGGAAGAAATGAACAGTCATTTCCGTTTCGGGTAATTAAGACATGTCTCTTTTGTAGATGAGATCTCTCGGAATCGTAGAGAGTCACATCGTCATAAGTGCAGGTCTTCCATTCTGGAAAGTCTTTTTTTCGTTCTGATACAAGTTCAGTGAAAATTTGTGCCAGCTGATCGAGATCGGTTCTTGCTGAGGCGAATGCGAGGTCATAGCCGAACGTGTAGAAGCTCGCACCAAAATCCGAATCGAGCCAATGACAAATTGCCGCTTTTTCGCCCGCTATTTGTGAGAATGAAAGCCAACTTGTCACGACCTCATTGGCGCGTAGATTCCAGAAGAGTACCGCTTCATGAAAACCAAAATTGTTGGAAACCAATATGACCATTCCTGGAATTTGGAATAAATGCGCCAATCGCCTTCGCGGCGTTCCACTTCCACGATGCGTAGCCGTACGGTTCACAAATGACCAGCGCCCTGTGGAAAGGTGTTGCAATGAAGCACAAGCCTCAAGGATTTCGGGAGCGCCTTTTAGCGGAAACTGGTTTTCATCTTTGATGATTGCAAGTAGATCACTCCGGCTTGGTGCTGGCAACCAATGATCGTTGTCCTCTACTCGGGCTGATGTTTCTGCGCGGCGGTCTTCGACTGCACACTGGCCTAGCACTGTCTCCCTGTAACCGTATGCAGTGAAGTAAACCTCTCCGTCAAATTCGTCTGGTTCCAATTCAGCAGCTTGCACATCACCACATGCGATCAAGGCCATTCGGCTTGTGTCTGGAAAGCTGGCATTAGCGACCGCTATGAGATCACGTCCTAACGGATCTACAGGTCCAATGCGGTAGTTCGATGGCACTTGTGCTGCCTGACCAGACCTCCAGCCCAAATTGTCGTCGGCAACAATCTGTGGCACTTGGTCCCATTCGACGATCGCGAAAGGATTGAGGGGAAGAGTGGTCGATTGGAGAGTCAGTTCTGACAAGCCGGGAGCGAGAATGATGAAATCGGGATCGTAAAGGGCCAAAAACGTCTCAAAGCCCGGCCAGATGATTCCGTCCTCCGAGACCGGCACTATGATGTTATTGGTGCCCCCGAGCAACGTGCAGTTGTAATGGATAACCAACTCTAGGTGCTGCCAGTCATCTCCTTTAACGAGCCATGCGATGGCCCACGGTGACGAGGTTGCTATGGCAAAGTCTCGCAAGATTTAGGTTCCCCCAGATTCAACAACACTTCGTGACGACTTCATCGTTGATATACCATAGCCCTGCTAGCTGGTTTATTGGGCGGAGCGCTGAAGCGCTAGAATACGCGAAATATAGTATGAGGCATCAAATCGAAACCGTTGCGATCACTCCGACCGAATTCGAGAATCAAGTAAAAATCTGGCTCGAAACCGCGGCCGAATTGACTATAAAGTTCAATGTGACGGCGCGACGTAAACTTCGTGGGTCAAGCGGCGAATATGAGATTGACGCGGTCGCTGAATGCGAAATTCTCGGCGGTGCAAAAATCATAGTTCTTGTTGAGTGCAAGTACTACACTTCGCCAGTCAAACGTGATGTGGTGATGCTGCTTCACGCAAAAATCCAGGAAATTGGGGCTCATAAAGGCATCGTGTTTGCCACTTCTGGATTTCAGAGTGGCGCTCTTGAATATGCTCGCGTCCATGGCATTGCCACTGTTAACGTCGTTGACGGCGATACCCTTTACGAAACGAAGGGTCAGGGGGTTCGTCGAAGTCCTCCACCGTGGCTGGACGTTCCCAGGTTTGCTTGTTGGTTCATTTCGTTAACGTCCGAAAATTTAGAACGACATCAACTGGTAACCGAAGCGCATACGGAGTCTTTGACGAATTGGCTTATTGAATAGTGCCCGCCAACATAGTTGGACATGTTGGCTTTATTCCTCAATCGAACATTATGAATGCTCCTTATTTTACATTCATGCCACTGCACCGTCATTTCGATGGTGGCTTCGGCGCAATCGGGGACGCTTTTAAGGAAGCTGGCGATCAGTTAGGCAAGATTCCGGCAAGTGACATGCATAAACACCTGCCCGCGACCTACTTATATCGTCACGCTATTGAAATGTATCTAAAATCGATGATTGTCATCATCCACAAAAAGTTTGATGCGTCATCTAAACAGCCACAAGTACTATTTCGCCGGAAATGGCGAGCATTCGACACTGTGCATACGCTAGCTGGTCTTTGGGACTGTCTGAAGTCGTTGATGGACGAACACGCAAATGCTTTGAAGTCAACTTCCCTTGCATCGTGGGATGAATTGGATGCTTGCGCGGACTGGTTGCGCCTCATTGATACCGATGATCCAAGCGGCACTCTTCTTAAATACGCTGCGTCAGGTAACGAAATTGCAGATCGCGATAAGGAATCCTTCAAAGCGATGTCCGACGTTCTCATAGAAAAGACCCGCGCCTCTGATAAATTTGTGAAGGCGCTTATACTCGAAGATTCCGCTGGCTCAGTGGAAGCCTTCATGCTGGACTATTCACCAATTTACGATCTTCAAGTAACCATTTCGAAATGTGTTGATTTCCTTTCGACTGCGCATTTTTCCTTACGATGTGAACTGACCAACGGCTTATAGCGTCGGCTTACGACATCTGCTGCCCAGCCCTCACAAACGTATTTAGTTCAGTCGCCTCCAATACCCATGCAGTTACCCTATCCCTTTTCCCACCAAAGCGGCTGTGTATCAATCAACAATCTCGATTCCGGTACTGTCAGAATCTTGGATTGCCATGGAATTTTTCGATACTTCGGGACAAAGCTATCGCTCAAGCTCACTACCGTTCCGTTCTCAAGAGTTTTGAACCGTTTATATTTCTTTTCGTATCCCCCTCCAAATCTCTCATCTCCATCCTTCGTGAACCAAGACCGGGACTCTACATAGTGATGGCAGTCACTAAAGTGATATGGAATTACGTCCAAGCCTCCCACCCAGTAATACACTCGTCCGAAGTATGCGGCATGAACCCATCGTTCCCAGAGCTTGGGACAATAACGATCACTTTGAAGACGTTGATCATAGACAGCTAACCAGAGAACAAAGATCCCTTTCTTGAAATACTCCGTTGTTCGGTAGATGATTTGCTCCATGGTTAATGTGCTGATTTGGACCTCAATTGCGATCTGAATACCATCCATAACCGCGCTAACGTCTGGCCTCACTGTCCCTAGATCTTTCTCGATCTGCACATCCTGAAAACGACTGAACTTTGTCAGCCCTTCATAGATCGCAAGCTTGCACTTCCTATGTTCCCCAGTTTCACCCTGGCCATATTCGCAAAGTACCGGTGGCCAGTGCGCAAAGTGATGAGTCCTTACGGAACCTTTCTTCAGAATTACCTCTGCGGCGCATCGAGGACAAACGAACGGGCTATTACTCTTTGATTCATCCCGAGCTAAGATCTTTTTGTTATCACGGTGTCTGATGGCACAGAGCATCTTGAGATTTTACATTCACGACAATGCGAAATGGGCGAGCAGAATGTGTTAATTTCAAGATCGGCATTTTGCTCTGAAAATCCTCGGAAACTATCGAGCCTACATATGGACTCATTATCGTCGCTTCACCCTTGGCAAAGGCCCGCCCTTGGGCTTCTCAAATTCGCCGTTAAGACCTCAAAATCAACGACCTCCATCGATCAACTAGTGTCATTTCTACTGCTTGACGTTTGTGTGGAGACTACGTTACGGACTTTTCTATCGCTGCCGGACGGCGCGGTGGCTACGAACATGAAGTATTTCAATAGAAGGAAGTATGCAGGAGGTAATTTCCACAATCTGGTGGATGGCGTGACTGCTTCAGCTAAAAGTTTGGTCAACAACACTGATCTGCAGCACGCGAAATATTACCATGATGTTCGCAATCAACTTTACCATCAAAGAAGCGGAATGACTGTGGCACCTGACGATGTTCGGGGGTATGCGCTCGTCGCCGCGGCATTGATGAGTCAACTGCTCAAGATTGACACTCAATCGCTTCTGGGTGACAAATTCGACACGCCAGCACCGACCATCAACCAGGACTCGTTCGTTCTTCTAAAAAAGGAATTGCCAAACGATATCCAAAGATTCCGGACTTTAATCGAACAATTGATCGAAAAGCTTGAGCCAAAGTTGGTCTATCCAAGCACGATATCGAAACTTGCAGACATTTCGACGAGCATTACTGCCACGTCGTTCGCGCAGGGACTCAGGGAGTTAAGAGAACTAATCCAAAACTCTATCGCCGATTCCGAGATTCGTTCCTGGTTGCTGGGATTCTTGTCTGAGGATGTCGAATTTGATGATAAGCAAGTGTTAGAAAATAGCGTCTTTATTATGGAATTGGGACGAGATCATATTGCACTCTATGCTTTTGTGATCGGATTGTTCTACTTACCACTGGACGAAATTGGCAAAGATAGTCTTTATAAATACGAAGACATTTCCTTCGTGGATAGCGACGATTACAGCATCATGGGTGTTTATAAGATCAGCGTTGGACTGCTCGGGCATTGGTTGCACCAGAATACACTCTTGTCAGACGACCTTCGCCTTTTTCAGCGCACTGTAGACGTACACAAGAAACTAAAGTTAGCTATCCAAGGTTTAGAAAATCTTGTGCGACAGGGTGACTGAAGACATTCTCTGTGAAGATACGATGCTGGAAAGGATCCACTGAGCACTCCTATCTCACACACTATGATCAAACCAATCAAGTTTTCGAAGGCGACACGGCTCAATGTGGCCGGTCGATGCGCGTATCGCTGTTCCTTCCCCGGCTGTGATAAGCCAACGATTGGGCCGGGAGCGCGTTCAGATCAGATTGCCCTAACTGGCAAGGCAGCTCACATTTTTAGTGCATCCCCAAGAGGGCCACGTGGGCAAGGCAGTCTCACAGCAGATCAGCTCAGTTCCTCTCAAAATGCGATTTGGCTCTGTTCCGATCATGCTACGTATGTGGATACGAATCGGGGCGAAAAGTTTCCGCCAGAACTGCTTCTGAGTTACAAAGCGCTACACGAGGCTCGTGTTGCAAGAGAACAGTGTGGTCTCAATTCACCATCTGGGTGGTTTCATGAGTTGGCTTTGATTGAGAGTCCAGTTTTTGTTCCAAATGCTCGAATTCGATTCGGAAAACTTACGGTAATTGCAGGTAATAATGGCAGCGGGAAAACCGCACTCTGTGAATGGCTCGCAGGGCTTAGTGGTCCTTCAAATTTGGGACGATGGGATCATCCACGCGACGAACATTTCAATGTCAAGTTGCAAGTGACGTACTTTGATCCAATGCAGAGGCATGCTCGAATCGAAATTAGCAAGAACGACGTTATCAACTACTACTTAGAGGATAGAGAAGTGCCATTCTATCCATTTAGGCTCGGCTTGATTCGTCTCCCACAGTATTTCATTAGGGATTCGAAAGACGACGAACGGGATGAACTCCAGTTGGTAAGTGACATTCTTAATGTACCTACATCAACAGTTCGTAATCTCATTCCTTACGCCAATCGACACAATCATGGATACGTGAAGAATCTTCGTCTCGTTGAGAGGCCGAACGGTTGTACTCTTCTAGCTGATCACGAGGGTGAAAATGTAGCCCGCTGCTTCCGCAAAACGTCGGACAGTCAGCGAGCCAAGACTCTTATAGAGCTTTGCGTCGCAATGGCGCGCCTGTCTTCGGAGTTTTTGCCGACAATACTAATGATCGACGGAGGCATACTGTCCCTTGATTCTTTTAATTTTGCTAAGTACGCGGAGTACCTCCTTTCCGCCGAGCATCATTTCCAAACGATACTAATGCTTATCAAAGCCCCTAGCGTTGATACCCTTAAATGGTCTGGATGGGAATTTGCGCGGCTTATTGGAACCAATACCAAGGTAGTAATTGACCAATCTCCATTCTGAATTCTCGAGCCGAAAAGATGCTTGAAATAGGAGTTCACGTAGTAACCGTTGATTACAATCGTACGACCATTCTGGTTCACCACCTCACTGACGATGTGACAGGAGTTAGACGTCCGATTTGTGGGACCGAGATCGATAAGTTGTTTAATGAAGGCGATCCAAACTATTTGCTGGAAAAAATTCGATGCGGCACCACACCACTGTTTGACGATGCGTCAAGCCAAATGTGCGGTCGGTGCAGCCACATCTATTTGTCGCCCGGATCTGATGAATTAAAGTCTGAACGTCGGTTGACCCGCTGGAAACGGAAAAAGGCCAGGGCTGAAACGGTTGAAACATACAAGGAGTTGATTCTCACGCGCTGGCTTAATAAATGTCCGAAGTGTCAATCGACCATTAGTATTCAGGAGCCTTCCGGCTACAACACTGCCGAGGCAGATTGTAGTATTTGCAAGGTGAGATGGTCCTTTATTGTTTCGGCTAAGGCGAATGGTCGCTTTGTCATCTGGGTTGAAGACACCGGTGATGAGTACAGCGGTAAGACCGAGAGGCATATTGAGATTGAACAAATTGATTGGAATTGGTCTTAGAGGGCTGGCGCTAGACCAATTACGAGTTTCACGGGATGGGTTTTGAACGCCCCTGTCTTCACGCGCGATCGAAGATTGATACATCGACGATTAGTAGTTTGGGCAACAACTGCCCATACGATCGCATGAGCAACTCAATCGAACACTTCATGTGGGGATACCAGCGCTACTACCGCACTCATGTAAAAGTAGCTGCTGACCACGTTCTGAAACTGCTTGATGAAGGCTTAAATCCTGACGTTTTCCTGGTTGGTATACGACAAGAGGACGGCGCAGGGCGACATCCCACATGCGTTGAACCAGAAGAAGATTACTGGATCGAATCGGAAGCTTTCAACGGCACCGAGAGCTTAGCGACGTCAATACGCAGTCAAGATATCGAAGCGCAAATAGTTCACTCTCATCCCTTGGCCCAACAGTGGTCAGACGAAGCAGTCCATCGGCGCTCGATTCGTGACGCCATTCTTCAGATCATCGACCTTCACTCATCAAAACCAGCTAATCGAAGTTTCTTCGCATCTGTTCCCGTACCTGTCGGAGGCTATTTAGTCTCCGTAATTTATTCCATCGATACTACGGTATTGAATTCGTACTATCGCCTAGCTTTGGGCGAAGTCAGTATTCACGAATATCTCAATCGTCCAGTCGCCCGTTCACTCATCGATGCTGCGATGGATGAACTTCTGGTACAGGCATCTGATGGATTGCTTAGACCTGATCCCGGACTCTCAAATGATTATCGCGAAGCAGAAGAGACAATTCGAACCGCCGGCCGGCGGTTGGTGAGAAACGCGGCATTTCGAACGAACCAGCATGCGCTTGATGCTGATTACTTTTTTTATGACGCTTGCGACAAAATATCTGCTCTTAAGTATGAGCAAACCGACAGTCACGGCCGTTTCCTGCTAGCTCCGAGGGATATAGAAGGTGTAAGAACTCGCATTAAATTCAAAAACGATCTTACTTTCGATAATTATCGTCGGATCCGCAAGCTTCTTGAGTTGACCTCATCCGGCGGCGCCTTGCATACCGATTCTGAACATATCCTCGGTGGTCACTTCAAAAGCGGCCATGTAGGGTCACCTGAAAACCGGCCATAGAGAGGCGGCCGGGACGAGTGGTTTTTACGCCTTCGTGATTAGTTTGTCCATCCTTATTTCTTGTTAAGCCGCAATCTCAGTCTTGGTGCGCCAGCTGCGTGGTCCAAACTTCAAGACATGGCCGTGATGTAACAAGCGGTCGAGCATGGCGGTGACTGCAGCCGCATCGCCGAGCAGTTTGCCCCAGTCTTCTACCGGGCGATTGGAAGTAACTAAAGTGCTGGTCCGCTCATAACGCCGCATGATGATCTCCAGCAGATCTTCGGCCGCCGTCAGTGGCAACTTCCGCATCCCGAGATCATCAATGATCAGCAAGGGCCAGGCGACTGCACTTTCGATGAACTCTTTGCGCGAACCGTCAAGGTTAGCTTCTGCCAGTTCATCCAGCAGTTGATGCGTCTCCCGATAGAGCACGCGATGACCTTGTTGAATGACGGCCTGGCCAATCGCTTGTGCCATGTGGCTCTTTCCGGAACCGGGTGGACCAAGGAAAAGGGCGTCCTCCCGGCGATTGACAAAGTTGCCGCTGGCCAGTTCGAAGAGCAAACTGCGATTCATCTTCTTGTTAAAGCTGAAGTCGAAGTTATCGAGCGTCTTGAGTGGATCACGAAAGCCCGCTTGTTTGCGACGTCGTTCCAGTAAGCGATCACCACGAAGCAGCAGTTCATCGGTGACCAGACAGGAGATGAGATCAATGGGAGCCATAGCTTCCACCTGGGCCTGTTGTAAGCGTGTCTCAAGGACAGCGGCCATGCCGCCAAGGCGCAGTTGTTTTAAAGCCTGGTTCAACTCAATCAGATTCATGTGACTTCGGACTCCTTTAGTCGTAGTTGAATGACGTCTCGATATTGCTGCAGCTCACGGATCAAAGGATCGACTTGCTGCAGGGTGAGTGGTAGTTCTGGTTGCCGCTCGAGATAACGCTTGACGAAGTGATACTCCCGCACGCCGAGGGCGAGGGCTTCGCTACAGGCTGCTTCGACGCGCACAGGACCAAAGCGCTTGGCTAACGAGAGCACCCCCAGAATGCGCCGCACGCCCATCTGTCCCTGGCGTTGGTAGATGGCCTGACAGAGCTGGCCGATGTTGGCGCCGGCACGAGTGGCGCGGTCCAGTAGTTGTCGTGTGGATGGTGGCGTGCGTGGTGAGCGATCCTCTTCCTGAATGCGATGCCAGCCGCGTTTCTGGCGCAGATGTTCACGCAATAGTTGTCCGGTTTGCGGATGGAGCAAGCGCACATTCAGACCATCCCATTGCACCGGCACACGTCGTCCGATCCAGCCTGGTGGCGCGCTGTAGTAAGCGGCGGCCACTTCGACACAGCCATCAAGGTTCACGATGCGTTGGCCATATTCATAAAAGCGAAAAGGTTCGAGCGGTAGTGGCAACAAGTGCGGACGCTCTTCGGCAAACATCGCGGCTACTTGTCGTTTGGTGGTGCCATGAATGCGGGTGTCGGCCCAGTTTGTCTCCCAGCGATCGAGATATGCCTGTGCTGCCTCCAGACTCTCGAAGCGCTGACCCTTAAGTGGCGTCTTCTGTGCATGGCCCACCCCGGCTTCAACTTTCCCTTTGCGATCCGGATCTTTGACGCGACAAGGTAAAGCGACCGCGCCATAGTGGGCCAACACATCACGATAGAGCGGATTGAGTGTCGGGTCATGAATATCTGCCTTCAGCACGCCTTCACGCAGATTGTCGAGTACGACGACACGCATGCTGCCACCCAGACGACGAAAGGCTGTCTCATGTAGTTCGGCCCAGATGCGACTACTGGAACGGAAGGTGAGGAGTCGCACGCACTTGCGACTGTAACCCAGGGTCATCACAAACAGTCGGGTGCGTCGATACTTACCGCTTTGCGGATCGCGCACCCATGGTCCAGTGCCGTAATCAACCTGTGCTTCCTCACCGGGCTCGGTGATAATCACGGCGCGGGCAGGCTTCAACTCTGGTGGCTGGAGTTTGTTAACGAAGCGTTTGACACTCTGATAACTGTGGGGGAAGCCGTACTCGGTGACCAGGTCCTGCCAGATGGCGGTCGCATTCCGGCCACGACCTAATGACTCCTGAATGAACTCTCGATACGGTTCACAATTGCTGAGTGTTTGCGTTGCAGGCTGTTGCTTTATCGGTACTTTCGGGGCGTCAAAGTCGGTGGTCACCTGCATGGCCGGTTTTGCGACTTTGGCGGCCTGATTATTGGCCCCTTTGTCAGCAGTTAGCGGCTCAGAGTCGGTGGTCACCTCTATGGCCGGTTTTGCCCGTCCCCAACCGGGAGCTCGCACCTGCAGACCGGCAGCCTTGAGATACGTGCTGGCCGTCTCACGCCGCACACCGGTGGCCTGCTCGATGCGACGCAAGGACCAACCGAGCTGACCTAAAGCGATTATTTGTTGTCGTTTATCGTCGCTCAATACGTTGCTCATGCCGCTGCAGGCTACTTTGCCTCTCAGCGTCGTCAACGTCCCGAACGACTACTCCTATATGGCCGGTTTTCAAGTGACCCTACATGGCCGGTTTTGGGTGACCCCCGAGGACATATTTTCGGTCTGGTTGACTATGACACTCCTACTAGCCCAAATGAGGATGTGTTTGAGGTGATATTCGTCAGTCATCATCATTGGGAATTACATCATCGCGGCCGAGTTTTAATGGGTGTAAATTTAGGCGAGCCGTATGTGCCAAAACCAATTGCCTATGATTCCAAATTGCGTCGGGACTTACCTAGAATTTTTCATGGTATTGACACTACGTCAACGCAACTTCTCATCTCTCTCGTGAGGCAGGCCGAACAGGAACGACACGGCACTTTGTTGGTCATTTCGCCTGAGGCCTCTTCAGAATCCTCGCGACTGGCGAACCAGGCAACTGCGATCGAACCATGTTTACTCACACCGGAATTGCTCGGTCATCTAACGGGAATTGATGGCGCTGTCCTTCTTGACACGGATGGATACTGTCACGCGATTGGTGCAATTCTTGACGGACAAGCCACTTCAGAGGGAGATCCCGCTCGTGGTGCTCGCTTCAACTCCGCGGTCAGATACCTCCGGTCATTAACAGATAGACAGATTCCGGCGCTCGCTGTCGTAGTTTCAGAAGACGGCGGTGTTGATTTAATTCCTGTTTTACGCCCAATGATTAAACGGTCAGGCTTGGAATCTATGATTGCTGAACTTGAAGAGATCGCGCGATCCGAACGCATACGGCCCCGTCGTTATAATTATCTCTATAATCAGCTCAGAGAATGCCGCTTCTATCTACTCATCGATGATTGTCGCCGTATCAACTCAGCGATACAGGAGATTGAAAAAGGGCAAGATGAGAAGGATCCAATGAGAATTAAAATCATCCGCCATAGCTTTGAACCCGACGCTAACATGGATCCGGCTCTTTATTACGAGCCGGAAGAAGCGACCGATTTGCTTAACTGTGTAGCTGAGAAAGATACGTAACAAAAGAACTCTGCTTACGGTCGAATGGTCCGCATTCTGCCTACTTCATTTAGCTGGTTCATAAATCACGCTTCTATTTCAAGTCTCGGTCTTACTTATCAAGTAGAGAGCAAGCAAAGCCAATCCCCCGCCCACGATCCACTTCCCAATGTTCTCTTGGCTTCTTTTTGCATCGAGAATTGAGCTAATGTGGGCCAAGGCCGGGCTTACGTTGGCGCGCGTAAACTCTACGTACTGTACGCCAGGGATCTGTTGCATCAAATGCACGCCTCGTTCGATCAACGCCAGCGTAGGTTTTCCTAATGAAGCTGCTGCTCCAAGTTCTAACTGGACGCTTGTAGCATATTCACTATCGAGAGATACGATAGAAATTACGAAATCAGAGTAGAAGATTGCATGTTGAATTATCGGGGTAGATTCCGTCACCGGCGCTTGATGTTGCGAGGTGTCAACCACAATACCTTTGGCCTGCGCCTGACGACCTAGCAGAACTGCCACATGGAGGTCCGTGGGAGCCAGAGAATGGGAAATGAAGAGTCTCATCGCTACCTTTTGTCATCCTCGTCATTGATTCTTGAGGAATCAAGAGAAACCAAATCGTTTAATGCAGCGAACGCGTCGTTAGATATTGATTTTCTATGTTGGTGTGCCCAGTCCGCGATCGATCTACCCTCTACGAGACCGCGCTGACGCTCATACTCCTGCGGGAAGAATTGTTGAAGTACTGATTCGTCGCTCAACACTGCCTCACAGACCTGGGCATAACTCCAGACTACATAGTGCTGATGATTGCTGTCTTGAGTGAGTTGATCCAAACGTGCCTTTAGTTTTGCACTCGGACATGTACTACAAACTAGTAAATATCCATTGGCATGATGATGATCTAAGATTTCTTGAAAGGTAAACTCTTTGGAAAAGTCAGGCACACCAATAGATTTGCTATTAGTCCTGTGTTTGCATTGAACTACCCACTTGAGCAATCGGGATGTAATACAGTCGGTCACCATCGTGGTGACGAAGAGATCAACACCACCATCCTGACCACGTCCTGAACGTTTAACTGAGACTACCGAGCCCGTAGATGGTCTATCAATCGAGGGCTCAAGCTTCGTATCAGAAGGCATCTTCCCACGGAAGATAGCCTCTATGAGATCTTCGAACTGCTCGGCATTCAGCGAGGATAAATTGAGAGGTGCATCGGACATTCATTAGCCTAAGAGCTGATTGAGGTGGCGCTCAAGATTAGCACCATTTGACATCCCACAACTTTTTTTATTGGCGATTGGTAGTGCCATAACCGCACATCATTATTCTTCCTGCATTAGTGGATTTCCTGCCATGTTTTACAGGATTTTACGTATAACGGCCAATTTTGGTAGGCTGTGCCCGCATGGCTGACCTCTCGAAGCCCCCATTCACCGCAATCGAACGCGTTCTATCTGAGATTCCAGACAAAACACACGCCCGTCAGCGTCTCCGATACGCACTATACAAGACAAGAGAGCACGAGAAAGTCGAACTAGGCGCGGGCGCAATAGTTGGGTTAGTCATCGCCATTGTTTTTGGCGGCGGCGCATGGGCAAAAACCTCATTGCTTGGAGTGTTGGGGTTTCTCGCTACGGTAGTTTTAATCTTCATGTGGCATTGGATACATGCTCCGAGCGTGTTTCATGATCATTGGGAAGCAACGACGAAGGAGTTACTACATAAGACCCACTCCGAAAACCTAGTTCAACAAAAACGACAGTTTCTTGCGGAACGTCTACAGTCCCTTCTCAACGAAGCGGGAACGGTGGAATACGGTGCAGTTTCCATGAATTCAATCGAAGGCATGGGCAAGGTGTGGCGAGCTACTGCCTATCACGAGCGTGCAAAAAACTTCGTTAAGCAGCATTGGGGCGCAGAAACTGCAAGCCGGTACGATAAGGAAAAATCCGATCTTCTTGAAGAGTTATTGGCCGATTGTTTTCGAGAAAAAGATGATACCAAGCCAGATATAAGCGGAGCCATTGAAGTTGTTATCCAAAAGAAGTTACTACCAGAAAGAGGACAAGGCATAGCAGGTTTTGATTACTACTTCACATTACGTTGCTGGCTGCGTAACATAGGAGCACCGGGAAATTTTCAGAACTTCTCTCTATACATATTTGTTGATAACAAGACTTACGCTGGGGAGAGATTGCCAGTAGCCGGCTACTGTCTGTTCAAGCAAGTACCAACACAGTCCGGGGCACATACAACACTTCAAGTTACTCCGGAAAAACTCGAAGAGTTCGACGCATTTAGCATCTTAGAGCGGAACAGTACTCGTTACGGGTGGCTGCGTTTCGTCATTCGCAACGTGGAATGGAACCAGCGAGACGAAAGCGCCAACTACATATCTCATCTGGAGTTGACTGTGAGGGACGGAAGTGGCGGCCAAACGACAATAACCGACAAATCGACTTCTTGGAAATACGAAAATCCTCCAAACTTTGAAGTCCGTATATGTCCGGCAGAGTGGAAGCAACTTGGCCCAAGCAAAGTCGAAGGAATTACGCGTAATTCAAATAATAATTGACTGAAACGGACGCTTGTCACCACAGGCCTCATTCCGGAATCAATACTTAGTTTTTACTTTTTAGTGCCCTTGCGTGGCTTGCGCGGACGGCCAACCTTTCGATCCTTCACGGCGTCGAGGTCTTTCGGATCAATCAGCCAGTCATGCCCGACTTTGGTAGCCTTCAACCGCTTTGACCTAATCAGCACGCGCACCCGATTAGCGGTTACGCCCAAACGTCTTGCTGCTTCAGCCGTGCTGATGATCTTCATTGGCCCAAGTATAGCATTCTGCAAAAAGTAGCCCGATATCGGCATAATTTTCTTGACAAGCGAAACTCCTGTCTTTATAGTGGCCGCACCCACCAAAAAGAGCGGGCTGGCAAGTGCTACTAACACTCGCCAACCCTTACACAGCCGACTCCTATCCGGTTAAGAATGAGGAATCGACCATGCCGAATAATAGTATCAGCACACGCAACAAGGGCGAAACACCTTACGCCATCGTAAAACTGACTCCTAGCGACCTTGAAGGGAGAGATTGGTCGTTCCTGCGGGAATGGGCCAACAATCTCGGCGTGTCGCTGGAAGTCCTATTACATCGCATTCTGGTCGCGGCAATCATCGGCCAGCTTTACGTAGAGAAGATTCCTGAGATTTGAGACAGCCTTATGCGGATGAGTGACGCGTGAGGCTTGGGGGAGACAGCCTCACGTGTATGCCCAGCAACGCATGAGGCTCGGGGCGTTGGAGTTTGTGACCTCACCACAGGGTGTGACCTCACCAAATACGCACACGACGCCCCACAGTTAGCGTTATCGTTCCGAGAGGGGGCAAAGGATCGGTGACGCTTTGAGAGCGCTACGGGTAGGTGGGTACCTGTAGCGCTCTTACTAATAGATCAGCAATCAACCAAGTTGTCACTCACCCACGTACTTGACCTTTCATAGAGCACGACGCCCCATAGTTAGCGTTATCGATCCCAGAGGGGGCAAAAGGATCGGTGACGCTTTGCAGGGCGCTACGGGTCAGATAGGCCGTGACTTGTAGCGCCCTCGACATTTCAAAATGCAATTAAGAGTAGGTATCGATAGAGAGCTTGCACGGGCAGAATTCAGGGCGCGTATTCATTGTCTCGTTTTTGTAGTACCCCTTGAACATTATCCGCTTGCGCGCTCACCGAAACATTTGCACATTGTGATCGTCTGTGGATCATGTAGTGTTTACACTCTGCCTGAAAAGGTCCTGAGCTTGCCCGAAAATCAACTTTGAGAGACTTTAGGTGCATAGCCGCGTTGGACTTCTGCCCATCTCACATCGCTGATCGCTGCCAAACAACTGAAGTGGCGGAATTGTAAAATCAACGAATTGTGGAGCGCAGTGTTTCGCCGCATTTCTTCCAAATCAGATTCTTCACGCGGGGTTGAGTGGCATCAATTCCGTTGCCTTTAGTTCGCTCCTGCAGGACTTTTAGAGTTTCATCCACAAGCCAATCAGGCAACGTGTCAAGTAACACGATCGCCCTCGCAAAGTTCGTAGCGGTGACGCCGCCGAATCTAGGTCCCACAGCGGTTCTACTACCTCTAACCCTATCGTTCAGCCTAAGCAATTCGAGTATGGCCAAATCTACACATCCAGCGCAGAGTAAGTCATAGATCCGGCCGAGACGATCCTTTGCAGCATTACGCTTAGGAGAGGCTCTGTAGCCTGCTCTGTCCAGCATTTTTTCGAGTGGAACACCCAATGCCGCAGCCATAGCCGGCATCCTTTTTTTCAGGACCTTCGATCCAGATTCATACCGGATCCACTGCTGCCTTGAGATCTTCACAGCTCTCGCAGCTTCATATTGTGTGAGACCTCGGTTGTTTCTCTGCATCGTGAGCCATTCTCCGAAAACCTTCCATCTGCCATAGATGAAATCGTGGTTGAGCTGCGTTCGTTCTCTTCTCGGCATGGTGAAACTATGTCCCGTTCAATCGTTGTTTGAAGAGCGTGGCAGAGGTCTCTGCTTGTAACACTTAGACTGTCAAACAGCAGCAGATCCCAGAAAAAAATGAGACCAAATATGTTGCTTCCTAAAACCTCATTTTCCCAAGTTCGTGAAACTTAAGCCCCGCTCGTTCTGTTTCTTAGGGCGTCGGGAGTAAATCACGACCTGCGCCAGGAAGCCTTAACTCGAAAATCCGGCGGCAGGCAAATTTACGGAATCTGAAACTTAGTCCAAAGGAAATTCTAATGCCGGTAAGAAACATTCCCAGGTACGGCGCGGGCCGAAAAAATCTTGGCAAGTTCGCAAGTGTTAAGACGGGCCGTGTGGCATGGTACGAGTCGCTCCTCGAGAAGGATTTCATGTATCTGCTGGACTACGACCGCGACGTGAGTTACTGGCATGAACAGCCACTGCGAATTCGCTTTAGCCACGGAGGGGAGGTCCACCGTTATACGCCTGACTTAGAAGTTCATAGGACAGCTCAAAAACAACTGATCGAGGTAAAGCCCAAACACAAAGTATATAGCGGAGAGTGGGACGTTCTGTTTCGAGCAGCCTCATCGATCTGCGAGCGAGAAGGTTATGAATTCCTGGTTCTCACTGAGGAAGTAATTAGGATGCAGCCTCGGCTTGAGAACGTAAAACTACTTTGGAAGTACGCTCGCACACCGGTGCTCCCGCAGCACCAAATCATATGTAGCCAAGTCTTTAAAAGCCGAAAGGATGAACCGGTTACACTCGGTGATCTCATTCAAATCTTCACGAGCAAACAAATACCCACGCAAACCCTCTACTCCCTTCTTTTTTGGGGCGCACTTGAGTTGGATCTGATGCAGCCGCTGGATCGGGATAGTCGAATAACAATGCCTTCGTTCTCAGCCTTAACCGCCGCCGTGAAGAGGAGGACTTCCTAGGATGCTCCAGCACAGACTCAGCAGAAACATGCACATCACACTCCAGAGCCGGGAGTACGTAATTGAAAAGCGCCTGCCTGATAGGACCATCCGAATCAAGGATGTTCTCACCGATGAACGCATCGCTATGCCCGAACAGGAGCTGATTGAGGCTCTCTTCGAAAAGGGAGCGCAACTTCTCGGTCATAACCGTAATCAGGATGCACTTAAAGAGCGCCTCGAAAAGACTAGGGTTTGCGATATTGGAATACTCAAAGAAGATGATCCAAGAAAGATTCAACTGCAACGGCGACTCTCATACGTTAGGGCAGTTTCTGCGGCACGGTTAGTTAAAACGACAGAAGAAACTCTCAATCCAATCATTGAAAGAGTCGCTTCGCTCATAGGCGATCATAAACCTCCTTCGACGGCGACTCTCTACAGATGGCTGCATTTTTACGACCAGTCCGGCCGAGATGCGAGATCGCTTGTGCCCGCGACAAAGGCCCGCGGGAACCGTAAACGACGCTTCCTCGGTAGACGCGCTCAAAAAGGTGAATTGAAAAACAATCAGAAGGCTCAAGAGCGAGCCGCTAGAGTCGCAGAGTTGATCGACAACGCGATCGACGAAGTCTACCTCAAGGATCAACGCTTCACAGTCCGCGCAGTCTATGACGCTTTGACAGCAAAAATCGATGACGCTAATCGTTTTAGAAGTGTCGACGATCAACTCCCGCTCCCCGACGTGAGTAGTCTTCATGACCAGGTAAATAAGCTCGATGATTACGACGTGATCGAAGCCCGTTACGGGAAGAAGATCGCTGATGAAAAGTACCGCGCTGTTCTTCAGGGAGCCAGGCCCACCCGACCGCTTGAACGAGTCGAGTGCGATCACACTACGACAGATCTTTTCGTCGTCGATCCAGTAACGATGTTGCCTATTGGTAGGGCCTTCCTTACTTGGATGGTCGACGTTTATACCAAGATGATCCTTGGGTTCTATATCAGCTTCAATCCGCCGAGTTACCTCACAGTAATGGAATGCCTGAAACACGCGATCAGGCCAAAAACTTACGTTCGCGGAAAGTATTCAAACATTAGAAATGATTGGAACGCCTACGGAATTCCCGAAGTATTGGTAGTGGACAATGCCCGCGAGTTTCATGGCCACAACTTAAAAGACGCCTGTCATCAACTTGGCATTGTTCTTCAATTTAGTCCGCGGGGTAAGCCATGGATTAGAACGACTGTGGAGAGGAGCTTTCGCACAATCGCTACGCAGTTGCATCACCAAATGCCGGGCACAACGTTCTCAGACATCATTGAGAGAGCCGACTATGAACCAGGGAAGGTAGCCATAATTACGCCCGACGTTCTGGATGAGATTACCCATAAGTGGATTGTTGATATCTACCAGGTTTCCGGACACAGAGGTATTAGAGACATTCCAGCTCTGCGTTGGGAAAAAGGCATCGCGGAGTGGCCGCCTGCCCTTCCTGTGAACAGCGAATTCCTTGACGTCGCTCTCGGTTACACGGAAGAGAGGGTTGTCTCAAGCAGAGGAATAGAACTAGATAACCTCTTTTACAATGACGAAGAGCTAGCAATGGTCCGCCGGACACTCGAACCGCATAAGAAAGTCATCATCAAACGCGATCCGTCGGACCTCTCACTGATTCATGTCTACGACGGGAAACAAGATAAGTATCTGCCAGTCCCAGCCATAGATCAGGACTATAGCAAGGGGCTGACCCTCTATCAACACACAGTCATCAGTAGATATGTTCGCGAGCGATTAAAGTGCAGCGTCGACGTGTTTGCACTCGCCCGAGCGAAACAGGAGGTTCAAGAGATTGTCGAACGTGAGTGGACTGCGGCAGGCGGCAGGATGCTGGGACGGAAACGTGCAGCGCGCTATTTGAAAAAAGGTGTGCAAAACAATCGCGAAGGGATCGAGCGACCAAACGGTGTCAATGACAAACCAAGACCACGTCGAATTAGCGCGCCGGCGCAGCCCAACCTGCTGCTTCCACCTGCCAACTCCTCGGGCCACCGAATAATAGACATCGAAACTCAGTGGAACCCGACTGACACGGACGGCAGCGGAGAGTCCACCAATATACAGCTTGTCCGATCCGATGAGAGTCTAGTAACAACTCGCACCGCAACAAGCTCTGGCAAGAATCGAAGAGCGAACAACCAACCAGCTAACAAGAAGTCGGGAACCAAGCGTGATTCAACTTCAGGAATGAAAAAGAAGACAGCTAAACACGATGGCGCCAAACAAACCCCAACGCCGGCTGATCAGCCTGAAGAGAAGCTCGACATGACCGGGTGGAGCGGTGATTACAACCTTCCCAAATAGGAGATCTCGAAATGTCTAAAAAGCCAACCGATCGCAAAGCCTATAAGAAAGTGCCTATCGAGGATCGGATTCAAATGGTGGAGAGTCTCTATATAAACTTTCCACGGAACCAATCCGCCCTGAACGCAATCGGGAACTGCCACTCACACGCCAAACTCTCCAAAGAGCCCGAAGGGATTCTGATTCTCGGCGATACTGGAGCTGGTAAGACTACGGTGGTCAAACTATACATGCGGTCTCATCCGAGAATCGTCACAGAAGAAGTAACAGTCGTTCCTGTGTTGTATGCCACCGTTCCTGTACCGGCAACCTGCAAGAGCTTAGTGACGGCGCTTCTTACTGCAATCGGGGATCCGGCGGCAGAAAAAGGATCGCAGGTCACGCAGACTCTGCGATTAAAGAGGTATATAGGAGCATGCAAGGTTGAGCTCCTAATATTGGACGAGTTTCAACATTTTCAGGATCGGGAATCTCTACGGGTGCTCAAGACTGTCTCCGATTGGTTAAAGGTCCTGATGGATGAAACTGGAGTACCGATCGTGCTGGCAGGGTTGCCTTATTCACATACCGTTCTCGATGACGAAAATAACGAGCAACTGCGACGAAGATTTGCCCTTAGAATTGAACTTGCACCTTTTGGTTTCAACACGTCCCGCGAACGACAAGACTTCCGCCGGTTCCTCAGCATCATCGATGAAAAACTCCCTCTCGCTGAAGGGTCGGACTTAGCAGATCCAGCGACGGCCTTTTGTGTCTACGAAGCAACTGGCGGCGTGGTAGCGCACGTAATGAAATTAATACGACGTGCGACAGTGATCGCTTTAGAATCGAGACGCGAGAAACTGACCATGGAAATACTGAGTCTCGCCTACGAACAACGGCTCGCTGCTAACAATCCTGGCAAACAGAATCCCTTTGGCGATGTTGCTCTAGTCGCGTAATTTGATCATCAACAACAAACTCCTTTAGCTCAACCTACGCGCTGTGGGACGGCCACGTCAACGATCACTAGAACAACTCATTCCTGACCAGTTGTCAGCAGGCGGAAGTTTGGTTATTCGCGCAAGGCCCAAAGAAGATGAAAGCTATTTGGGCTTCTTGTTAAGGCTAGCTGAAATCAATTTGTTCGACACGCCTTATTGGATACTCAAAATAATGGGCGCTGCCGCCTCCACGTTTCGCACGTACTCAGCCGCGGCAAGCCTGAGGCTAAGTCTTCGACTAGCCTCTTTATCCAAGTTGAGAGTGAAAGATCTGGGTCACCTATACAACAACCCCGTTCCGGGAAAATATCTCGTCTCATTTTTTGACCACCCTGTTCCACCGTATCTACTTAGAGCTGGCCGTCCCAGAGTGTGTCCGAAGTGTCTAAGTCAATCACAGTATTGTCGGAAGCAATGGGATTTTGCTGCAATCACTTCGTGTCCAATACATCAGATCATGCTGCTCGAAAAGTGCCCCGGATGTCGGAAATCAATCACGTGGTTGCGCAGGAGCGTCAGTCATTGCCGTTGCGGAACCGATTGGCGCCAGACACAAACAGCACGATTGTCCAAATCTGAAATTGTCGTTTCGCAACTCATATACAAAGAATTTCGACTCCCTTGCACTCAAATCCTGAATCCAAGGGACAATAACCCTTTGTATGACGTCGACCTGCCTTCTCTTCTGAGTGCACTCTTCCTCATTACCAGCCAGCAAGAAGGCCGAAACGGAGATACACTCGCGAAACACATTTTTCCAGGGAGAACTTCCGCTGAAATCCACCGAGGTTTTCTAGCCGCGTTTGCCATTTTCGACCACTGGCCGATTAACTTTCACAAGTTTCTTGATCAACTAACCGCTGCTCGTAGACCTAAAAAAACTGCTTCCAACGCTAGGGAGATCTTCGGCCCCCTTTATCAACGGTTGTATGACCCTAAGTACCTTCCAGCAGTCATGGGCGATATCTTACGCAAAGAATTTGAGAACTACGTCTTACAGCGCTGGGACCACGGTTATATTTGTTCACATCAATGGTTCAAGCTCAGAGGTGGTGGCAAGTATATTTCTAAGACAAAGGCGAGCGCGATTCTGAAGCTAGATGTTTCCCTTCTCGACAATCTAGTATCCAAAGGCAAGCTAAGAGGGTGGATCAGAAATTCCGGACGAAGAAGAATATTTTTAATCGAAGCGGCCAGCGTCGAAGCATTTAAGAATGAACGCGAGCGATATCTCCCGCTGAAAAAAGCGTCAAAGCTCTTAGGTATTAAACAACTGGATGTCTTGAGAGTGGTTGATAATTCACTTCTTAATGCCGCTCGCGGACCATCCATTGACAATCACGATACCTGGCAGTTTGAAGAAGCCACAATCAATAAATTTCTTTCGACTGTTTTCTCCAAAATTGTCGAGTCCAAGCCGCGAGTCGGAAAAGATCTGCGCAGTCTCAATGACGTTTCGCGTTCACTGACCATAACGCTCTCAAGCGTGGGCTGGGGCGTACAACACTTGGTCGAAGATATTTTACAAGGAGTAGTAATTCCTCGGGCGGAAGCGTCAAGCAAGAGCGGGCTCGCGCGCTTGCTGTTTTGCAAACAGGAAATCCAACAGTACCTCAAGACAAAACTCACTGGTAAGCTCCATGAGACTTTCAAACTGGAGACTGAAGGGAGAGGACTGCCCTTCAAGCCAATGACTCTTCATTTTCTGGCTCATAAGAAATTGATTAAGACGAGAGTGAAAACGCACAAGGGTTTGCGATGCAGGTTGATCACTCGCAAGGCAATCCTCAACTTCACATCAAAATACGTAGCGGCAGGCAGCGTGGCGCGCGAGGTAGGCACTCGAACAGAGCATCTTATTCAGGTGCTCAAGTCATACAAGACTTATCCGATCTCAGGGCCATCGATCGACGGTGGTCCACAGTATTTTCTGAGAAGGACGGACCTCGCTCCCATTAACACAGAGGATCTACAAAATGCCGTGCCGGTTTTACGCAAGGACAAGCGCAAGCGATCACACACCGTTGATACACAAGCAGCCGCCAAGATACTTTCGCTAACAAGAGGCTCGGTAGTTCAGCTAGTCCGCAATGGAACTCTAAAACCCTACTCCGAATCCGGGAAGACAAGAGACCGATATCTCTTTAACCGTACATATGTTGAACGGCTTCGAGGACAGTTCAGCGACCTGACAAACCTGTTGTCGCCGACTGTTGCAGCAGAGATTCTTCAGCTGGCTAAGACTAAACTTTATGGAAGATGGATCAAAACGGGTTACTTGCAGTATGAGACATCGTCGGACGGCAAGATGCGTTTTTTGGTCAAGTCGCGCGTTGACCAAATTGCCGATTTCATGAATTCCATTGTGACTCGTGCTGAAGCGGCTGCTCTCCTTAGCGTACCTTGGTGGCACATCGAAAGGTTCGAGCACAAGGGAATCCTTAAGCAGATTCGTAATCCCTACCCCCGAGCCTACTGGACTACCATTTACTCGCGTACCGACGTTGAGAATCTCAGGGGTTCGAGTAAGGAAGTCGCCTCCTACAAGAAGAAGGTTTCAAAAAGCCGATTATCCATAAGAAAACGAAATCTAATTCTTTCATCCCGCCAGCTAATAACTCAATAAAGAAGTAATTTAAAAGCTCCAACCGCGGCGCTCGCAATAGGTTCATGAGCTGTAAGCGAATGGATCGAAGTCAATTCCGGACAATCCCTTTCGGTGAACGGACACTGGAAACCGTACCCTCCCGGCTCCGTTGTCAGAGGTATACGCCCGTAACTCATAACATCAGGTCGGTTCCCGCCGCTGATTAAATCGTCGAGGAATAGCCACTCTCATGGAGAAATGCGGCGGTCTGCATTCTTCCGGCCTTGACGCTGTCTTTTAAACTTCGTGTCTGCATCAGTGCCTAGTGAAATTGCTAATTACCCCGAAGCCTCAAAAGGACGAGGGTTTTATAAGCTATCTATTGCGCCTAACAGAGGCCAACGGTTACGACACGCCATCATGGATACTTTCCCTGAGCGGAATCGACTACATGGAGCTTCAATGGAAGTTCACCTTCGTGTTCAGTTGTTCAGAGGGATTCAAGAAATTTGCCAAGCTCACCGGCAACGCACTATCGGATCTAATTGAACTTCTCTATCTCCCTGCACCTCCGCCGAAGAACATAACGCGCGACGGTAACTACAATTTCTATGGAGCCTTCTTTAACCGCTCTATCATCCGCCCTCATTGCCCTAAAGTCTGCGTTAAGTGCCTGAATGAATCCCGCTACTGTCGTCGCATTTGGGATTGCTCACTTGTCACCGTATGCCCCCTTCATGACTGTTTGCTTCTTGATATTTGCCCAAAATGCAAACGGCGTCTCAAAGCCATTCGGAATCGGGTGAGTGTCTGCGTCTGTGGTTGTGATTGGAGTGAGCTCGCACCAGATCTTCGGCGTAAGCATGAGATCGCCGTATCGCGCCGTATATATCAACTCTGCGGTGTGCTTCCAATGGACAACCCTTCAAACGACCACAACCCTTTACAGAGTCTTGCGCTCCAAGACTTTATCATCGTTCTCACGTTTATCGCCGGCGTTGAAGAGGAAATGTCATGGGCTACGCGTAGACCGTCAAAATCAATAAAGCTACGGAATGCGGATCTTCATCGGTACTTCACTAGAGCGTATCAAGTATTCGAGCACTGGCCAAATAACTTCCATCAGTTTCTTGATAAGAAATCAAAAGGAGACGTACGACTCAATCCCCGCGATGGAAAACTCGATACGGCGTTGAAAGAAGAATTCGGCGCCCTGTTCAAACGCTTATACTGTGATCTTCGAGAGCCTCAATTTGATTTCCTACGCGACGCTTTTGCACAATACCTGAACAACAGATTGAAGACGCATCATGAAGATGTAGATGGATTCTCTTCAGTGCCTCTATCCGACCACGACAAATACATTACAGTCACAGAAGCTCGACGGTTGCTAAAGCTTAGTCACGATTCACTATTAGATCTGGTGAAGACCGGAGAAATCGCTTTTGTCATAAGGAACCAAAACCGAACTCTACGTTATCTTCTTCGGCTAGCAGACGTTGAAGGCGTCAGAAGGAATTATGAGCAGGCCTTGGGTTCACGAGAGCTGGCGAAAAAATTGGGGGTCGACCATACGGTTATAAATCGGCTAGAAGAAGAAGGACATTTGCGGAGAAGGGCAAGAAGGAATGTCGACGGTTATCACGCGCCGAAGTTTGACGTGGATGCTGCAATACGGTTACTGCGTACCTACAACATTAGCACGACTTAAGAAAATTAATGACTTGTTAGAAATCGCGGATTTGTCTCGCGCGCGACCCACCGCTTCACTTTGGCCTGCGTCTTGTGGAAGGCGCCAGCCCTCATCGTCAATGACGGACCTAGCTCCCCTGCATTGAAACCGTGGAGTTTAGCGAGCCACCCACCACTACTCCTGCGAAGTGGGCATGGTAATACGGGCTCGAACGTGCGACCTCGATTCATCGTGCGATGAGGCACCGAGGTGTGATGCGCATTCAGAATTCAGGCTCAACTTCTAGCTTGGCCGTCGTAGCATCTTCCGCCTTGATCATCGGTTTATCAGTTCCCCCTTGAGCCTTCACCGAGTGCTCCGGTAAGTGTGGCCTATCCTTCACTACTTGCGACATAGCGGTTCTAGATATTTCGACAGATCATTTAATTCGTCTCGTTTTAACTTTCTTCAATTTGCTGCGGGTCTCCGCCACTCCGATCCGAGCCAAAGAGACCTTGTAGCGAAATCCTTTGAGCCGGCTGACGGCATGCCTTATGCCGACGCGAGAGAAAAACGGCAATCGCAACTCTGTCTTGTCGGTAATTATGCCAAACACTACGTGAAATTCGTTAGACTTCAGTGTGCTGTCTGATTTGAAGATTTGAAACTCTCTCGGCAACTTGTCGAAAACCAACTTTCTGTACTCAGGATCTATCAAGAAAAACTCTGCCGAAGCTGTGCCTTGATAGAAGAGATGGCTCAAGGTCGAGGAGCCGCCCTGGCGCTTAATATGGATTAATTCCTTTGATTTCGAGAAGACGTCACAGAACTCCATCTTGCCCCCACGATAGGTCAAATCGCGATCCAGCAGGTGATACTTACCACCGCTTTCATTAACCAGCCGCTTGTTATATATGGTCTCCGTTTCGTCATCGTATTCGATGAAAGTTCCGGAGTACCGCGGCATTTTCTCAAAGGAATCGTTCACCCGTTTGACGAAGTCCTTATCGAGCATGTACCACTTGTCCGCGTTGAGGACATACGAATGCCCTTTATAATCAACCTCACAATACAGACAATTGAACGCACTCCACCGCTCGATTAGCTGATCGTCTGTATCCATGCAGTATATTGGCTGCTTTTTCAGCCGATCTTCTGAGAGATCTTTGAGATCACTAAAGGTTTCACTGAGGAAAGTTTGCAGATCAAGATCATAATGCTTAAGGCTGCTAGGCTTCCGGTTATAGTAGAAACCATTTACCCGCGACCATTCGATTATGTCGGGCACAGCAAGCCAGCAACGATCGCTAACCGTGCGATTTCGGATTAGCTCAACTAGAGCGTCAGTTAATTCTGCCTCCAGCGCTGAGTCGGTGACCGGCCGAATCTGATCTACCCACTCAAAGTCAGTTCGATACGAATCCTTAAAGAATTGCTTGTGATATACCTCGAGTAAATTCTCGAGCTGTTTTAAGTCAGTCCGAACCACTGCGCTGAGCGCCTCTTTTCCACTCATCCGGTTACCAAAGTCCGGGTGACGCGGGGTTCCCGTGACGGCCCGCAAAATGTCACGCTCGATATCGAAACCGAACTCTCGCGCATTCGCTTCTTGCGAAGCCTGCTCGAGTGTATGGCTGGCTATCGCATCGAAAGTCTGTTTGTCGATTACCTTGATTCGATCCTTATCGATACAGTTAAGGACGACTCGCAGACCAAATTGATCCTCAAATTGGTTCATCGCAAGAAGATACCGGCCCTGGCCGAACGTGAGAGCAGCCCATCGCTTATAAACTGGCACGAGTAAAACGGCGGATGCGGTACTCACCAATCCAAAATCACCCGCCGTGACATAGGGCTCGAAGAAACTAGCCCAGCTTGGAGGCTTGGCGACAGACGGCTTGATGAAGAGCGGGCAGTTCGTTCGGCGACCGACCACTACGGTTTTCGTGGTGATGCCTTCGCTATTCTCAATCAGTGATTCCGGGCTTTGGTTCTCTTTGGAAAGATGGATGGTCAAACTGCGCAAAGGAAGTTCATTGTCCATGGTAGAGTCACACGAGTCCCATAGAAATGGAAAATCAGCGCAAAGCATTACGCGAGACAAGTTAAATAGTGCAAATAGAAGATTTGGAGACACTAATCAATCACAGTGGGCTTTCCTCAAAAAGTCGGAGTTGCTCACAGTTGCTAAGAGCCTCGGGCTTTCAGTTTCGAAATTCAGCCGCGATGCTGGTCAGGGAAATACCTCATTCTTTTGAAGCTCGCCGAATCGTGACTAAAAGCACGAGACCGAACTCGCCAGACAACCGGATTTGCGACGTGGATGTATCAAGATTTCATCATTGGAGGTCGATTCAATTCCTCTGGGCTAAGAACGTTTGAGAAAACTGAGACGATTTAGCGGGTCCTCAAGAAATGAGCGAGAGATGATGGAAGAAATCGATCGTTTGGTTGACCAAAACCGACCGCAGTTAGAGCGTACGTTCGCTAAGAAACATGGCGAACTTATCGCTGCGACGGAGGTTTTCAGACAAACGCTGGAAAACTGTAAAAGTCGTGGTTGGGATGTTCATGCCCAACTCTGGAACGTTGGGATCTATATCAACATTGCCGCCCACGATCTGTCTGTCTTAGTCATGCAGCTGCACTTTGAGCGGGACTTTTGGACTCGTAAGCAGATAGCTCGCCATGTGGCCCTCGCAATTTATGAAATAACCGAGGATATGACCCAGTTATTAGGCAAAAAGATTCGGGATCCTCTTGAAACTCTCGGACTATTATCGAAGTTTGATTCTGAACTGCGACGAGTTCGTGAGCCACTTGATAAATTCTGGAAGCAACATCAGGGAAAGCTCAAAGATGTCCGGACTATGACGGCTGCCCACCGGGATTTGGATGGGGTTTCGCTGCTTGAGTCAATAGAATCGATCAACCTAGTGGAATTCGCTCAGCTAGGTTTTAAGATCGGTAACATACTCAACGACATCGGAGAAGTTGTGCAATCTGTCCTTAATGACTGCTCCAGGATTTCACCTCCGGAGATGAAAGCAAGCGAGTAAATGTATTATGCGTCGACGGCATCACAGAGGGTTGAGGTGAGCCGCGGCCTTCAATCCAACGAGGCGATCTTCGCTTCGATGAACAGACACACGGTCTACAACACAAGAAAATCCACTTACAAATTACTTAACCCACAAAGGTGGTCTACAAGAGTTAATGTCGAGATCCTCCCCTAATGTTGCCCCCCTCCGTATGAACGATATGCAAACCACTCTTACTGATTAAAGCAAACTAATCGATCAGCACCGAGATGAATTAATATTAGAGTGGCAACGCGAAGTCGCTTTACTTCCTGTCGCAGAACAGCTCGATGGCCAACTATTATCGATCACATCCCGCAACTTCTCACTGAACTAAGTAACAATTTGAATCTGAGCGACGCGAAGCCAGTGAACTTCTGAGCCCTTCAGAGCATGGCGTCCAACGGTGGAAGGGAGGAATTGATATAACTGAAGTTGTAGCCGAGTACGTCATCTTGCGCAATTGCCTGGACCGTCTGGCGGAGAAGCATAACCTTCCTCTCACAAATCATGCCCGGCAGAATCGTTGTAGGTCCAAGATGGATCACAATTTGTCGGATCAACTGGATCGGGAAGTAAAGGAAGCAGTGACTCGTAAACCTGAATAGCTTTTCGGTACATGATGAGCACCAACATCTTTATTCGTGAGTTTGAAATTTTCCCAAAAAGCTCAGGTAATTGTCCAAGCCTTTTACGTCTAAACCTTCTTCATCGGAGATCATTTTCAGTGCTTTATTCTTGTTCGTGGGCTTGTCAGGCTGTTCCTTGAATTTTTTTACCTTCCCGATGAAATCTTCTACGGTATATGCTCGCGTCAAGTTGTCAGTCCACAAACATCGGGCACTTGAGTATCTTTCAAAGTCAGGCGGCCCTATTCCCTCATCGGCTTCGAGAAACCCTCCCAGCGGATAGTCTTTGAAATCCTCCGGTTGCGCCAGTGTTCGTAAACCAGCAGCGGTTCCAAGTCTATCGACCCCGGCAACGATTACGGAAACAAATCTATACTTGTTTGCGGCATATGAGGCTGGTTCAGAATCTCGATCATAGAAATTGGGGGCCAGTGTAATCATCGTCAAGTCTTTTTCTTTAATGGCCGGCTTAGCGGAATAGAGGAGACCACTCGTCGGATCGATTAGACTTTTCGGAACAAAGGTTTCGATTATGTCCTTATATTTGAACCTTGTCCGTTCTCCAAGTTTCTCAATTAGTTCAATAGCTTTTTCATGTATTTTTGTTCGCTGGCCTTCGTCTCTAACGAGTCTTATAAACATAGGATCATCAGCTGGCAGGTTGGGCTCGTTCAGCACTTCATAAAACATTTCGAGACACGCAGGACCGGGGAATAGATCATTGTTTTCATGTTCAGTTCGTAACTCGTCGTACAAATCCTGAAAAAGCTTTTCGTCATCCGACAACTGAAAGCGAAAGATCCCGTACCTACCATGTTCTCGTGCGACGGCATTTACCTTCGGCCCTCCAATGATCAGCAAATGCCGATTACCAAAATGTCTGACCCGGTCGCGTGGATTCATATCGATAACGAATCGATCCGAAACGATGCGGGTGTCTTTTGGTAGCCTCAATTCACTCAGGAAAAACAGATCGGTCAGGCTGGCATTAGCTCTGAAGAGATCGGAAATTCTTGCGGGTGGAATTGCAAGGCCGGTTCCGGTTATTACCGTCAAGGGAGTGAAAGCATCAGGAAAACAATCCAGGGTGGGTAAGGTGGATTTAGAGATCTTTCTCTCACCAAAATCAGCTTTAAGCTCTCTGATGGCTTCGACCCACTTCTCTAAATAACTGGGCTCGTAAACAAAACGACGACGTTCTGTCGGCTTCCTTTCCCTGTCGTGTTCTAAGATTCCCTCCAGCCAATATACCAACCATTTTTTCAATTCATTTCGGTCAGTATGTACAAAGTATTTCTGTAGTTCTTCAGGGCTTGCCCCCCTTTTCGAAGGGTTGCTGCAATGCAAAGCGCCATAGACGCCAATCAAGAAAGAGATTCCAGCCGTCTTGCTACCGCCAAGAAACGCCGCCAAATGCCCACTCCTCGCTTTGCCTCCGAAAACTCTTTCAAAGTAATTCTTCACAATTTCTGCGGTTAAGTTTTTTTCACTTATCGCTTTTCGGACGAGCTGGTTCAGGTCCGTTGTCCCTTTTTTATTAGACATAGGGGTCAATCCCGTGAGTTAGATGAATCGAGGAGCGGAGCAAAGCTATCAGAGTTAAAGATTTATTCCTACTTTTTCACAGTCAATTTCATAAGAATCGCTATTGCCGTAGTGGATAACGGTTATCGACAAGTCGTTCGAAGAGTCAAAAACTGCTCCCTGTGAAGTTCAAGCGACTTCAGAATTTGCAGTACGGAGAAATATATGAACGGCACAAAGACAGAACCTACGACGATGTTTGGGCAAACGATTGAGGCCCCTCAACGGCGGGATAAAAGGGTGAGTAAGGCGAGAAGACCATATTCGCTAAGCAAGGTGAAAGGCCAATACACAAGGTCCACCAGAATCAAATCTTATACCGGGTTCAGGAGTGAGGAGCAGCCACTCAGTGCCAATACGTCTATCCCGGCGACTCTTGCGGAACAGCAAGCGAAGGCAGAGTTGTATCTCGATCGGTTTTCCCTATTCACCGACTACCAGCATCGTGGTCAAAACCCTTATCTCAACTGGCTGAAGACCAATCCGCTACTGAAAGCGGCTGCCATGAATAAGTTTTTCAACATTTGGCACCCTGTCAGTCGTCACCAACCACAGATGCTCCTTCAGATTGCGGCTGCTTGCCCCGACTGGAGAGATCGTTACTTCATCATGAAGAACTACCTCGAAGAAGATGGGATGGTGAAGCTGGGCGATGATCCGCATTACGTTTTACTGGAACAACTCATTATTGAATTAGGCGGAAAACTAGAACCCGATCAGGAGGCGGAGGAACTGGTAAGCAAGTTTCATGATTCGCTCCGTCGGATGACGGCAGCAGAGACAATCGGAATTCTTGCTGCGATCGAGCATCCCGCGCTCGATATCTCAGACTACTTTCAGCAAATCACGCGACTCTCCGGCCGTTCCGATCTGACTCGAACCGATCCCTACCTATACATACATGTCGCCGTTGAACCTAAACACATTATCTGGTCACACGGTAACGCGCTTGACTGGATGGAAGACGAGGAGAAGCAACGCGAGGAAGGCTATACCAGGAATGACATCGTTACGGCCTATCAACATTCAATGAAATTCTGGAACGAGTTCTGGCAGATCGCCTTTAGGAAACTGGGATACCCACAGTAAAGAGTTGAGTTGGTCACTTCACGAGATGAGACGCTCAAACTCTCTTGATTCTTTTTGCTCTGTCATTTCGATGGCAGGAGATGAGCCCCTTGCCGGTACCGCGATGTCGGCAGCGCGATATGTTTTTATTTCCTGGCCGAAAGGCTTTTGGGCACGGAAACAATTCGAGTCACAACATTTCCCACCAAGTTTGAGTGACTTTCTAAGGACGCTTGAAAGAGAGAAGCGTGTATCTACTCGTTTAGCTCACCAACACGGAATTGATTCCAGCGAACGTTCACAAATATTTATCATGCCCGATGGCATTAAATACTGTGATGTACCAAGCGACAACATAGAGAACGTTCTTCGCGACTATTTTGACGGCACTGCGGACCGTGAACATCAACGGGTCGCAACCAAAGGAATGTGCATTTTTTGCTGCACGCATGGTAAGCGCGACAACTGTTGCGCGAAATTTGGGCAAGCTGTCGTTCATGAATTGAGGCGCGAAGCGATCAAACGAAGGCTTGATCTTGAGGTCTGGGAATGTACTCACCTTGGGAGTGATAGGTTTTCAGCGAGCGCCGTCGCGTTTCCTTATGGTTATATGTACGGCCGGATGCGGGTGGAGAACGTGCCTGACATTCTCGACTACCTAGAAAAGGGATATCCATACCCTCCTTGTTATCGCGGCCGACTAGGATTGGATTCAATCGAACAAATAGCTCAGGCCTTTGGCCATTCTTATTGGTTTGAGCGGCAGATTGAGAATTCTGAGGTAGTGGTGAACTACGCGAGCGAGACGGCGCCAAATGCCGCGGAAGCTTCTGTCACGATAGTCGACGGTGATTCCAAGGTCATTAATGCATCCTTTGTTCTGAAACTCAAAAAACTAGAGTTTCAAACTTATAAGGATTGTGGCGGCGTTAATGGAGGTGAAATGAAGAGTGTTTCTCGTTGGGTCGTTTCTGACTCACGGTTGATAAGGTGACATGTAGCACGAAGCAGTCTCAATAGAAGTTAGATCGGGTTTGAC
>JADMIO011057166.1_pt1 | contig 43151 bp, 43 predicted proteins | sample 8958161 | NCBI WGS metagenome assembly JADMIO01 (sample SAMN16585339, study PRJNA669376) | soil metagenome | isolation source: Crop rotation soil | place: USA: Cullars Rotation, Alabama | collected 2011
CCTTACTGTTTTATAATTCGTTCTGTTTGTCGTTGACTGTTCATTATCATTTGTATTATGTACATGCCGTTAGGGGCATTGCTTACATTTATCCTGTTGGTACCGGTGGTGCCATTTCCATTCCCGATAACACGACCCTGGATATCCACCAGTTGGTACTGATAATTCTCGTACGCCCGTATCACGATCTCATCATGTACCAGGGTAGACACCTTGAATTTCTCAGGTTCTGTACCTGCCTTCAATGATATTATGTTGGAATAGGCTGTCTGGTCAATTACCGATGTCACTTTCAGGCGGTATAAGATGTCTCCATTGATTGTTGGGGTATAACCGAATCCGCTCTGTTTAGGATCAACTGTTGCCAGGTCAGTAAAGAATCTTCCATCGAATGAGCTTTGGACTACTATTGTTTTGATGGCTTCATCTGCAATTATGTTCCAGTTCAGGTTGTGCACGCCATTGTTCACTTTGCCGGTAAGTGCCACATCTCTTATCGGGGTAACACCATTGGGAGAAAAAGTTCCGCTTATGGTATAGGATCCAAGGCTATTATAACTGGTAGCATATGCATTACCCGTTCCCTGCAATGTTATATAATAGGTGCCTGCATTCAGTGTAGTATCAATCACTGCATTCAATAAGGTGGCCGGGTCATAAGTGCCTATGGTTTGAAATGAAGCATTTTGTAATGTTACTTTTATATCCAGGTCTGCTCCATCAAGCGTGCTCGCATTCACCGCATAGGGAACTGCGTTTAGATGCAGGGCACCCCTTGTTGCAAATACAAACTTAAATGCGTCTTTATCGGTAGGAGTTGTTATGATACCACTTGTTGAAAAGGTTTGGTTTGTCACTGAAATCACGGTCGGGTTACTGGCCGGATCATTACTGTGATCATCGGTGCGGTAAGTGAAACCATTCATGGTTGTGATGGTTGACAAATTATCCTGGGATACGGTACAACCATTAGGCGTTGGCCCGTTGTTCCAGCCCGTAAGGTTTTTATAATAACTGTTTCCCATTACCGGCGCCCAGCCTATTTGTCCGCTGCCGCTGCCTGCATTGTAGGTATCTATCAACGTACAGGTATTGCTGTATGATGATTGGTGAGATAATCCTAAAGTATGACCACTTTCGTGGGTGCAGCATTCAGCGATCAATTTTGAATTATTACCGAGACGATCTGGGAAAACAAAACCGGGGGTATTATCTCCCCATGTAAACGAGCCTGTATAAGATACTCCGCCCACACCTGAATACCAGCTGCTGGTAGTCGTTACTATTATTCTCATTCTCTGGGTGAGTGGGGCCGCGAAAAATACGGTTGAATCTGTTGTTATATCTATGTTGAAAGGTCTGTAGTCTTCTGAAACCCTGTTAAAAACGTCCGTGATCTGGGCATCAGTTAATACGGGTGCTACGCAAACCAATGGTGTGCCATCATTCCATGAAGCGTTTACCACCGTCTGCCCGTCAAAATCGAGGAAGATTGTAGCCCTGGCTGAAGGGTAGCTGCTGAGCTTTGGTAAACTTACGGCTGTAAGCGAGGTGAGTAATGCCCACAATACCATAAGAGTATAGGATTTTTTCATGTTCGTGGTTTTTAGAGGATTGGATGTAAGGCTATAGGAGATCGCTGTCTATTCGTGATCTTCTATCAGGTCGGCTGTATTTTTCTTGTTAATAATATAGTTTCCGCTATCGTCTTTCCTCAGTTCAAACGCGTCGGCGTATTTGCTGTTAACGATCCTACCGATGTAGGTTATGGAATTATCATCATTGATCCTTTTTGAAATACCCATCACACTGTTATCGAGATTATTCAATTTTATGATCACGCTTTGCAGATTTGGGTTGGGCTGCAGTGATGAAGTGATAACTCCGGTGAAAGCAACATTTTCTCCCAGTGATAGTTTAATGGTTCTGCCCTGGGCAGTAGCGAATATTTTTTCCAGTTCTGTTTTTGGGAAATTTATGGTCCGGGCGAATGCTGCAAATAACTGCGGTCTTCTTTCAGTAACTACCTGGGCCTTTGTATTATTATAGGAAATAAGCAATGTAAAAAGCGCAACGGCTTTGTAAATGCGTTTCATAGTTTCGAATTTTTGGCTTTTTCAAAAATACTGGATGACTATAAAACGCCTCCCTTGGTAAAAAATTGTTAAGTCCGAAAAAAATAGTTGGAATAGGCCCGGCGCCCGGGTATTCAATACTGGCCGGTGCTCAATAATACAAGGGTGCAGGCTTCCATTACCTCTATCCCATTTTCCCTCGCCAGCCTATAGAGTTCCGGGTTTTCAGTGCCGGGGTTAAATATGATCCGCTTTGGATGCAGGGAAATTATATAATCGTAATACTGCTTTTGATTTTGCGGGTTGAGGTAGAGCGTGATGGTGTCCAGGTCTTCGATAGGTTTTTGATCAGTGTCAATAACAACTTCCCCGGCCATGCCTTTTCTTTTTCCTATGCCTATCACCGTATGATTATACCGCTTCAGTTTGTTCACCGCAAGGTAGCTGTACCGTGCCGGGTTGGGAGAAGCGCCCAGGACCAATGTTTTTTTATTTGCCATGTGTTAGTATTGAGCTTGTCGAAATATGAGCTTGTCGAAATATGAGCTTGTCGAAATATGAGCCTGTCAATTAAACTGTCATAGTGAGCCCGTCGAACTGATCAGCTCAAAAATCTTGCCCTTAATTCCGGCGTGGGGATCATACACTCTTCTTTTTTACCGAACCATTTATACCGGTTTCTGGCAACCCAATTATATACTCCATTCCTGATAAATTTTGGGACGATAATAAATCCATAGAGCAAGGGTATTAAACCATTTAATTTTTTCGCCACCCTCAACGCTCCTGTGGATCTGTCATAAGCCTTGTCATTTTCTACAAGGATAAAAGAGTCAAGCTGAGCTGCCGGAAGGTTATGGCGGACCAGCAAGTGCCGGCCTGCCTCGGATTGCAGTGAAGCGAAACGGAAGATCTTATTTTTATCATGCCTGATAATAAACTGAACCGCGCCGTTGCACAGGTTACAAACGCCGTCAAATAAAATGATCGGGCCTTCCATAATGCAAAGGTACTAAAACGGATCGCCATAGGTTGACCTGATCAACCGGCGTATCAACCACGGGAAAGGTTTAATACTAACGATGAATAGGTTGGTGACAAATTCTTTACCGAATAATCGCTGGATAAACCTGCCGGATCGTAACCGTTTTGAAAATTCTTTTTCCCAACGATTTTTATATGCGTCCTCCATTTCCTTCCTGGTTGTCTTGTTTTTTAAAAATTCATCCATGCATTCAAAGGCTATCTTTCCTGCATGTAATGCCATGCTCATGCCATTGCCACAAAGCGGTGTTATCATACCGGCCGTATCACCAACCATCAATACTTTATTTTCCACCGGGCTTTTTTTATCAAAGCTTATTTGGGAGATCACAACAGGAAAGCCGGGAAGGAAGCTTGATGAAGTAAAAATTTTCTCCAGGAAAGGATTTTTACACAGGATATTTTTTTCCATGTCCGGGATAGAATTCCCGGAAGCTTTTAGATTAGCTGCTGTTGTAAGATAGCAAAGGCAATATTTGTTCTCCTCTATCCTGGAAATACCGCAATAGCCATCGTAAAAATTGTGAAGTGCGATCGTATCCGCCGGCTGATCGCAATGCACATGGTATTTAACAGCAATATAATTATTGAGAGGATTGGATCTTTTTTGAATAAAAGGCCTGTTCCATTTAACATCAATATTACTTCGCTTCCCGAATGCACCCGCTGCCGCTGTTGCGTGCAGTTTGATCCCGGGCGCTGTGATAATAAATTCATTGTTGTTGAAGCTGATATCATTCACTTTCGTTTCCTCAAAAATTTTTACTCCCAGGTACCTGGCGATACGGCTTAATTCACTGTCGAGAGTGAACCGGCTAATGCCCATACCGCCCAGCGGGAGTTTTTGACGGATGCAGTTTCCATTTGGCGAAGAAACAGTTAGCCTGGTAATGACCGGCAATTGCATTTCATCCGGTTTCAGTCCAAGACGTATGAGAAATTCCCGGCTTTCAAGGCTGAGATATTCCCCGCAAACTTTGTGAAACGGATATTTTTCTTTTTCAAAAAGCGCGACGGTATATCCTTTTTGAACAAGAAGTATGGACAATGAAAGTCCCGCGAGGCCACCGCCAACAACAGCTACATCAAAATCCTTTTGCATTGATGTTTGCTCATGCACTTCCTGTTCAGTAATTAATTGTTCGTCCATTAATTCCGGGATTAAACAATACACATGATGTAAGATCCACCTTTCAATCCAGATATTTTTTAACTTGATTTATCAGCCGGGCATATTATCAGGTACCTGAAGGCCCATTTCCATTCAATAGAATAGTTTGTGATCCCGGCTTTTTCCAGTAATATTTTCCATTCTTTTTTTTTAAATCCTCTCAATACGGAAAGCGGTGCATCATTTTTTACCAGGTAAGAGCGCGAGAAAAGCCGGGTAAGGATCCTGATAAAAAAATACGCGATCGGGTGGCGATGCAGGTCATTAATAAAAAAGCCGGTTGCAGCATTGGCTCGCATCCACCTGAGCATAGATATCAATTCCTCGTCGGAAAAATGATGACAAAAAAGGGAGGAGAAGATTATGCCTGGACGATTCCCCGAGAGATCCAAATTCTTATAATCAGCAACGATCAGGTGTTCGTTATCTACCGGGGAATTTTTCCTGGCAAAGGCAATGCAGTCCGGGTTGATATCTACACCTGTTAGAACGAGGTGAACTTGCTTTCTGCTGCAATGTCTGTAGATGGCACTTAAGTTATCACCACCGCCGCAGCCGATCTCGCACACGGAAATATTTGTTGCCTGGCCTGCGAGTTTTTCAAATCCGGAAATGGTGATGGCATGTCCGCCTAAACGGGTATTAATGAGATCCAGCTCCTTCATATTTTGCTGGATATCTTCAAAGGGAATGTCATCGCGATCCAGCAGCTCTTTTTGGCTTGATCGTTTGCTAAAATTGATCATCAGTTAAAATGAAGGTCTCCAATGTAAGTCCGGGCCCGAAAGCAGCCCCAAAAATATTTGCTCTGCGATCTTTTTTATTCTGCACTTCCTCCATTATTTCCTTTAAAACAAAAAGTATCGTGGGTGAGGACATGTTGCCATACTTTTTTAATACATCATATGAATGTTGCAATGATTCCGATGGAATACTGATGCTTTTCTGTATTGATGTCAATATTTTTTTTCCGCCGGGATGAACGCACCAATGTGTGATATCTTCTTTTGCATAGCCGGCATGCTGAAGTGCGTTTTCGGTCAATGAATTAAAATCCTCTTCTATGAGGTCAGGGATATACCCTGACAGCGTCATTAAGAAACCGGAAGAAGAAAGCTGCCAGTTCATATCTCTCTTCCCTTTGAAAGCCACCTCCGCGTAAAAATCTTTTATCCGCAAACCGGAAATTTTAATATCATCATGCGTTACCAGTATAGCGGCCGATCCATCACCAAACAATAAACTGGAGGCTATATTATCCATTGTATTCTCTCTTTGAAAATGCAAAGTGCAAAGCTCGGTGCATACGATCACCACTTTCGCATCCGGATCTGATCTGCAAAAAACATCCGCGAGCTTGATAGCATGAATGGCAGCATAACAGCCCATAAAATTTACCGAAGTGCGTATAATGGTGGTTGGCAGATCCATTGCTTCCATCACCTGCAGGTCCAGACCCGGAGCGCTCAGCCCTGTACAGGTAACAGTGATCAAATGTGTTATTTCATCCTTACCGATCTTGTTTTCGATACACTTTTCAATTGCTGAAACGGATAGCGCCGGTGCGGTTTTATTAAACCATTTCATCCTGAGTTCCAGATCGGGAAAGGGATCAAGATTTTCCGTTGGAGGATAGAAGGTCCATTCATTGGCGTGTAAACTATAGTCAGGCAAAACTGAATACCTGGTTTGGATGCCGCTTTGGTGATACAGGAATTTCATCTTCCTTTTATCTACCTCGTTCATGGCATACACGTTTTGCATGAAGCCAAGGATATTTTCCTGTTCATGTTTGTATTCGGGTACCGCGGTTGCAACAGAAACGATCTTACTCAATTATGACGTAATATTAAAAGGGTTATAAATCCTGCGTTGGTACAAACTGAAGCCAGCAGGTTCATGCGCATGGTATTGGCAAAGTTCGCCTCCCTGTTGTTCTTCATCACCCTGCCAAACCATAAAAAAAAATATACGATAACAGGTAACATAAAGATCTGCAGCACCGCGAAATAGATCCACTGGAGTTGCAGAAAAAAATGAATGCCCATTGCTATGAACGCAGCTGCATATATTATGCCCGTAAACAGGAAAGTTCCTTTGTATCCCAATTTATAACTAATCGTTTGCACACCGTCTTTTATATCATCCTCGTGCTGGTACACCTGGGTCAGCGGGTAAAATCCGCCGATCAACAGGCTGGCAGCTATCATCGCTATTACGGGAACTTGCGTAGTGTGGTTGCTTTCGCAGCCATGGTATACCAGGAAAAAAGTAACGGCTCCCTGGAAGATAACAACGGTGAGGTAGCCGGTAACGGGGTATTTTTTTAATCTTATTTTCCTGTAGCTGTATGCTCTTGATGCAAGCATATACAGTAAAAGACCGGTGGTAAACAGCAGTCCGATAAAAGCACTTAAACCAATAGCTAACATATCCATCGCCATAGTAACGTATAAAAGTTGCGGGGTGGGTTGCATAGGTTTTTTAATACCGCCAATGCTTCCCGTATCCCTGTCCATAAAGCTGTTGTAGCCATTACTTGCCGGATATACAAGAAGGTGCAGGATACAAAATACAAGTATCGAATTCCCTATGTTGAGATGTGGCACCTGGCTTAGGGCAAACCAGTATACAGGCATTAGTAAAAAAGAAAAATGAAAACGGAGGAGTTGTAATGTAGAGCGAATTGTAGTGTTCACTCATAAAATTACCGATTTTGACGGCTATATGACAGGGGATAGATGCCCGGGGTATTACCGGGAAGATATTAATTGATCGTTATAGTAATAGGCTGTTCCCTGTATGCATTTACTTTCCGGCCTTTTTGCACCGCCGGGATCCAGTCCTTTGCCGATGAAACTACCCGCATTGCCTCTTCATCAAAAGCCAATTCAACTGATTTAAATATCCGCACGTTTGTGACCTCACCGTTTTTGTTTACAATAAATCTCACCTTTACGGTGCCACCCTTTCCAATTGATAAAGTTCTTTCGGGTATTTTAAGATTTTGGTTAATATACTCGGTATATCTTTTCATGCCGCCCTTGTATTCAGCTTCATGTTCATCCGTTGTGTCCTCTATTATTTTTTTCTTTGTTTTTTCCAGCGAGTCAACATCCATTACGGCAAGAAGGGTATCCATGTGATATTTATATTCCTTCACAGCTTTTGAAGAAGAATTAAAATAATGCCAGCTACCTTCTTTTTTATTATTTACATAATTGCCTTCGGTTGAAATAGTTCCTGAACTGGAGAAAACCGTATACGGGCCGTTTAATACCTGCAACAGGGAATCTTTATAAGTCAGCAGGCGCTTCATGGGGCCTGTAAAGTTGTATTCAAGTCTTTCAAATGCGGTGTCACCATAGGTTTTAATGACTATAAGATATTTTGCTTTATTATAGTCCTCTGTGATTCCCTTTTCACTCACCATAACAGCATTGATAATTTTTTGGGCAACTGCAGCCTGGGTTATGAACACCATTAAAAGCAAACAATATTTTTTCATAGGGAGTATGATTAAGAATAAAATTCAGTTTTTAGTTTTTCCTATGTTATGTTCCGCTTACATAGCATAATTTTTATAGGGTGAATTTAGTTAGCCCTTTTTTTAAGCCACATAAAAAGGAACCACACCAAGGAAGCAATTGCAATACCGGCAAGATAGATACCGATGGTAAACGACGTTTGGGCATAGGATTGATGTGTGAGTCTTGCCCAGGCAGCAAAAATGACTCCCAGTACGCCGAGTATGATAACTGTTGCGAGAATGTTGTATTTATTCATGAGATAATAATTAAATACATGATGATCGCACAGGGACAGGCTACACCAACATCGTCACGGGATTCTCCAGGAACTTCTTAAAGGTTTGCAGGAATGCAGCCCCAACAGCACCGTCCACGCTCCGGTGATCGCAGCTCAACGTTACTTTCATGAAGTTGGAAGTGCCAAATCCATCGCCCTTTTTAACCACGGTCTCTTTTATTCTTCCCACCGCCATGATGGCGCTGTCGGGCGGATTAATAATGGCGGTAAACTCATCGATATCCATCATCCCCAGGTTGGAGACTGTGAAAGTGTTCCCTGTAAAATCGGTTGGCTGTATCTTTTTATTCCTGGCTTTTTCATACAAGTCCTTTGCATCAGAAGCAATTTGCGAAAGCGATTTCTGATCTGCAAAGCGGATCACCGGAACTATCAAACCTTCAGGCAATGCAATAGCAGAGCCGATATGTACATGGTGATGCTGGCGGATAAAATCGGATCCTCCCTGGACACTCATCCAGCTGCTGTTAACTGCGGGATGTTGGCGAAGAGCCATAGCCGCAGCTTTTATAACCATATCATTGAAAGATATTTTAACGGGACTTACCTCATTTATCGCCACACGTGAGCTCATGGCATTGTCCATATTTATCTCCATGGTGAGGAAGAAATGCGGCGCGGTAAAATTGCTTTCGCTTAGTCGGCGTGCAATTGTTTTACGCATTTGTGTAAGCTCGATATCATGATGACCTTCCTGCCCGGTTTGTGTGAATGGTTGTACGGGACGTTGTGGTGCAGCAGCTTTTGTTTCAGCCTTTGCCGCCGGAACATAACTGTCAATATCTTTTTTCACTATGCGGCCACCATCCCCGCTGCCATTGATCTGTGAAATGTCGATCCCTTTATCAGCCGCTAGTTTTTTAGCAAGTGGAGAAGCTTTTACCCTGCTATCCTGTCCTCCTTCTTCAGCTGCTGCCGGAGTTGATGCGGCCTGGGCTGCTGCAGGTTGCTGTTCAGCTTTCTTTTCCTGCGGGGCTGCTGATTCCTTCGGAGCTTCGTCTTTTTTTTCTTCGGCTTTGCCGCCCCCGTCTAATAAACTTTTATAATCTTCACCATCCTTACCAACAATGGCGATAATATCATTCACTTTGGCTGCATTTCCCGCCTCTACGCCTACATATAACAGGGTACCTTCCTCATAACCCACCACTTCCATTGTTGCCTTGTCAGTTTCAACCTCGGCCAGCACATCATCGCCCTTAACTTTGTCACCAACTTTTTTGTTCCATTGTACAATTTTACCTTCCGTCATTGTATCGCTCAGTAAAGGCATCCGGATTGCTACAGCCATATATATATAATATTTAGAGAGGTGAAATTACTGTAATTTGTATAAATGCGGCAGGTGTTTTTTTCAGTTTTTTCGAGTGGGGATTGCTTTTCAAAAACTAATAATCAAGCTCCAGTTTTAATTTATCTTTTAATTCTTTTACCAGCGGGTATTCTTCGATCATCTTAAGATATTGTTGTTTGGAACTTAAGGTTTGTTCAACCTGTTTTTTTTCCCCGGTCTCCACAACAACAACTTTATAAGAAAGCTTTCGGTTATTAAAATGTTGTTGCAAATGCTCAATTAAAGCTGCCCTTTCATTCTCTATAAAGCTCTGGTGTATCTTACTCTCAGTAATTATTTCAATACAGTTCGGATCAGCCACCTTAAGCACCGCGGTCCTGAAATTGGTTACCGCGGAAGGATTGTTTTTCTTCTGCAGTTTTTCAATATACTGGCCCCATGTGATATAAATTTCCTCTTCGCTGAGCTCTTTGGAAATCTCCGCATTTTGCCGGTGCCTGCTGGCTACTTCTTTCCGGATCTTATCCAATACGCCTGCTTTTGAGATGTTGTTTGCAGGGCTGCTTTCTGCAGCTAAGATTTTGGCAACGGGAGTTTTTAATGAGGTTTCAATGAGGAGTTTTGCCCCACCGCCCCCGTCTCCTGAAGGAGTGTAGCCCTCGTCCCCTGAAGCGGTGGAATCCGCAATCTCTGAAGATGTGATACCACTGTTCCCTGAACGCGATAGTGGCTTTTGTTTTTCTTTTAATTCGATGGGCGCAATGTTGCGGAAGCCTATGGCTTTTACTTTGTCAGTTACTTTTTTTTTTGAAACGCCGTTACTATCGCTCACCAATTCGATCGCCTGCTGCAGGTAACAAAGTTTCACAAGGACCAGTTCAACGTGCAATCTTTTGTTCCGCGCCTGTTTGTATGTGATCTCTGCATCCGTAACAATATTCAAGGCACTTATAAGCCAGGCCGGGTCTATTTTTTTTGCTGTTTCAAGATATTTTGGTTTGAAATTTTCTGCAACTTCGAGCAAGACTGCCACTTTCGGGTCTTTGCTCACCAGGATGTTCCTTACAAACTCTGCGAATCCATTTAATACAAGGTCGCCCTCAAAGCCTTTCCTGTTTATTTCATCATACATCAAAATTGCATCGCTGATGTTCTGTTGCTGCATGCAATCGATGAGCTTAAAATAATAATCCTCATCAAGGATGTTCAGGTGTTCTAAGGTATTTGCATAATTTAATTCACCGTTCGTAAAACTCACGATCTTATCAAGAATACTCAGTGCATCCCGGAGGCAACCTTCGCTTTTTTGCGCTATCACGTGCAATGCGGCGGCATCCGCTTTTATGTCTTCTTTTTCGCAGATCTCCTGAAGGTGCTCCACCGTGTCATGATTGGTGATGCGTTTAAAATCAAATATCTGGCAGCGGGATAAGATGGTGGGAATGATCTTATGTTTTTCAGTTGTTGCCAGGATGAAAATGGCGTAGGGCGGCGGCTCTTCCAGCGTTTTTAGAAATGCATTGAATGCCGAGGAGCTAAGCATGTGAACCTCATCCACGATATACACTTTGTACGCGCCTGCCTGCGGTGCAAACCTTACCTGGTCAACTAATGAACGGATATCATCAACAGAATTATTACTTGCCGCATCCAATTCATGGATATTCAAGGATGTTCCATTGTCAAACGAAACACATGAATTGCAGACGTTGCAGGCTTCGCCATCGGCTGTCCTGTTCTCACAATTGATCGTCTTGGCGAGGATCCTGGCACAAGTGGTTTTACCTACTCCCCGTGGACCACAAAACAAAAATGAGTGTGCAAGCTGGTTATTCTTAATGGCATTTTTTAAAGTAGTGGTAATGTGCGATTGTCCTACAACTGTATTAAAGTTTTGAGGCCTGTATTTTCTAGCTGATACGATAAATTTATCCATAAATAAGTAGGCATATCACGTGGAACTGCTCCGGACAAAATTCGGATTTTCTGTTTGGATATGGGGATTTGTTTATTCACTATTTATCCTAAAAAGTTCTTCACGGCTTTGAAGCAAAGGTTAATCAGGATGTTCATCCACGCAAAAATGTCTTTGCCGCATTAGGGATTACCTCGAAAAGCCCGCAGACGATAAGTGTGTAGGTTTTTGAAGCATTCCCGTCTAAAGGCCGGGCAGGCTTGCAGCGGAAAGGCAGACCCCGTGTCATCGGGGGAATGCCCAAAAATTCAATTTCAATTTTTCATTTCCGTCTTCAACCCTTACCTTTGCGCCTCGAAGAATCCGGGTATTTCGGAACAAATTGAAACAATACATTTTATGGCAAACGTTGGAAAGATAAAACAGATAATCGGTGCGGTAGTTGACGTACATTTTACAGGCGAGAACAAGCTGCCTGAGATCTTGCATGCACTGGAGATCACCCGTCCGAATGGTGATAAACTGATCCTTGAAACTCAACAGCATCTCGGAGAAGACAGTGTGCGATGCATCGCGATGGATGGTACCGAAGGGCTTACCCGCGGTATGGAAGTGGTTGACCTTGGGTCACCCATTTTAATGCCAACCGGTGAAGCGATCAATGGCCGTTTATTTAATGTAACAGGGGATGCTATCGACGGATTGCCGCAGGTTAGCAAAGTCAATGGCCGCCCGATCCACAACAAGCCGCCATTATTTGAAAATTTAAGTACAGCATCTGAAATATTATATACCGGTATCAAGGTAATTGACCTTATTGAGCCTTATGCAAAAGGTGGTAAGATCGGATTGTTTGGTGGTGCGGGTGTTGGTAAAACAGTATTGATCCAGGAGCTTATTAATAATATAGCAAAAGCGTATGCTGGTTTATCAGTGTTTGCCGGTGTAGGTGAAAGGACCCGTGAAGGTAATGACCTGATGAGGGAGATGATTGAAGCGGGAATTATGAAATATGGCGAGAAATTTATCCATAGCCTGGAAGAAGGTGGATGGGATCTTGAGAGTGTGAACATGGAAGACCTGAAAGACTCCAAGGCAACCTTCGTGTTCGGACAGATGAACGAGCCGCCGGGAGCAAGGGCACGTGTGGCATTGAGTGGATTGACGATCGCGGAATATTTCCGTGACGGAGATGGAACCGGTAAAGGAAAAGACATTTTATTTTTCGTTGATAATATATTTCGTTTCACACAGGCAGGCTCCGAGGTATCGGCATTGTTAGGCCGTATGCCTTCAGCTGTGGGCTACCAGCCAACACTGGCAACGGAAATGGGGTTGATGCAGGAAAGGATCACGTCTACAAGAAATGGTTCGATCACCTCGGTTCAGGCGGTATATGTACCTGCGGATGACCTTACCGATCCGGCGCCGGCAACAACCTTTGCCCACCTGGATGCTACAACGGTATTAAGCCGTAAGATCGCGGATCTTGGAATTTATCCCGCGGTTGATCCGTTGGATTCTACTTCAAGGATCCTTACGCCCGCCATCGTGGGTGACGCGCATTATGATTGCGCCAACAGGGTTAAATTAATTCTACAACGCTATAAAGAGTTGCAGGACATCATCGCCATTCTTGGTTTGGATGAATTGAGTGATGAAGATAAATTAACGGTTAGCCGTGCAAGGCGTGTACAGCGCTTCCTGTCGCAACCTTTCCACGTTGCTGAGCAGTTCACCGGTTTGAAAGGTGTACTGGTTCCGATCGAAGACACTATCCGTGGTTTCAATATGATCATGGATGGAGAAGTGGATGAATATCCTGAAGCAGCATTTAACCTGGTGGGTACAATAGAAGATGCGATAGAGAAAGGTAAGAAGATGATGGAGGCGGCAAGCGCATAGCCCCTATCCCCTAAAAGGGGAATTGTAGGAGATCGATGCGAATGAATCTGAAATAACTAATTAGTAACTAATAAAGCAAGTTCCCCTTCAGGGGACAGGGGTATGAATTTAGAAATTTTAACACCGGAACGTAAAATATTCAGCGGGGAAGTGTATGGCGTGCAGCTTCCGGGCATTTCAGGATCATTTGAAGTATTGGAAAAACATGCTCCGCTTGTAAGCGCATTAAAAGCAGGTAATCTTAAAATACTGAAAGATAAATCCGCAACTACAAATTATTCAATCCAAAGTGGATTTGTAGAAGTGATCAATAATAAGACCACGGTGCTGGTGGAAGGGGCTACCGAATTGTAAGATCTTCTGTATTATGATTTAATTAAATGAGTTCCTTCCGGGAACTTTTTTATTTGCAGAATATTACAGATCGCACTTTCTATACCCCTGTTTCCACAGTACATTCGCCAGCTTCCTGCTTTGCCTAATCACTTTTGCTTCTCCCCAATCGGCATTAAGAAGATGCAATGCTTCATGAAGCAAAATTTCCAGGTGTTTCTTCTTATCCAGTCTTGGGTCCAGTTCAATAACATTGTCATCACTATGTGCCTGTCCCCACGCTCTTTCGCGTCCTAATTTTTTAAATACTACCTGCATTATCCTGTTGTTTTAAAGATCCTTTGTGTAATTATTGTATAGCAGCCGGGGTTAGTAGCCTTGGGTTGAGTAATTACCATACTTCAAATTATTTGCCAATATACCGGTAGTGGTGCCGGACATCGAATTGAGGAAATATTTTCCACCCGGGCATTGAACTGTGTAATTAAACTTCCGTTATGCCAGTTGCCTCTTTAATTGGAGGGTACTCCAGGCTGTAAAAGGTATTATCAATATAAATATCCAGCAGAATACATTACCTGAAATTAAATAGGTGCCCAGGGTGATCCCCAACAGGTAGATGGGATAAAGAAGGAATAGCAACGACATAACTACCGAGTCATAGTGGTCATTGGCGCGGTTCCGGACCAGCAGGATGACGGAATAATATAGGGGCGCATGCAGGATCCATCCTGCTACAGCCGGCAGGAAAAGCAATATTTTTTTCAATAAAGGTTGGGGTACAAAAAATATTCTTTTGATCTTTTCTTTATCATTAGGGTTTGCCTCTATAACCAGTTCTTTTAACTGGGTTTCCAGTATAGCATTAAACGCGGTAATTGCATTTCCCTGCGACAGACCTTTATCGATATCTTTTTCGGTGATGATCTCGCCAAAATTAAGGATCACATTTTTCCCGAATATCCTGAAGGAACTGTAATTGATCCCGAGGGGTAAAACCCGCAGCGGAATATTCTGCTCCCATGCACTTATTGCCAACCGGGCAGTTCCTTTTTTCAACGGCCGCAGATGCCATTCATTTATGCAGCGGCCTTCACTGAACATTAGAACGATGCCGTCCTTTTTAAAAAGATCAATACAGGCAGAGAAGGTCGTATAGTTGTGTTCAAGGTTTTCAGCGCCTTCACTTATCCTGTAAACCGGCAGCATGTTCAACGAAAACAATAATCGTTTATAAAAATTATTGGTGAATGCATCGCCCCGTGCCAGGGAATGAATGGGTTGCTTAAACAATGTCGCTAAAATGATAGCGTCGAGAAATGAACTGGGATGATTGGCGGCGATCAGCAGCGGGCCGTCGCTTTGCAGGTAATGCCTTTTATTAATGTTTAATTTCCTGCAATAAAAATAGAAAGCAAGCCGTGCAGGTAATTTTAAAAGAGAATAGAGCAACTATTTTTTGAGAAAGATAAGCAAACAACTGTTATTTCTTATTGCCCTTGTATTCAACGTATATCTTTTTCCCGTTTTTAATATAATACCTTCCGCCATTGGGACCGATATAAATTACTTCGCCATGTGGGCCTTTCATCCGGTCATCAATATTGTCATGGTATTTATCCATCGCGGTCTTCAGTTTCTCCTGTTTCCTGGGATGCATTTTTTGTGCGAAGGAAACACTTGTAAAAAAGAGCATTGCAACGACGATCATTATTTTTTTCATGGTAAACGATTTAGTACATTAATTTAATTGTGGATCGATAGGGAAGTTGATCATCATCTCATAGTCACCGCCTAAATGTTTCAAAGAATCTTTCCATGTTTCCTCGGGATGTTTATGAAAGATGAGTTTACGGATGGCATCCACGGTAAGCCAGCTTTTTTCTTCGAGCTCACCATCCAGTTGTCCTTCGCTCCAGCCGCTGTAGCCAATAAAAAAACGGATCCGGCTAAGATCAATGTCATTGTTTTTTACATAGGTTACCAGGCTTTCAAAATTACCACCCCAGTAAACTCCATCCAGCACTTCTTCTCCGCCAGGGATCAGGTCAGGGTATTGATGTAAAAAATGAATGGTATCTTTTTGCACGGGTCCTCCATAAAAAACGGGGATCTTAAATTCCTTCAGGTCAGGTATCAGGTCTCCCAGTGTTTGAGGAAACTTTTTATTCAGCACAAAGCCAAAGCTGCCTTCTTCCTTATGCTCACAAAGAAAGATCACGCTCCTTATAAAATTCGGGTCTTTTAAAAAAGGATTGGCAATTAACAACGTGCCTCTGGCGGGTGCGATCATAATTCTAAATTATATTTATTTCAGCAACTGTAAATTGCTTTGGTAAAATATTTTTCAATATTTTTAAAAGGTAATACTTAGTTAAAATTGTTCAATCCCTTCATTCATTTTTTTTAAGGCTGGTTCCCGGGTTAATTTTGTGATCCATGAAGAAAATATTTCCTGTCATAACCGTACTCATATTTCTTTCGTTGATAGGATTGATATTCTTCCAGTATCTATGGATAAAACAGATGTTCAATGACAAGGTGCACCAGTTTGAAGAACACCTGAGCATCATCACCCAAACAGCAGGTAACGACCTTGTGGAACAACGGGGTAACCTTTCGCCGTTCGACAATAAAAAAAGTGATGAGGCGCTTTCTACCCTTGGCGGATCCCCATTAACCATTACCCATAAGTTTAGCCGCGACGAGATTCAAAGCAAAATAAAGAACGCCTTCCAGATACATGGCCTCAGAGAGACCCCATTCGAATTTGCGGTCACGCCCACCTCGATGATAGGCGAGCAGGTAGAGTCGGACAATTTCGCAAAGGAGTACCAGGATACGGTACAAAATAAATCAATCGTATATCCATTGATTGCACCAAGCGGTACCATATCTGAGGGTGTATCGCCGGAAGAATTATTGGTGGTCGTAATTCCTGATTTTAAAAAAAATGTATGGAAGCAAATGAGCTGGATGATCATCGGTTCCATCTTATTCACCATCCTGATATTTATCGCCTTTTTTGTTACACTGAAAGCTTTGCTGAAGCAGAAAAAGCTGAGCGAGATAAAATCCGATTTCATCAATAATATGACCCATGAATTCAAAACACCGCTGGCAACCATTTCGCTTGCCGTAGACGCTTTGAAAAATGAAAAGGTGATAAATGACAGGGCTAAAACGGAATACTTTTCTGGCATCATAAAGGAAGAGAACAAGCGAATGAATAAGCAGGTGGAAACCATACTGCAGGCTGCTATGCTCGATAAACAGGAGATCCAGCTGAATTTAAAATCTTTCCATGCTCATGATCTGATCAACACAGCCGTTAATAATATGAAGTTGCCTATTGAGGAAAAACAAGGCAAACTTGAAGTTAGTTTAGAAGCCACAGACGACATTATTTGTGCGGATGAAGTGCATTTTACCAACCTGGTAAACAACCTGCTCGACAATGCCGTAAAATATTCAAAAGATAACCTTGTTATCAAACTTTGTACACAAAATATCAATCATCATTTCCGCATCAAAATAGAAGACAACGGTATTGGTATGAACAAGGAAACGCTGCACCGTATTTTTGAAAAATTTTACCGTGCCCATACCGGCAACCTGCATAATGTAAAGGGATTTGGCCTCGGACTTAGTTACGTTAAAACCATTGTGCATGCACATCATGGGAAAATAAAAGCAGAAAGCACCCTGGGCCGCGGAAGCTGCTTCACCATAGATATGCCGCAGAAAAATATCCCGCTCCCTAAAGACGAGGAATCATTATCGCTTGTTCAGGGGCACCACTAATTTTAAGCCGCTCCATACATCACTCACCGCGCAAACTTTCACATCTACCAAGTCGTTCTGTAAGGCATAATTCCTGATCACATCTTCCGTAACATCTGTTACCATGCCCGAACTTTTTTTATACCAGGACACCCAGATAATGGTGGTCGGTTTTATGTTCTTCCTGATCTTCTTCATCCATGATTCATATTCCTTTTTTGTGGTTACAAATAAATGGATAAAATCAGCTGTGCTTTTTCCCTCAACAAGTTGGTCTGAAATATCATTTTCCAGCAAGGTAAAATATTCCTCCGGTTGCCCGATCAACTGAACTTTCATCGAGGGTTTGATTCCTAATTTCTGTATTAGCGGAGTGCCAGAGTAACCAGCCGGCATATTAGTATGTTTTGGTAAAAGGCTACCTAAATGTATGTGTATAAAAAGATTTGGGCAAATTTGTTGGTCAAGTGGGAAAAAGTGTTATTTTGTGTGGATTATTGCCCCCGAAAGATTCGGGACTCTAAACCCTTAATAATGATAGGCTTTATAGGTGAATTTGAATCAACGTTGGATGCGAAGGGACGATTCCTGCTCCCATCTGCTGTAAAAAAGCAGTTGCCGGAGGGGGGAGCGGAGCATTTTGTGATAAACCGGGGTTTCGAAAAATGTCTTAGTCTGTACCCAATGAAAAGCTGGAAACCCATATTTAGCGAGATAAGTGGCCTGAATGATTTTGAACCCAAAGTTCGCCAATTCAGGCGATACTTTTTGAACGGGGCTACACAGGTGGAACTGGATAGTGCGAACCGTTTATTAATACCAAAAAATTTAATGGAATACGCAGGACTGGAAAAGGATATAGTGTTGGTGTCGGCAGTAAATAAGATCGAGATCTGGGACAAGATAAAATACCAGCAGTTCTTTGAAACTTTTTCACCGGAAGCATTTAGCAACCTTGCTAAGGACGTTATGGCGGGTGATAATAAAACTGAACTATAAACCATGCAGCAGGGCATTTACCATGTGCCGGTAATGTTGCAGGAAGTTATAGAAGGATTGAACATCGACCCTACAGGCATATACGTTGACTGTACGTTTGGAGGCGGTGGCCACAGCAAAGCGATACTGGATAAATTAGGCAATGACGGGAAACTGGTCGCTTTTGACCAGGATGAGGACGCGAAAAATAACCTGCCTGTCAACGATCCGAGAGTAATTTTTATTCCTCAAAACTTTCGCCACCTGCAGCGTTTTTTGCGGCTGTATAAGATCACTGAAGTTAACGGTATACTTGCCGACCTCGGGGTTTCCAGTCACCAGTTCAACAATGCAGAACGTGGCTTTTCCACCCGCTTCGATGCTGACATTGATATGCGGATGGATCGCCGGCAAACTCTCTCTGCCATTGATGTTCTCAAAACTTATGCTGAAGAAAAGCTCCACAAGATGTTTGAACAGTATGGCGAGGTCACCAATTCCAAAACATTGGCCAGGACAATTGTTGAGCAAAGAAATAAAACATCGATGCAAACTATTGCTGATCTAAAAAATGCAGTTCAGGGTATTGTGAAAGGTAACCCCAACAAATATTTCGCCCAGGTGTTCCAGGCGTTGAGAATTGAGGTGAATGATGAAATGGGTGCGTTGAAAGAAATGCTGCAACAAAGCGTGACGGTTCTGAAGGAAGGCGGCAGAATAGCGATCATCACCTTTCATTCGCTGGAAGACAGGATCGTTAAAAATGTTTTTAAAGGTGAGGGTGAAGCTGATGAGATATATGGCACCAGGACCGGGAGCCCGCTTAACATCATCACAAAAAAACCGATCACACCCGGTGAAAAAGAATTAAAAGAAAACCCAAGGGCTCGAAGTGCCCGTTTACGAATAGCTGAAAAAAAGTACGCAACATACAATAACCGTTAAGAATTAATGTCTCAAAACCTGTTAAAGAACTACAAAGACAAAATTCTCACACCTAAAAAGGATTGGAGGAGATGGCTGTACTACCGGTGGATCGTAAAAAATATTCCCTTCTTTTTATTCAGCGCATTACTCACTGTTTTATACATAGCCAATGGGCATTATGCGGATAAGAATATAAGGAAGATCAACGCCACCGAAAAGCATTTGAAGGAGATGGAATATGAATTTAAAACAGTGAAGAGAGATGTAATATTCAGGAGCAAGGAAAGTGAATTGGTAAAGGCTGTAGAGCCATTGGGACTGAAAGAACTGACTGCACCTCCGATGTTAATTGGAGATTCTTTAAATAACTAAAGTACACAGGCAGACGATGCCTGTAAGAAAAGAGAAAATTGGATATTAAGAAAGACATATTATGGAGGGTATACCTCTGTTTCATAGGCATTATCGGGCTCGGCACGATAATACTGGGAAGGGCTTTCTACATCCAGCGCGTGCAGGGCAGTTACTGGAAAAGCATGAGTGACAGCCTGCACCTGGTGTACAAAGATATCAATGCAGAACGCGGATCTATTTACAGCGAGGACGGTAACATGCTCAGCACTTCCATTCCCGTATTTGATATTTATATTGATTTCGGCGCTGAAGGTTTACGTGAAAAGCATGGAAAAAGATTCTATGACAATATCGATTCACTAAGCATATCACTGGCCTCTCTTTTTGAAGACGCAAGCCCCGATGCCTATAAAAAGGAATTAACTGTCGCGTATAATAATGAGGACAGGTATTATTTATTAAAGCGAAAAATTTCCTTTGAACAATACAAACAGCTGCGTGATTTTGTTCTGGTAAAAGAAGGAAGGAATAAAAGCGGCTTTATAATCGACGTTCGCGACAGCCGGGTTAACCCCTATGTATTACTGGCCAACCGTACCATCGGGCTTTCCCGCGGTGATACCAGCAAGAACGTAGGGCTTGAAAGGACTTATGACAGTTTGCTGAAAGGCCAGACAGGACAGCGTTTGATGCGTTATATGGCGGGCGTTTACGTGCCGGTTGATGGCGCCGAAATAGAACCTGAGAATGGTAAGGATATCATTACTACCATTGATACCTACATGCAGGATGTGGCCGAGAATGCATTGATGAAGATGATGGTGCAGAATAATTCAGTTCACGGTACCTGTATCGTAATGGAAACTGCCACCGGGAAAATTAAAGCCATAGCGAATTTGGGCAAGCGCCCCGAAGGGGATTATCTCGAAGATTATAATTATGGCATCGGTAAAAAAACCGAACCGGGTTCTATTTTTAAAGTGGCAACACTATTATCATTGTTAGAAGATAAATATGTTGACACCAGCACTATCGTTGATTGCGAAGGCGGCAGAAAATCTTTCTATGGATTAAATATTACCGACTCTCATTTAGGAACAGGAAGAATAACAGTTGCGCAGGCATTTGCCATGTCTTCCAATGTGGCTTTTGCAAAACTGGCAGAACAATATTATCACAATAATCCAAAACAGTTCTATGATCATCTGCATAAACTGAGACTGGACACCGCTACCGGCGTGGATATCGTGGGCCAGGCTTATCCATTGATCAAAAAACCGGGCGGCAAATTCTGGGGCGCCACGACACTGCCATTCATGGCCCATGGCTATGAAGAGTTGGTTACACCATTGCACATGCTGATGATTTATAATGCGGTAGCTAATGGCGGAAGAATGATGAAACCCTACCTGGTAAATTCAGTAAGGGAGCTGGGTGTGGATGTGAAAACTTTTTCTCCAAAAGTATTGGTAGATAAAATTTGCAGTGATGAAACACTGGGAAAATTAAAAGGATGTATGCTGGATGTTGTAGAGAGCGAACATGGAACGGCACACACCTTAAAAACCAATATGTATTCTTTTGCGGGCAAAACAGGCACTGCGGTAACCGCTCTTGATAACAGGGGATATAACAAAGGGAACAAGATCTACCAGTCGGCATTCATTGGATTTTTCCCAACCGAAAAACCAAAATATACGATTGCTGTTGTAATCCAAAATAGCAATGAATCAAAACTCGCTTATGGCAACGTGGTAGCAGGTCCCGTTTTCAGGGAAGTAGCTGATAAAATTTTCTCTTCTGATGTCCACAACTACAGTGCATGGCATCCATCAGCTGTTACCGATAGCGGCGCTTATAATTATTACGGGTTAAAAAATGATATCAATAAAATATTGAGTGTATTGAACATGCCCTACCTGGATTCTGCAGCTGCAGGATACTGGAGAAGCATGAACATGGATAAGAGCAAAATTGTTTTAAATAATGTGAATACGCCCGCAACACAGGCTGCTGTGATGCCACGGGTTGTGGGATTGGGATTGAAGGATGCAGTATACATGCTGGAAAATTATGGATTAAAAGTAACGGCAGGCGGAAGGGGCAAGGTGATCTACCAATCACTCCAGGAGGGAACAACATTTACAAAAGGTGCAACCGTAAATATTCAACTGAATTAATGGCTGTATTAGAGAACATATTGAAACAGGTTAACGTGATTGCCTCAAAAGGTATTGAGGTTAAAAATATACACGACCTGCAGATCGATTCCAGGAAAGTTACACCGGGATCCTGCTTCATTGCCATCAGGGGTAGTGTTGCCGACGGTCATAATTATATTGATACGGCTATTACAAACGGAGCTACCGTTGTTGTTTGTGAAGTTCTTCCACCTGCAATGAACGATGCCGTAATGTACATCCAGGTGCAGAACAGCGCATTGGCAGCAGGCACAATGGCACATAATTTTTATGGGCAGCCTTCACAAAAAATAAAACTGGTAGGTGTTACCGGCACTAACGGTAAAACAACAGTAGCGACATTGCTGTTTAAATTATTTTCTACCCTGGGCTATAAATGTGGTTTACTAAGTACAGTTCAAAACCAGGTGGCCGATGAAATAATTCCTGCAACGCATACAACACCTGATGCCATAAGTCTTAATGCCTTACTGGCGAAAATGGTCGCTGCTTCGTGCACCCATATTTTCATGGAGGTAAGCTCACATGCAATCGATCAAAACCGTGTGGCGGGGATTCAATTTGCCGGAGGTTTGTTTACCAACATTACCCACGATCATCTTGATTATCACAAAACCTTTGATGAATATATAAAGGCGAAGAAAAAATTCTTCGACGGGCTTCCCTCTACAGCATTTGCCATATCCAATGCGGATGACAGGAGAGGAGGAGTGATGCTACAAAACACGGCTGCAAAAAAACATTTCTACAGCCTTACGACACTTGCCGAGTTCAAGGGAAAGATCCTTGAGAACAATTTAACCGGCCTCTTGATGACGATCAATGAAACGGAGGTTCACTTTAAAATGATCGGAACCTTTAATGCTTACAACCTCCTGGCTGTATATGGCGCCGCTGTTTGTTTGGGAGAAGATAAACAAACGGTATTGCAGGTACTAAGCAGCCTCAGCGGTGCGGAAGGGAGATTTGATTATATGGTTTCGCCAAAAGATAAAGTGATCGGTATTGTTGACTACGCACATACCCCCGATGCACTTTTGAATGTGTTGGCAACGATAAAAAATTTACGGCAGGGAGAAGAAAAAATTCTTACGGTTGTTGGCTGTGGCGGCGACAGGGATAAAACAAAGCGCCCGGTGATGGCAGAGGTTGCCTGTGAGCATAGTGATAAAATATTTTTCACTTCAGATAATCCACGCAGTGAGGATCCGGATGCGATCATAAAAGACATGGAGGTTGGCGTGAATGTTACCTGCCGCAAAAAATATATTTCGATAGCAGACAGGAAGGAAGCCATTAAGACCGCCGTAAGCTTTTCCAAAAGCGATGACATTGTTTTAGTGGCTGGAAAAGGACATGAAAAATACCAGGAGATAAAAGGAGTGAAATATCCATTTGATGACAAAGCGGTATTAAAGGAAATGTTTGAATTATTAGATAAATAAAACCGGAACAATAATATAAATGTTATATCACCTATTTGACTGGCTTACAAAGAACGGAATAAAATTTCCCGGAAGCGGGTTATTCCAGTTCATCACCTTCAGGGTGTTGCTGGCGGTGATATTGTCATTGGTTATCGCTACTGTGTATGGTAAAAAGATTATCAGCATCTTAAAAAGAAAGCAGATCGGTGAAACGGTTCGCGACCTGGGATTGAAAGGCGAAAAGCAAAAGGTGGGTACGCCTACAATGGGTGGCATTATTATCATTCTGGCCATTCTTATTCCAACATTATTACTCGCCAACCTTAATAAAGTGTATGTGCGGCTGATGATCTTAAGTACGCTATGGCTGGGCATTATAGGTTTTATTGATGATTATCTCAAGATCAAAGCGAAGCGCATCGCAAAGGAAAAAGGGATCGATTATCACAAGACCAATGCGGATGGATTAGCCGGCCGTTTCAAAATTTTCGGGCAGGTGATGCTGGGCATAATCATAGGGGCAACGCTGTATTTTAACCAAAGCGTGGTTGTAAAAAGAGAGATACTCGCAAGTGCAACGGACACCACCAGGTTGCAGCGCGGTGAAAGGAAAATAAAAGAAGATACAGTTATCGCTGATGGAAAGATCCATCGCTTTGTAACGGTTAAAACACCGATCACAACAATACCTTTCGTAAAAACACACGAATTCAATTATGCAAAACTGTTGCCTGCAAGTTGGGAAAAGTTCACACCGGTACTATATATCCTCATTGTAATATTTATTGTAACCGCTGTTTCCAACGGCGCAAATATTACGGACGGCCTGGATGGCCTTGCCACCGGCGTTAGTGCTATCATCGGGCTTGGCCTGGGCGTGTTTGTTTTTGTAAGCGGCGATGTGAGGATCGCGGATTACCTGAATATCATGTACATCCCTAACCTTAGTGAGCTTGCCATTTTTATCGCGGCATTTGTAGGGGCTTGCGTTGGCTTCCTGTGGTACAATGCTTATCCTGCGCAGATATTCATGGGAGATACAGGAAGTCTTGCACTGGGTGGCATTATTGCTTCTCTTTCTATTATTGTTCGCAAGGAATTATTGATACCGATATTTTGTTTCGTGTTTTTTGTTGAATTGCTGAGCGTGATGTTCCAGGTTTCTTATTTCAAATACACGAAGCGGAAATATGGAGTGGGAAGAAGAATATTCCTGATGAGTCCCCTGCATCATCATTACCAGATGTCGGGCTATCATGAAAGCAAGATTGCGGTGAGGTTTTGGGTGATCACCATATTATCGGTGGTTACGGCTGTAGTGACATTGAAATTAAGATGATTAAAAATAGTGATTGAAAAACCATTTTCCCGGTTTTAAGATCTATATCCTTTGACAGGCGCAAAAGAAGAGATGATTTCCAATATCTGTGAAGAAAACAAGACCCATTAAATTCTATACCGTTGAAAAGCCATTTTTTTCTTAACTGTAAAAAAATGGATGAAAGAAAAGATCGTCATACTGGGAGCAGGGGAGAGCGGCGTGGGCGCTGCATTGCTGGCTGTGCAAAACGGACACGAAGTTTTGGTCAGTGATTCGGGTGTCATTAATGCATTGTATAAGAATGAGCTTGGATTACACAATATTGTATTTGAAGAGGGGCACAACGAGGATGCGATCTTACGCGCAGAATTGGTGATCAAAAGCCCGGGAATACCGGAAAATGACCTGGTAAAAAAAATAAGAGCAAAAGGAATAGGCATCATAAGCGAAATAGAATTCGCCTACAGGTATAAGGGAGATAGCAAGGTGATAGGAATAACCGGTAGTAATGGGAAGAGCACAACAACAGCATTGGTTTATCACATATGTAAAACCGCAGGCCTTAGTTGTGCTTTGGTGGGCAATATTGGTTATTCATTCGCAAGGCAGGTGGCTGAAGATCCAAAAGATGTTTACGCCGCTGAAATAAGTTCTTTTCAATTGGATGACATAGAAACATTCAGGCCGGACATAGCCATATTACTGAATATATCAGAGGATCATTTAGACAGGTATGAATACAGGTTTGAGAATTATATCAAAAGCAAATTCAGGATTACGGAGAACCAAACAGAACAGGATGTATTTATCTATTGCCTGGATGATGAGATAACTATGAAGAACAAAAACAATTTTTTAATCAGGAGTAACCCATTACCATTTACTATGAATAAACCACTGCCACAGGGAGCCTATATGTCAGATGCGAAAATGCATTTAAAATGGAAACAAGAGGAAGTAACTATGAGTATTGAAGATTTTGCGATAAAAGGAAAACATAACCAGTACAACACAATGGCAGCAGGACTTGCAGCGGTTGTAATGGACATACGGAAAGAGAAGATAAGGGATGCTGTGCAAACCTTTACCAGTCTTGAGCACAGGATGGAACACGTTGCTACCATTAAAGGTATTGAGTTCATCAATGATAGTAAAGCCACCAATGTGAACAGCACATGGTATGCACTGGAAAGCATGGAACATCCAACGATCCTTATCCTTGGTGGTATCGATAAAGGAAATGATTATTCCTTGATCAAAGACCTGGTAAAGGAAAAAGTGAAGGCCATTGTTTGTATGGGAACCGATAACAGGAAGATACACGAGGCATTCGGTAATGAAGTTGAGCTGATCGTGAATACTAATAATGCAAAGGATGCAGTGCAGTCGGCATTTCATTTTGCCAACAAAGGTGATGTGATCCTGCTTTCGCCGGCATGCGCCAGCTTTGACCTGTTCAAGAACTACGAAGATCGTGGACGACAATTTAAAAACGCAGTAAAAGAATTATAAAAGCGGCATGAGTGACGCACAACAAATACAGGCAAATGAATTTTCATCTTTTGATTCGGTGAAAGGCAAATTTCTTAACCGTACAAAAGGTGATAAAGTTATCTGGGCGATCGTTATTGTACTAACCCTCGTCAGCATCCTGGTAGTGTATAGCAGCATCGGGTCGCTGGCGTATAAAATGAACAAGAGCACAGAAAGCTATCTTTTTAAGCAGATCGCTTTTATTGCACTGGGCGTGCTTATCATCTACTTTGCACACAGAGTGAACTACACCATATATTCCAGAGTGGCAACGATTTTATTCCTATTATCGATCCCACTCTTATTTTACACTTTAAAATTTGGAAGCAGCATCAACGATGCTAATCGCTGGATAAAGTTACCGGTGATCAACATGACCTTCCAGACATCTGACCTCGCGAAGCTCGCGCTCTTCATGTACATCAGCAGGCAGCTCAGCAGGAAGCAGAATGTGATAAAGAATTTCAGGAAAGGTTTTCTTCCTATGATCATTCCTGTAATGATCATCTGCTTACTGATCGCACCCGCAAATCTTTCTACAGCATTGCTCACAGGTGGCACTGGCCTTATGCTGATGTTCATCGGCAGGGTAAAAACAAGGCATATATTATTAACAGTGGGCGCAGCCTTGATACCGATCATTTTTCTAATTGTTATCTCGAAAGCTTATTACGATAAAGATCAACATCGCACTAAAGAGCTTCCGTCGATCTTGAGTTTTGGCAGGATGCCTACATGGATAAAACGTGTACAGGATTTTATGTATGCTGATAAAGCCGAAGCATCCTACCAGGTTCAGCAGGCAAAAATTGCGATCGCAAAAGGGGGCTGGTTTGGCAAAGGTCCGGGTAAAAGCGAGCAACGCAATTTTCTTCCACATCCTTACAGCGATTTTATCTATGCCATCATAATTGAGGAATACGGCTTGCTGGGTGGCGCGGTCATCATGTTCATTTACCTGTTGTTCCTGTTCAGGAGCATCCGGCTTTTTCAACGGTGCCCGTATGCATTTGGCGCCTTCCTGGCTGTGGCGTTGAGTTTCACGCTGGTGATACAGGCCATGGTGAATATGGCGGTGAATGTAAACGTATTCCCAACAACCGGTGTCACATTACCACTGGTAAGTATGGGTGGGAGTAGTTTATGGTTTACCTGTTTTGCCATCGGTATCATTTTAAGTGTGGCCCGCAACGTTGAACAAATGGAAGGCAAAACCGTTATGGTAGGAGTAGATGAAGAAGAAAAAGATTATGTGGCAGGCTGATGTCTTTCATAGTCCCGCAATTGCGGGATGTCACTCACTTCAACTGTAACAAAGAATTGAACAAGAAAGAAAAAACGAACTATAATAATTGAAAATAAAATTAAAATATAACAGCCTTTCGGAAGTCTCCCCGCCAGCTGGCGGGGGAGATTTAGAGGGGGCCGTAGTGTTGTAATGAAAACTGAAGACTACATAAAATCCCTTAAAGAAACTCCGCTGAAAAGCTGCAGGAGCTGTCGCATCATCATTGCTGGTGGTGGAACGGGTGGTCATATTTTTCCCGCGATCGCGATCGCCAATGCATTAAAAGCACAGGAGCCTGATGTAGAGATATTATTTGTAGGCGCCAAAGGAAAAATGGAAATGGAAAAAGTGCCACAGGCGGGGTATAAGATCGTTGGACTATACATCGCAGGGTACAACAGGAGCTCACTTTTTAAGAATGTGCTGTTGCCTTTCAAGCTGGCAAAAAGTTTTACGCAGGTAAGACAGATATTAAATGAATTTAAACCGCATGCGGTTATTGGAGTGGGGGGCTATTCCAGCTTCCCGGTGGTGAGGTTGGCACAAACACGTGGCATCCCGACATTCATACACGAGAGTAATTCTTATGCCGGGAAAAGCAACAGCATATTGGCAACAAGAGCAACTAAAATTTTTGTTGCCTCTTATGGGATGGATAAATTTTTCCCTAAGGAAAAAATATTAATGACGGGAAACCCGGTCAGGAATTCACTTTCCGGGGCTACGATCTCCAGGAAAGAAGCGCTTGAATTTTTTGGATTGAAAGAAGAAATGCAAACTGTATTTGTCGTGGGCGGTAGCCTGGGTGCAAAAAGCATAAATACAGTTATCGAAGACAATCTTGATTTTTTTAAAGAAAATAACCTGCAGCTTATCTGGCAAACCGGTAAAGATTTTACCGGCAAAGTTGAAGGGCGTTCAAACGTATGGAGCGGCGCATTTATCACCAAAATGGAATATGCCTATGCAGCTGCTGATATAGTGGTTTCACGCGCAGGTGCGATGGCGATCGCTGAACTGTGCGTGGTGGCAAAGCCGGTGATATTCGTACCATATCCACATGCGGCCGAGGACCATCAAACTGCGAACGCGAATGCCCTGGTTGCGCAGCATGCAGCGCTCATGATACCCGATAGCGAAGTGAATGATAAACTTATGGATGCGCTAAAATACCTGGTCAACGATCCTGCGAAAGCAAGTGAGCTGCGGGAGAACATTGCTAAACTGGGCAACACGAATGCTGATGAAATTATCGCCGGCGAAATTATGAATACGATCAAATGAAAGAACTGGATAACATATCACGGATCTACTTTATAGGCATTGGAGGCATTGGTATGAGTGCCCTGGCCAGGTATTTTTCTGCAAAGGGAGTAACGGTAAGCGGGTATGATAAAACACCAACAGCATTATCAAAAAAACTGGAAGAGGAAGGAATGCTTATTCATTATACCGATGATATTAATTTATTAGACAGGAGTGCAGATATCGTGGTCTACACTCCCGCGGTTCCGAGAGATCATCGCGAGCTGAGGTATTATGAACAAAACAATTATACGCTGCTGAAGCGCAGTGATGTGTTGGGCATGATCACGGCAAACTCATTTAATATTTGTATTGCAGGAACCCATGGTAAAACCACCATCAGCGCTATGGTAGCACATATCCTGCGGGACAGCGGTTATGGATGCAATGCTTTTTTAGGCGGCATATCGGTTAACTACAATACCAATTTCTGGGCGCAGCATACAGGCCGGGAAAGAAATGTTTGTGTAGTGGAGGCAGATGAGTTCGACCGAAGCTTTTTAAAATTAAAACCGGATGTAGCCGTGATCTCCGCAATGGATGCCGATCATCTTGACATATACGGTACTGAAGAGGCGATGCAAAATGCCTTTGTAGAGTTCTCCGGAAGAATAAAAGCCAGTGGTTTGTTGCTAAGCAAATATGGTTTACAAAAGGACAGGGAATTAACTGCTCCGGTTCATTTACGGTACAGCCTGCAGAATGACGCAGCTGATGCGTATGCTTCTAATATCACCATGAGTCATGGCAGTTACCGTTTTGATGTAACCATGAGTAACTGGTCATTAAATGACGTGATCTTAAATATGGGCGGAATGCATAATGTGGAGAATGTGGTAGCTGCCATTTCGATAGCCCACCACCTGGAGATCGATCCGGTAAAGATCAGGTCTGCAGTTGAAAATTTCAAAGGCGTAAAAAGAAGGTTTGAATATATTATAAAAACTGAGCGGTTGGTTTTCATTGATGACTATGCACATCACCCTGAAGAGTTGAAAGCTTTGATAAACGGTGCCACAACATTGTTCCCGGGTATGCGCTGCACTGTTGTTTTCCAGCCACATCTATTCAGCCGCACAAGAGATTTTGCAAAAGAATTCGCTGCAATTCTTGATGTGGCTGATGAAGTGATCCTGTTACCTATTTATCCCGCAAGAGAATTACCCATCGAAAGTGTATCAAGCGAATTGATATTGCGTGAAATGAAAATGGCAAAAGCCAGTATTAAAACTAAAGAAGAGCTGTTGAAATATTTAAGTGATCCGGAAGTCTCCGCGCGAGGGGAGACCTGTCCCGATTTGTTTCGGGATTTAGACGGGGCCGGTTGTCTTTTTATCACAGCAGGCGCAGGAGACATCGACTCGCTGGTAGAACCTATTAAACAAATCATTCTTAAAAATAAAACTATACCCCTTTAGGGGCCCGGGCATGTCGGAAAACAAACGATATAATTCAAGGAAGATAATAAGCAACATTGTCTGGACAGCACTGGGCCTGGCCACTGTTGTATTGCTCGGCGCCGCCATCAGCTTAAGGAACAATAAACGCTGCAAGGGTGTGGAAATACAGATCAGCGGTGCGCAGAATAATTTTTTTATTGATAAAAATGAGATCAGCTCTATTCTTGAAAAGATCTGCGGCGGCGATCCTTCCGGCAAAACACTCGGCAGTTTCAATCTTGCACTGGTTGAAAATACATTGAAGAAAAATCAATGGATAAAAAATGCGGAATTGTTTTTTGACAACAATGAAGTGCTGAAGGTAGAGGTTACGGAGAGAGAACCGGTGGCAAGAGTGTTCACCAAAACCGGTAATTCATTTTATATCGACAGTGCCTTAGCCGTATTACCACTTAGCGATAAAACTTCAGCAAGGGTGCCGGTGTTCAGCGATTTTGCCGGGCGACCGGATGCGCTTACAAAAAACGACAGCCTGGTACTCACTGACACCAGGAATATCGGTTCATATATTCTTAACGATCCATTCTGGATGGCGCAGATAGACCAGGTGGATATAACACCTGACAGGACATTTGAAATGATCCCAAAGGTCGGTAACCAGGTGATCGTTTTCGGGAATGCTGATAATTATGAAGAGAAGTTTAAAAATCTCCTCACTTTTTATAAGCAGGTGGCAACAAAGGTTGGCTGGAACACCTATTCAAAAATAAATGTTCAATACAAGAACCAGGTGGTTGCAGTAAAAAGAGGAGCGCAGGATATGATCCAGGATGTGTTGAGAACAAAACAAATGATGCAGGCTATCGTGATCGCGGCGCAGCAGCAGGCAAACGACAGCATAAATAATATTCAATTAGAACAACAGCCCGATGATAATATTATTCCTGTAGCCCCCAAGCTCGATGATATTCCCGATGAACAACCCATAACAGGCGATAAAAAACCTGTAGTTACTCAACCCGTGAACACAGTTCCATCATCAAATGAAAAACCAGGTCCTATCCTTCCAAAAACAACAGTGCCCAACAAAACTGCTGTTACTGACAAGAAAATTACTGACCCTGCGCATAAACCTTTCTGGCTGCAGGGTACCACAACGAAGCCGGCAAAGAAAAAATCGCCGCCTGCAAAAACTTCATCCACATCCAATGGAAGACCAAATCCAATTCCGGTAAAAAAGGCAGTGGTCCCGCAATCAGCAGCCACTAAAAAAAATACTAAACCAATAATAAAACAAGCAACACAACAAACTAAACCCATTATTAAACCAAAGGCAAAACCTAAAACGGTGGCGCCTGCAAATGACTATTAGCCCTCTAAATCTCTCCGCCTCAGGCGGAAGACTTGGAAGGTTGTAATTATTGAAATTTAAAATTAAAAACCCGATATAAATTCTCAAACACTCACACAACAAAAACACATACAACTATGAACAGCGAACAACCCATTATTGTCGGTCTGGACATTGGCACTACAAAAATTGCCGCCATTGCCGGACGTAAAAACGAGTTTGGCAAACTCGAGATCCTCGGCTTCGGCCGCGCCAATAGCAACGGCGTACAGCATGGTATGGTATTGAATATCGATCAAACGATCAAAGCCATACAAACAGCGCTTGAAAATTGCTATGCCAGCAACCCAACCCTTCCCATAAGTGAAGTATATGTCGGGATCGCAGGTCATCACATTAAAAGTCTTCAAACCCGCGGCGATATTGTACGCCAAAACACGGATGAAGAAATTAAGCAGGCGGAGATCGACCAGTTGATAAACGACCAGTACAAAACCTACATTCCTGCCGGCGACCAGATCATTGATGTTATCCCGCAGGAATTTACTGTAGATAATTTTCAAAATATTCCTGACCCAATTGGATACAGCGGTGTAAAAGTGGGCGCTAACTTTCACATCATCACCGGTGATAAAAATGCGATCAGGAATATTAACCGCAGTGTGGACAAAGCAGGCTTAACAACGAAGGACCTGGTTCTCCAGCCACTGGCTTCTGCAGCAGCGGTGATGTGCGATCATGATCTTGAAGCAGGTGTTGCGATCGTGGACATTGGTGGCGGTACTACAGACCTAGCTGTTTTTTATGAAGGCATCTTAAAACATACAGCTGTAATTCCTTTCGGTGGTGAGAATATCACCAATGATATTAAGACCGGTTTAGGAGTTTTAAAAACCCAGGCTGAACAAATGAAAGTGCAGTTCGGCAGTGCACTGGCAGAAGAAGCAAAATCAAATGCATTTATAACAATTCCGGGACTGCGTGGCATGGCCCCCAAAGAAATATCTGTTAAGAATCTTGCAGGTATCATCCAGGCACGCATGAGCGAGATCATGGATTTTGTTTCTTATCATTTAAAGCAGGTTGGTCTTGACAACCGGATGTTAAATGGCGGTGTGATTCTTACCGGTGGCGGATCACAGCTTAAGCACCTGATACAGCTTACCGAATATGTAACCGGTTTGAATGCAAGGATCGGCTACCCGAACGAGCATCTTGCGCCCGGGCATATTGAAGAGCTTGCCAAGCCGATGTACTCTACCTGTCTTGGTCTGATATTGAAAGGATACAATGATTATGAGAACAAGCGCAAGCAGTTTGAAATGCAGTTCCGCAGGGTTAATGTACCAGAAAGCCTGCAACAACAGCCTGAAGAAGTAGAAGTGGCAGTGGATGAAAAAGCAGCTAAGATCAAACACCGTAAAACTTTAAAAGGTTTTATGGATTCTTTCAAAAATGGTTTGATAGATCTTTTTAAAGAAGAAGAAGACGCAAAACTCTAACACAACATACTAACCCATACAATAATAACATTATGATACATTTTGATTTGCCCAAAGAAAAATCGTCGATCATTAAAGTGATCGGCGTTGGCGGCGGCGGCAGCAATGCCGTAAATTATATGTTTAGCCAAAGCATCGATGGCGTAAACTTCATCATCTGCAATACAGATGCGCAGGCCATTTCACAAAGCCAGGTGCCGAATAAGATCCAGCTCGGGCCGCATTTAACGCAGGGCCTTGGTGCAGGCGCTAATCCCGCGATCGGAAGGGAAGCAACAGAAGAAAGCCTGGAAGAGATAAAGCGCATACTGGAAGTAAACACCAAGATGGCCTTCATCACTGCCGGCATGGGAGGTGGCACGGGAACAGGCGGTGCACCCATCATTGCAAAAATTTGTAAAGACCTCGGCATTCTCACCGTAGGAATTGTTACAACGCCGTTTGCTTATGAAGGAAAGAAACGGATCGCGCAGGCGGAAGATGGTATCCGAAAACTAAAGGATTATGTAGATACATTATTGGTGATAAGCAACGACAAGCTGCGTCACCAGTTTGGCAATCTAACCATGAAAGCAGCATTCAGCAAGGCTGATAACGTTTTAGCCACTGCGGCAAAATGCATCACCGACGTGATCAACAGTACAGGACAGATCAATGTTGACTTTGCGGATGTGTGTACCGTAATGCGCAATGGCGGTGTTGCCATTTTGGGCAGCGCAGCATGTGAAGGGGAAAACAGGGCACAGCAGGCAATAGAAGATGCATTGAATTCTCCATTGCTGAATGACAATGATATTAAAGGAGCAAAATGGATCCTCATCAATATCAATTCTGCCGAAGGCGATACAGAATTCACCATGGATGAGGTAGAGACTATTCAAAACCACTTATTAAGCCAGGCCGGTGAGAACACGGACGTGATCTTAGGTCTGGGTTATGACAATAGTTTGGAAAATAAAATTGGTATTACTTTAATAGCAACCGGTTTTGAGCACAAAGATCCATTCGATAAAAAAGAAACACCAAAAGAAGAAGCAAAGAAGGAAGAAAAGATCGTAATGACGCTGGCACAGCCGGAAGAAAAGAAAACCGTTTACCAACAACCCGTTTTTCAATTCGATGAAAAGTCAGCTCATAAGGAAGAAGAAAAAGCTGTTTCTACAACTCCTGCCCTGGAGAAGGCAGCGGTGAAGCCGCAACCGGTGGCAACGGAACCGGTAATCGAAGCAAATATCTCCCAGGTAAAGCCCGATCTTATGGCGCCTACAATGTTAGACGTAGAGGTTAAGCAGCCTATCGTAGAAATACGTGCCGATAATAGTAAAACTACTGTTGATAAATCGGAACCTGAGATCATTCATTTCGAATTATCTTCAGCCCCTGATCAAGCGCCTGTAGAAACACCGGCACCTATCACTGCTGAATTACCAAAACACATTCCCGATACATATCGCGAAAAAAGTGAAAATAATGAAGCTGTAAAAATAACCGCCCCGACGTCAGGCGGCTATCTTGCCAAGCCTTCCAACCTATATGTGGAAGAGCCGCAGCAGCAACAACAGGAATCCAAAAAAACTATGCAGGAACCGCTGCCAATGCAACCGGCACAGGTTGACGAACCCGCGATCGGGATGCAACTGGTAGTTAAAGATTCCTTAGAAGCGACGGAGGAGCCCGGACAAACCGTACAACAAGCTCAGCCGATCATGATGTCGAATGTTGAGGAGCCCCTGATAGGGGACGAAACAGACGAGCTAAAGCGCAAGGCTATGGAACGTATTGCGAAGTTGAGGAACTTGTCTTTCAACATTAACGCTGCGGATCCTAACAATGAGTTTGAATCTGTTCCTGCCTACCTCCGTCGCAATATGGAATTACACAATTCCATCGCCGATGTAGAAAGCTTCTACAGTAATTACACCGTAAAATCAAATCAGAACAACCAGGCAGAGATCAGTACGATCAATACTTTCTTGGAAGGTAAGAAGCCTGACTAACATAATTGTTGTGTGTGGTACTTTCATAGTTGCCTGCCCGTAGCAGGTGCCCCGGAGTCTGTAAAAGGTGACCGGGGCTTTTTCTTTTTCTATCATCATAGGTAAACAAATGTTTATAAAAATTGAATATTGAACATTGAACATTGATGATTGAATATTGGAATATTTTATTTTGGGCTGTCAACCTGTATTCATTTCTTATCTTCAGTCCCGGCCAATCGCTGCAAGTCCTCGCCACAAGCCGTCGCCACAAACCTTCAGCTGCGGGCTTTCCGCTTCTGTCCGGCAGCTCTTCAGCATTAGAATATTATTAAGCCATTTCACATGTCGCTCCTACGGAGCTGGAATGCATTCGTAAAACTTTTTCTACCAACATATCGCCCCGCTGGGGCTTGTCATTTCTTCATCAACGATCTTTTCTCCCAAAAGATCAACACATCAAAGTCAGAATTAAGATCATGGAAATAATGCCCATGTGTTTTGCCAACAAAAACAATGTCGCCTTCCTTTACGTCCATCGTATAATTATCAACCGTAAATTTTCCTGAACCACTGGTGACATAATTTAATTCATCTACCGGGTGAGTTAATGTGCTGTCACCGCCGATCTTTTTTGGCAGCATGTACAATCCAAACACCATTGTTTTTGACCTAAGAAAGGGATTCCAGGCATTTTGGGCAGGGTTACGCAGTTGCTCCTCCTGCGCCTGAGAATAGTGGACAAAGCCTTTGCTGTCCTGGGTTGTAGATGCCATTGAAAATATTTCCAGTATCACCAGTTTTTCCCGGTTGGCAACAAACTGCGTTTCGCATCCTGCTTTTATGTACAGTACCTCGCCTTTATTTATCACAACATCGCCGCTGTCGGTCCGGAGTTTTCCACTGCTTCCCAAAATGTAAAACGCACCATCTTCGGCATAGATCTTTTTTTCTCCCGTTTCCCTTTTTTTTAATTGATAAATACCGGCGTGCATGGTACCGCTATTCAGGAATTCCCGCCAACGGTCTTTCGTTTTCATCAATTCCTGCACGGAATATTTCTGTAGGAAATCCGGCATCTGCGCAGCAAGCCTTGTGGAAAAAAGAAATATTATTATAGTTGGCAATAATTTATTTTTCATGCTTTTTTATTGATTGTAAAATATCCAAAACTACTTTTACCGCACGGGTGATAAATGATATTTTATGGCAATGGTATAGAAGCATCCAGGAGGGGTATAAACAAATCGCCTCTATGCAGCCTGAGAGCGTTTATATTTTTTCTACGAATATGTCACTCGCCTGCACCTTAAGCAGCAAAGCATTCCTTATTTTTAATCATTAATCAACTGATGCAAAAAAATATTCTCCTCATCTCAAGTTCCACGGTTGCCGGTAGCGGCTACTTCGATGCGTTTGAAGAAGCAGTGAAATCATTTCTAGATCCAGTAAATCAAATCCTGTTTGTTCCGTACTCTGCTGATAAAAGTAACTGGGACAATTATACTCAAAGGGTCAGGGACAGGTTTAAACTTTTTGGTTTAAAAGTGACGGGCATTCATGAGGTTAATAACAACATAGAAAATTTTCAAGCGGTTTTTGTGGGAGGAGGCAATAGTTTCCGGCTGCTGACACACTTGCAGCAATTTGATCTTATATCAAAAATAAATATCGCAGTATTGCAGAAGGGCATGCGCTATATCGGTTCCAGCGCTGGGAGCAATGTGGCATGCAAAACCATTTGCACCACCAATGATATGCCTATACTTTATCCATCCCGGGGATTTGATGCCATCAACCTTGTTCCCATCCAGATCAATCCTCATTACATAGATCCCGATCCGAACTCAACACACATGGGCGAGACAAGGGATAAAAGAATAAATGAATTTCATGAGGTGCATAACACCCCGGTCATTGGTTTGCGTGAAGGCGCTTACCTTAGAATTGATGATGAATATTTCGTTTCGCGAAAAATGTATTTGGGAGGATCTAATGGGGCGAAGTTTTTCTTTCCCGGTAAAGAACCAGTTGATATCCGGGAAGCGAAGGAGATCATCATAACGGACAATGATGTCAGTTATCAGGAATAATTAATAATTATTAATTAATAATTATTTTTAAACATGCAATCATCCAAAGGTATCTGGAAGGTTATTTCCGCATCTTCCGTAGGCACGCTCATAGAATGGTATGACTTTTATATTTTTGGAAGCCTTTCAACCATCATCGCGCAAAAATTCTTCCCCGCTGCAAATCCAACAGCAGCACTGCTTTCCACGCTTGCTACTTTTGCCGCCGGCTTCATCGTACGGCCTTTCGGCGCCATATTTTTTGGCCGGCTGGGCGATATCATTGGAAGGAAATACACTTTCTTATTGACGCTGGTATTGATGGGCGGCGCAACTTTTCTGATCGGCTGTGTACCTTCTTATGCCACCATCGGCGGATGGGCACCTTTCCTCGTGCTTATGTTACGTTTATTGCAGGGCCTTGCATTGGGCGGTGAGTATGGAGGTGCCGCAACTTATGTAGCAGAGCATGCACCACCAGGCCGACGTGGATTTTATACCAGCTGGATTCAAACCACCGCAACCCTTGGTCTCTTCCTTTCTCTGGGTGTGATCCTCGGAACGCGCAGGCTGGTAGGCGTGGATGAATTTACAAATGGCAACGGCTGGAGATATCCATTTTTACTTTCAATCGTGCTCGTGATCGTCTCAACGATCATCCGGCTTAAAATGAAAGAGTCGCCGGTATTTGCAAAACTTAAGACCGAAGGAAAGACATCCGTTAATCCTTTGAAAGAAAGTTTCGGGCACAGGGAAAATTTTAAGATGGTGCTGCTGGCATTGTTTGGTGCTACGATGGGACAGGGTGTAATATGGTATACAAGCCAATTCTACGCGCAGAATTTTATTCTTACCAAATGTAATATTGAATATGAGCAGGCCAACAGCATCATATTAATTGCAATTGTTCTCGCAACACCTTTTTTTATTTTGTTCGGCCATCTCTCAGATAAGATCGGTAGAAAAAACATAATGATGGTGGGAATGCTCCTGGGTGTGCTGTTGTATCGACCCATCTTTAGCGAGATCTACGATATTTCCGATACATCGAAAAAAACCTTGATCATTGATCCCGGTCAGGCAGTTATCGCAGACCAAACTAAAGATACAGCACCAGCTAACAATACAGTTGAAGTAAAAAGATTTGATGATGGTAGTTCACAAACCATAAAAAAGACGGCCGCAAATGGTAAAACAACGGAGAAAAAAGAAACCACACTTGGCGATAAGGGTAAATGGATGATGATATTATTTGTATTCGTTATGGTGCTTTTTGTTACCATGGTTTATGGGCCTATTGCGGCATTTCTTGTTGAACTATTTCCCACACGCATACGCTACACATCAATGTCGCTGCCTTATCACATTGGTAACGGGGTTTTCGGTGGCCTGGTGCCATTTATTGCAACACTCATCACTACACTGCCCGGTACCAACGTGTTATCGGGCTTATGGTATCCAATAGGCGTGGCAGCTCTTTGTTTTGTTATAGGCTGTCTTTATTTATCAAATAAATTAAATACCAAACATGGATAAACTAAAGCGCTACCTTGGAGTTGTGTGGATGCTGATTGGGCCGGTATTATTTATTATGCTGTTGTTGAGCGCAATAAATAACATCAATAGTAATGCAAAAGGCGACATAAGCAATCCCATACCCTGGATCATAATCCTCATCGTTTTTCTACCGATAGCAATAGGCTTATCGATATTTGGATGGTATGCACTCAACGGGGATTATGATAAAACGGTTGAAAATAACTGAAGTTTCCCGTTGAATTCCCTCACTGAAAGCTGTGCAATTTCGAATCCTAAAATTTTCTTAACTTAGAAATTGGATCCTTCAAACCAACTACTGTCAAACACTTTATTACGATATTACTTCTTTTACCGCTAACAACTTTTTCTCAAAAAAACTGTGATACTGTTGCCTGGTCTTCTACAAGGAAATTAACACCATCCGATTACAGGGATGTTGCCGATACAGGTAAGACCATGATCGCTTTTACCATGACCAAATTCAGTTATAAGGTGATCCCGCAGGAGGGTAGTGCGATCATTAATACCGCGACTTTATTGTATCCCTGCAGCTCATGGTTAAATAAGGCAAATATCAAAAGCAGTATAGAGCATGAGCAATTGCATTTTGATATTGCAGAATATTACAAACGACTTTTTTTAAAACGCGTTACGGAAACCAGGTCTTCTGAGGACATGTTTGCCAGTTCAACACGTGCTATTTTCAGAGATCTTGCCGACCAGAAGAGGATGCTCAATACTGATTATGATAAGCAAACGAATTTTGGTTTAAATGAACAGGAACAAAAAAAATGGAATAGTAAAATTGCCGGTATGCTTACTGAGCTTGAAATATATTCCGGAAATACAACAACTATAAAACTGAAATAACTGTTAGAATGAAAAATATATCACACAACCTGCTGATATTATTTAGTACGGTCTTTTGTTGCATGCAAACTTCTGCCCAGGTGAAAAAACCTGCCGCTAAAAAAGCAGTGGTCGCCGCGAAGCCTAAAACTACGCTTGCAAAAAGCCCTGTGGCCCATTCGAATCCTTCTGTAAAGCCACATAGCCCAAATACGACCGCTAAAAATACAACTGTTAAAAAAATTATTCCTGTAACTAAGCCGGTTGTAAATGCTGTGGTACCAAACAAGCCGGTCAATAATACAGAGATCACAAATGTTACCTTAACCAGTCGTGAGCAGGAGATGATAAATGAAATAAACAACCTGCGCGCCAATCCGGCAAAGTATTGCACCTACGTTGAAAACTACCTGCAGAAATATGATGCCGATGATAATGTGAAAGTGGCTGCAAAAGAACTTCTCGGCGTATTAAAAAAAACCAGGCCGTTAAATCCTTTAGCAATTAATACAGCAATGTACAACGACGCTAAGCAGTATGGAATGCTGATGGCGAAAAGAAATATTTTTGAACACTCATCACTGCCCTACTACGAAAATCTTTCGCTGGGTTACAAAGATATCCGCGACGCAATTGTTGACATGCTCATCGATGATGGCATCCCTGACAGGGGACACCGCAATAACCTGCTTAATGAAAAAATAAAAAATGTGGCTGTTTATGAATTGCCGGGTAAGGTGCAGGATATAGGCTTCTGCTATGTGCAGGAATTCAAATGAAATCCGCCCGGGAACTTTTATTAGAACAGGGTGTAGTTAGTAAATTTCACGAATCATGACCCGCAGGTACTTACATATCTTCCTTGTATCTTATTTTTTTTCCTGCTCCCATCCCATATACAAAGAACCGCATGTATTAATTGAAACCGGCTTCGGGGATATAGAAGTTGAATTGTATCCGAGCAAAGCGCCGGCCAGTGTTGCCGCTTTTTTGTCATATGTTGATTCGGGATTGTATAAGAACAGCTCTTTTTATCGCGTACTTAAAGAAGAAAATCAACCCTCTGCAGCATTTAAATCCGAGCTTATCCAGGGGGGCATATGGCAGACCAATTATAAAAAAGGAGTGAGCTTGCCAGGCATCCCGCATGAACCTACCAATAAGACCGGGATACTTCATACAAATGGGACCATTTCGCTAGCGAGGACTATCCCGGGAACAGCCAGTTCTGAGTTTTTTATCTGTGTTGGTGATCAACCGGCATATGATTATGGCGGCAATGCCAATGCAGATAAACAGGGCTATGCGGCTTTCGGCAGAGTGATTAAGGGCATGGATATTGTAAGAAAGATACACCGGCAAGCTGATTATGAGGAATCCTTCGATCCGCCGGTGCCAATTTTTAATATTAAGCGACTATAATCATTCATGGATATATCTGAAAACGACGCCAGGCTATCTGCTATCATCCAGTCCTCAGAAGATGCGATCATTAGTAAACGGCTTGACGGGACCATTATCAGCTGGAACCCCGCGGCGGAGAAAATATTTGGTTACACCGCGGAGGAGGCTATTGGTAAGAATATCAGGATAATTATACCCGAAGAATTGTATGATGAGGAAGCTGAAATAATAAACAAGGTAAAGGCTGCCGAAAAAGTTGAGCATTTTGAAACCATCCGCAAAAAAAAGAACGGTGACCCGGTAGCGATCGCCCTCACTGTTTCCCCAATAAAAGACGTTAACGGAAATTTAACCGGGATATCAAAAATTGCGCGGGATATCAGTGCGCAAAAATTTGCCGAGGAAAAACAGGGAGTGCTGGCTGCAATCATTGATTCATCAGACGATGCCATCGTTAGTAAAAATCTCAATGGAATAATTACCAGCTGGAATCATGGTGCTGAAAAAATATTCGGCTATTCTGAAAACGAAGCGATAGGCCAGCATATTTCTCTTATCATTCCACCGGAACTAGCGGATGAAGAAGCTAATATCATCGCACAGATACGCAATGGAATAAAAGTAGGACACTTTGAAACCGTCAGGCGCACAAAAGACGGAAGGAAAATAAATATTTCCTTAACCGTATCTCCCGTAAAAGATAAGAATGGAAAAGTTATCGGCGCCTCTAAGATCGCGAGGGATATAACCGAGAAAGTAGAACTGGAAAAACAGCGGAAGATCCTCACTGAACGATTGCAGGAATTAAATTATTACAAAGATGAATTTATGGCAATGGCAAGCCATGAATTAAAAACGCCCCTTACGGTCATCAAAGCCAACCTGCAAATACTGGAGCAGAAAATGCAGCAGGATCCAAAACTGGATTTTGTAAATAAAACACTGCGGCAGGTAAATAAATTATCAGACCTGATCAGCGACCTGCTGGATGTGTCAAAGATACAGGCGGGTAAACTTGAACTCAACCGCACCAACTTTGAGCTGGCTCCGTTCCTGAATGAGATCATTGATAGTATCCGGCAGGCGAGTCCTACTCACAATATAACGTACACGCCAAATGATGATAAGATCATGGTGCGGGGCGACAGGGACAGGCTGGAGCAGGTGGTGATCAACATTCTCACCAATGCCATAAAATATTCTCCGAACGCAGAAAAAGTTAGTGTGGATACTGAAATAAAAGATAGGCAGGTAATTGTCCGGATCAAAGATTGGGGAATCGGGATCCCGCAGGATGACCTGGATAAGGTATTCACGCGGTTTTTCAGGGTCCGCGGCCTGGCTTCCACATTTTCCGGCTCCGGAATAGGTCTGTATATTTCTTCTGAGATCATCAAGCGCCATGGAGGCGATATCTGGGTAGAAAGCGAAGCAGGGAAAGGCTCGGTATTTTATTTTACCATCCCGTTGGCGGACTAGATCATATTACCGGTTCACATTGATCCGGAAACGCCGAAGGTCGGGCGCATTAGCCACCCGCAAAGATTCGTTAACAAAATCATTTACATGCTTTCCCTTAAATACCTGGATGATATCATGAACCGTTACATCGCTGTCCTGGTAATACCAATGCTGTATTAATTTACTTTGCAGCCCCCGCTGATCGGTTATATCACTGCAGTCAACAGTGTATACGTTACCCGTGATCTTCTCGATATTCTTTATCCCGAATTTGCCCAGCCGCTTGTATTTATTCTTTGCCGTTTCCGAGATCATTAATGCAATATCCTCACCATTGTGATACACCGTTACACGCTCACAGACATGTGTAAGCCTCGCAAGCGCACGCTCACCTTCAAACGCATGCCAGTCGGCATCTGCCGCTGCCAGCACAACCTCTTTAAAAATGGGGGACAGCGCGTTTTTGTTACCCGCATAGAGATGGAACATCATGTTCTCAAGCATCCGGTTTCCCATACTATGCGCAAGAAGGTGAACATTCTTACAGGCAACATGCTGATCATTTACGCAGGTAAACAGCTTGAAAAAATCAGTCAGTAAATTATAATGCCTGGCAAACGTATAGCCTGATCTTTCGGCATCCCTTGCATCATCCCCATAATGAAAAAAGCTGCTGCGTGCAGGCCAGGTTAAAGCAACTAAATATTTTATCGGACTTCCTTCGCGGATATATTTTTTTTCAATAGTACACAGGTCTTTCATGATCCCTTTCAGGTCAGTGTGAAAGCCATGAATGAAACACATTACATCACCTTCCTCCGCGGGAGCGATATTCAACAGGGTCTCATCTATTCCTGTATGTGGAAGGAGGCGGATCGCTGACCTGCATCTCTTCTTTCCAGCACATTGGGATCC
>JADMIO011285616.1_pt1 | contig 43150 bp, 42 predicted proteins | sample 8958161 | NCBI WGS metagenome assembly JADMIO01 (sample SAMN16585339, study PRJNA669376) | soil metagenome | isolation source: Crop rotation soil | place: USA: Cullars Rotation, Alabama | collected 2011
CCGCGACTTCAAGTCACGTGAATTCCAAGCTTCGGATCCCACTGTGCTGGAAAGGCCGCGTTCGGCTTGGCCGTGCCGATCGCCTGCTGCACCGCGGTGAACTTGCCGTCGAGCACGCGCGAACCCGGCAGCTTCTTGGCATCGTCGAGCAGCGCCGGGCGCAGCCCTGCCATGGCATCGAGCTTGTCGGCCTTGAACATCTCGAACGTGCCGGCGATGCCCTGGCCGCGCACCAACTCGGCATTTTTCACGCTGCGCGTCAGATAAAGGTCGTAGGCGGCGCGGGCGGAGACCGCGATGCGCGTGCCCTGGCTGTCGACCGCCGCGACAGATTTGAAGGATGAGCCCGGCGGCACCAGGTACGTCGCCTCGATCTCGACGTAGGCCGGCGAGAACTTGATCGCCTCCGCGCGCGCCGGCTCCTCCGCGATCAGCCCGATGTCCCAGATGTCCTTGCCGCCGGCATCGGCCAGCTCGCCCGGCGAGGCAAACGGCACGAGCTCGACCGCGACGCCGAGGCGATGCGCGATCTCGCGCGCCATGTCGGGCGACACGCCGTCGGGATCGCCCGACGCGGTTTTGCCCGTCACCAGCAGCATGTTGCCCATGTTGATCGCGGCGCGCAGCTTGCCGTGCGGCGCCAATTCCGATTTCGCGTCCCCCGCCATGAGCGGAAGTCTAACCCGCGCCGAAGGCGAGCGCGATGCGATAGGTGACGAAGGCCGCGATATACGCCAGCGCCATCATGTAGCCGAAGGTGAGCGCCATCCAGCCCCACCCGCCGGTCTCGCGCCGGATCATCGCGAGCGTCGAGGCGCACTGCGGCGCGAACACATACCAGGCGAGGAAGGCGAGCGCGGTCGCAAGCGTCCACTTGCCGGCAAGCACGCGGCCGATCGCCCCCTGCTCCTCGTTGCCGCCCTGCACGGCGTAGACGGTGCCGAGCGCGCCGACCGCGACCTCGCGCGCAGCCATGCCGGGCACCAGCGCGACGCTGATCTGCCAGTTGAACCCGATCGGAGCCAACAGCGGCTCCAGCCCCTTGCCGATCCAGGCGGCGGCGGAATAATCGATCGCCGGACCCTCGGCGCCCTCGGGCGCCGGCGGCAGCGACGACAGCACCCAGATCAGCACCATCATCGACAGGATGATCGTGCCGGCGCGGCGCAGGAACGCCCAAGCCCGCTGCCACAGCGCGAGCAGCACGCTCTTCACCTGCGGCACCTTGTAGCTCGGCAGCTCGAGCATGAACGGGCTTGCCACGGCGCGACGCCACAAGGTGAAGCGGAACACGAGCGACATGATCAGAGCCGCAACCATGCCGACGGCATAGAGCCCGAACATGACGAGGCCTTGCAGTCCGACCCAGCCCCAGACCTCCCGGTCCGGGATGAACGCGGAGATGATGAGGGTGTAGACCGGGATGCGCGCCGAGCAGGTCATCAGCGGCGCGACGAGGATGGTCGAGAGCCGATGGTGGCGGCTGTCGATCACCCGCGTGGCCATGATGCCCGGGATGGCGCAGGCGAAGGATGACAGCAGCGGGATGAAGGCGCGCCCGTGCAGCCCGGCGCCGCCCATGATCCGCTCCATCAGGAACGCGGCGCGCGCCATGTAACCCAGGTCCTCGAGCAGCAGGATGAAGAAGAACAGGATAAGGATTTGCGGCAGGAACACGATGACGCTGCCAACGCCGGCAATCAGCCCGTCGTGGATGAAGCTTTGCAAGAGCCCGGCCGGCAGCAGCGCATCGGTCGCCGCGCCGAGCGCGTCGAACCCCACCGTGATCGCGTCCATCGCCGGGCGCGCCCAGGCGAACACGGCTTGGAACATCAGGAACAACAGGACAAGCAGGACCACCAGTCCGGCAACCGGGTGCAGCACCACCGCGTCGATCCGCGCGGTCGCCGTGTCGGGGCGGCCGACGCGACGCGTCGAAATCTTGAGAATGCGATCGGCCTCGCGCTGCAACGCCCGCAGCTCGCCCGCGCTGGGGGTTTTCCAGTCCGCGCGCACCGCGCGCAGCGGCGCGGCGGCCAGCGCATCGACGCGGCCGAGCAGATCGGCGATGCCGCGCTTGCGCACGGCGACGGTCGTGACCACCGGGATGCCGAGCTCGGCCGACAGCCGATCGAGATCGAATTCCACGCCGCGGCGCTGCGCGATGTCGATCATGTTGAGCGCAAGCACAATCGGGCGGCCGACGCGCTTCAATTCCAGCAGGAGCCGCAGCGCGACGCGCAGGTTGGTCGCGTCGGCGACGCAGAGCAGCACGTCGGGCAAGGGCTCGCCCGCCATGCGGCCGAGCACGATGTCGCGGGTCACCTCCTCGTCAGGCGAGCGCGCGCGCAGCGAATAGGTGCCGGGCAGGTCGAGAATGCGCAGGTGGACGCCGGCGGGGGTGTCGACGGTGCCGGACTTCCGCTCCACCGTCACGCCGGGATAGTTGGCGACCTTCTGCAGGCTTCCGGTCAGCGCGTTGAACAGCGCCGTCTTGCCGCTATTGGGTGTGCCGACCAGGGCCAGGTTAAGGCCCGCCACGCTCGCCACGGCCAACCGAGTCAGCTCCCGGGCTGCACCAGGATCGCCAGGGCCTCGCGGCGGCGCAGCCCGATCAACGTGCCGTTGATCCGCACCGCGATCGGGTCGCTGCCGATCGGGCCTTCATGCAGCACCTCGACCGTTTCGCCCTCGACGAAGCCGAGCTCGACCAGGCGCCGTTCGAGCTCGTCGGGGGCCAAGCCTACGGCGGCGTGCGCGTCCAGCGCCACAATGCGCCCGCGGAAGCCGCAACGCGCCGCGCCGAGCGGAATCGAGATGATGGAGGTGCCGTCCATGGGAGGCTGAAATTGCGACTTATTCTCAATTCTGTCAAGCGCCTTCACGGCGCCGGGAAGCGCGCTAAACTGCCGCATTACAAAAGTTTTTCAGGGGGAGACGCGTTGGATACCGGCATCGGGGCGCCCGTTCGGCGGCGCGAGGATTTGCGGCTGTTGACCGGCAACGGCAGCTATTCGGACGACTACACCAGAGCCAACCAGGCCTACGGCGTCATGGTGCGCATCCCGTACGGCCGCGCGCGGGTGAAGCGCGTCGACACGGCCGCGGCGAAACGCGCGCCGGGTGTGCTTTGCGTACTGACCGGCGCCGAATTCGTCGCCGAAGGCTGGAACGAAATTCCGTGCCGTGCGGGCCAGGCGGCGCCGGAGGACATCACCAAGCAAGCCCTCACCTACCCGGATGGACGTCCCTGCTTCGATCATTCGCTGGCGCCGCTCGTCGCCGGCGTCTCCCACCATGTCGGCGAGGGCGTCGCCTTCGTCGTCGCCGAAACCTTGGCGCAGGCGAAGGACGCGGCGGAGCTGGTCGAGGCGGAGTACGACGCGCTGCCGGTCGCGGTGCAGGGACTCGAGGCCTTCGCCGAGGGCGCGCCTGAGGTGTGGGACGGCATTGCCGGGAACATCGCATTCGATACCCGCGTCGGCGACTGCGCAAAGACCGATGCCGCTTTCGCCGCAGCCGCGCATGTCGTCGAAGGCGAGTTCGTCTCCAACCGCGTCGCCAACTGCCCGATGGAGCCGCGCGCCTGCCTCGCCGAGGTGGTGGACGGTCGCCATCTGCTGTGGACCGGTGGTCAGGGCGTGCACGGCCAGAAGGCGGCGCTGGCGCACGTGTTCAAGTGCGATCCCGCCAAGGTGCGCGTGGTGCAGAAGGATGTCGGCGGCGGCTTCGGTCCACGCGGGCACCTGCATGCGGAATACGTCTGTGCCATGTGGGCGGCGAAGAATCTCGGCCGTCCCGTGAAATGGGTATGCGAGCGCACCGAGGCTTTCGTCGCCGATTACCAGGCGCGCGACGTGGTGATCCGCGCGGCTCTCGCGCTCGATGCCGGCGGCAAGATCACCGGCTTCCGCACCACGATGTACTTCAACCTCGGCGGCAACACGATCAACTACGCGCCGCAGACCAACGCGACGCGCATCTCGACCACGCTGTACGACATCCCGAACCTGTGCCTGCGCGCGATCGGGATCCTGTCCAACACCTTGCCGTCGGTGAATTACCGCGCCGCCGGGCGGCCGCAATGCATGCTGGTCATGGAGCGGCTGATCGACATGGCGGCGGAGAAGACCGGCATCGACAAGGTCGAGCTGCGCCGGCGCAACCTGATCAAGAGCTTCCCGTACAAGACGCAGGGCGGGTTGACCTACGACTGCGGCGAGTTCGAGAAGAACATGGATTGGACGCTCGAGCTCATCGACTGGAAGGGGTTCGAGGCGCGCCGCGCCGAGGCGAAGAAGCGCGGCAAGCTGCGCGGCATCGGGCTTGCCAACTACATCGAGACGCCGGCCGGCATCCCGCTCGAGCGCACTCACATCACGGTCAAGCCCGAGGGCGAGGTCGAGGTGATCATCGGCACGCTCAGCCAGGGCCAGGGCCACGAGACATCGTTCCCGCAGGTGGTCTCGGAATGGCTTGGTGTGCCCTACGACACCGTGCGGCTGGTGCAGGGCGATTCCGACATCGTGCCCGAAGGCGGCGGCACGCACTCCGACCGCTCGATGCGCCTCGGCGGCTTCGTCATGGTGAAGGCCTCGGAGCAGATCATCGAGAAGGGCAAGAAGATCGCCGGCCACGTGCTCGAGGCGGCGGAGTCCGACATCGAATTCGCACGCGGCCGCTTCACCGTCGCCGGTACCGATCGCTCGCTGTCGCTGTCCGAAGTCGCCGGCCACGCGGCCAAGACTGCGTCGCTCCCCGCCGAGCTCAAGGGCGCGCTCGACGGCGACCACAAGTTCGTCGGCCGCATCCCGGCCTATCCGAACGGCGCCGCGGCCTGCGAGATCGAAATCGATCCCGACACGGGTACGATCGAGATCGCCAGCTACTGCTGTGTCGACGATGTCGGCCGCGTGGTCAATCCGATGATCGTGGACGGCCAGGTTCACGGCGGCATTGTCCAAGGCGTCGGCCAGGCGATGCTCGAGCATGTCGTCTATGACGCGCAGGGCCAGGTGCTGTCGGGATCGTTCATGGACTACGCCATGCCGCATGCCGACAACTTCCCGTCGTTCAAGGTCGAGACCAACGAGGTGCCGACCAAGGGCAATCCGCTCGGCGTGAAAGGCGGCGGCGAGGCCGGCACCACAGGCGCGCTCGCCGTGTTCATGAACGCGGTACACGACGCTCTGAAGCCGGTCGGCGTGACGCGCGTCGACATGCCGGCCTCGCCGCAGCGCGTGTGGCAGGCGATTCAGCAGGCAAAAAGTCGCATCGGATAGGAGTAAGGGAAATCCCGATGTCACCGCGCGACCACATCGGGGAAACCCTGATCCCGGAACGGTCACGGCAGAGTCCGCATTACTAATCCGTCTTATCGGCAGCGTTCAAAGCGACGACGGAGGATGTGATGCAGAAAATTGGAATCAAGGCGACTCTGGCCGCCCTGGCGCTCGTCGCACTGGCTGGCTGCGGCGAGTCCAAAACGGACCGCGCACTTTCCGGCGCCGGCATCGGCGCGGCGGGTGGCGCCCTCGGCGGCGCGCTTCTCGGCTCGCCCGGGACCGGTGCGCTCATTGGCGGCGCCGTCGGAGCGGGCGCCGGCGCGTTGACCGATCCGAACGATATCGACCTGGGCAAGCCGATCTGGCGGCGTTAGCCTTCGGGCGCAGCCGACAGGGCTGACAGGTTCGAGCGAAAAGGGCGGGTGCTCACGCATCCGCCCTTTTTGCGTTGTCCCGTTGACGGCTACAATCAGTGCTTCTTGCCGATCATGAAGTATTCGCCGTCGGCATTGCGATCAAGCTCGCCGGCGTCGCGCAGCTTTTCGATCTCCGGCACGAGCTCGCGCCCGTCCTTGGTGCCGAGCACGCTCATCAGCTTCGCGTAGTGCATCGGCCCGCCCTCTTCCAGCGCCTGGCGCACGTTCTGATAGCGCGCCGGGCCACCGATCTTGGCCGCCTCGGGAATGCGCATGATGACGGCGTTGGAGCGTGGGTACGGGAAGGTGCAGTCGAACCCCGCCTTGGCGCCGATGCCGCGCTGGGTCGTCGACATGTCCATCGGCATCTCGCGCATGTTCGACAGCACGACGATGTCCTTGTCCGCCTGGAACCGGCTCGACATGGCCCATTCCATCTGGTTCGAGTCGCGGATGTCGATGTCCTCGTCGGTGACGAAGACGTGCTTCAGCGTCATCATCGCGCCGAGCAGCACCGCGATCGCTGCGCGCGCGTCGCCGTCCGAGCGCTTGCGCAATGCTACCCGCATGTGGTGGCCGACGCCGGAAGCGCCGACCGAGTAGACGTCGACCGGATCGAGCCCGGACATCTTGAGCAGGTTCCAGGCGCGCGCCTCGGACTGGATGGCGCCGAGCGGCGCGCCGTCGCAGTCCGCGAGCTTGCGGCCGATGCCGTGCTTGATCGACTGGTGCAGCACGTCGCGCCGGCGCGTGATCGCCGTGCAGTGGAACACCGGATCGCCGTGCATCGGGCCGTAGAAGCCCATGTACTCGCCGTACGGCCCCTCGTTGTCGATATAGCCGCGCTCGTCGATGTAGCCCTCGAGCACGATCTCGGCGTCTGCCGGCACGTACAGCGAATTGGTCAGGCATTTGACGACCGGCAGCGGCTCGCCGCGATAGGTGCCGAGGGACTCGATCTCCTGCCCCATGCTGCGCGACGAGGCCGCCATGGTATCGAGCGGATGGGCGCCGATCGTGAACGAGCAATCGAGCCGCTCGCCGCGCTGCACGCAGCCGAGATAGATGTTGCGCAGGTCCGACGGCGCGGTAAGGTTGAAGCCGGCCTTGTCCTTGCCGCGTAGCATCAGGCGGCGGCAACCGACATTGGAGCGCTTGGTCACCGGGTCGATAGTGAAGTCGATGCCGGAGGTGATGTACGGTCCGCCGTCGTATTCGTGCTGCACATGGAACGGCAGCTTCAACAGGTCGATCTTGTCGCCGGTCTCGACGATCTCGTGCACCGGCGCTTCGTTCGACGGCACCTCGAAGCTCTTCTGCGGGCTCGCCATGCGGCGCGAATATTCCTCGCGCACCTTGTCCTCGCCGACGCCGAAGGCCGCGGCGGCGCGGCGACGCGACGCCGAGACGGCGGCGACCACCTCGTGCTGTTCGGGCCCCGCCTTGCGGAACAAAACCGCCTTGGTGGTGGCCTCGATCATCGGGCTCATATCGGCGAGCGGCACCGGCTCGTCGTGCACCTCCACCTCGCCCATGTCGATCAGCCGCTCGACCAGACGACGCAGGCGGAATTTGTTGGAATCCCACGTCACGCGGGATTTGGTGGCGACTTGCTGCACGGCGGCTCTCCCTAGAAATCTTGTGGTGGGATGGTAGTCCCCGCCGGGGCGGCGATGCAACTTGCCCCGAGACCGCGCCGTGTGCCACGCTGCCGCCATGGGCAGGCTACGGGTTTTCGCGGACGGCTGGCGCTCGCCGGCCGTCTTGATGTTTGTGCTGACGATCGCCATGGCCGTCGGCCAGGGCACCTACCAGGCGCTGATCAACAACTTCGCGGTCGAGCGCGCGGCCTTCACGGGCCAGGACATCGGCGTACTGCATACGATCCGCGAGATCCCCGGGCTCCTCGCCTTCACCGTGCTGTTCTTCCTGATGTTCGTGCGCGAGCAGCGGCTCGCCTTCGTCACGCTGATGGTGCTCGGCGCGGGCACGGCGGCTGTCGGCTACTTCCCCTCGGCGATCGGGCTCTGGCTCACCACGCTGATCTCCTCGCTCGGGTTCCACTATTTCGAGGCGATCCGCCAGTCATTGGTCATGCAGTGGATCGACATCAAGCGCGCGCCGCTGGTGCTCGGCCGCATCACGGCGGTGAATTCTTTCGCCTCGCTCGCCACCTTCGGCGTCATCTTCGTGCTGCTGTGGACTCTGCATCTCGATTTCGTGCCGATCTATGTCATCGGCGGCGCCGTCACATTCGTCATCGCCGCGTGCGCCTGGATCGCCTTTCCGCGCTATGACGGTAAGGAGCGCCAGAGCCGCAAGATCGTGCTGCGCCCGCGCTATTCGCTGTTCTACGCGTTGACCTTCCTGTCGGGCGCGCGCCGCATCGTGATCAGCGTCTTTGCCGGGTTCCTCATGGTGCAGAAGTTCGGCTACGACGCTTCCGCGATGACGCTGATGCTGCTCGTGAACTACGGTATCAACGTGTTCCTGGGCGCGAACGTCGGCCGCTTCATCATGCGCTTCGGCGAGCGCCGCGCTTTGATGATCGAGTACGTCGGCATCATCTTCGTGTTCCTGGGCTACGCCTTCGTCAACGACGCCAATGTCGCGGTCGGGCTCTACGTAATGGATAACGTGCTGTTCGCGATGTCGATCTCGATCCGCACCTATTTCCAGAAGATTGCCGACCCCAAGGACATGGCGAACACCGCCGGCGTGTCGTCGACGATCAACCACATCGCCGCGGTGTTCCTGCCCGCCGTGCTGGGCTTCATCTGGATGAGCTCGCCGTCGGCCGTGTTCCTGATCGGCGCCGGACTCGCGACCTGCTCGCTGTTCTGCATCCAGATGGTGCCGCGGCACCCCGCACCAGGAAACGAGGTGAACTATTTCTTCCGGCGGCGCACGGCCGTGACGACGCCGGCCGAATAACGGCTCGACAAGCTCAGCACGAGGGGAGGCAACGATGGTCAAACGCTATTGCATCGACGGGGTGAACCCGACCGGCGGCCGGTTCAGCCACGTCGGCGAGATCGCCAAGGGCGGGCAGATCTTCTATCTCGCCGGCCAGACGGCCGGGCGGCCGGACGGCACGGCGGCGAAGGATTTCAAGGGCCAGGCGGAGCAGGTCTACAAGAACATCGAGGGCGTGCTGAAGGGCTGCGGCATGACGCTCGACAACATCGTCAAGACGACCACCTATCTCGTGAACCCCGACGACATGGCGACGTGGCGCGAGGTGCAGGGCAAAGCGCTCCCACCGAACGTCGTGCCCGCCTCCACCCTACTGTTCATCAGCCGGCTGGCGCGGCCCGAATACCTGATCGAGGTCGACGTCATCGCCGCCAAGGACTGACTCCGCGCCGGCCGCGAAACAGAGCTTGCGCGGCCGCTTCGTCAACGCCGCATTGGCGCTCGGGACCATCGTCGTCTGCTTCGTCGCCGGCGAGGCGCTGATATGCGCGCGGCCGTGGTCAAGCTGTGGTCGGCAGCGCGTTGGCCCGCCTGGTCGGCACGCTCCACCGTTGAATCTTCCCACAGTGCGCGTGAGGAGGATGACATGGCGGACAAGCATGGCGTGAACCAGGGTGAAGGAAATCGAGACGCGGCCGAGCGCTACAACGAGGCGACGCGGCATCACGTGGAAACCCACGATGTGAAGAAGGAAGCCGAAGAGGCGAAGCGCGCCATGAACGGCGGCGAGGCCGAAGACCTCAAGCGCGCCGAACAACTCGGCAAGCGTCACGCGAAAGAGGAAGATCCCAAGCTAAAAGGCGGCGCCAAGCGCTCGGCCTGACACCGCCCTTCACGAGGAGTCGTAGAGGCTAGTGCGTGCTGCCGTGGCCGTGATGGCCGCGCCAGCGCGCCAGCGCCGTCGCACGTTGCGCGGCGCGGAACTCGCTTGCCGCATGTTCCAAGCGGGCCCGTGACATGTCACTCGGGTCACGACGGAACAAGTCGATCGCATCCTCTACCGAGCCCAAGCTTGGGGCACAGGAGGCCACTGCCTGATCATAGGCGATCGTCGCTTCCTGCAAGGCTTCGGTGGCAAGGACGAAGGCAGCCTCGCGGCTGAATTTGTAGCTGGCTGTCGCCATGGGCGCGTCTCCCCTGCCCTAAGTTGTGGCGACTGTACAAGCGCCGCACGCGCCGCGCGCTTCGGAATACTACTTAGTCGGTGGACAAGTCTTCACACCGGATCGCTGAGCGCCCACGAACGATCTTCGTGACCGGGGGCGTAGGAAATATTGCTCTCGTCCGGATTGCGATTGACCAACGGTCGCGCGAAGAGCGGATGGGTCAGCGACCGCACCTCATGCTCGAAGCGGAATAGCGGCTTGCCGTTGTCGGGGTCGACGATGTCGAGCAGGCGGTATTGGTACTGGTCGCTTTCTTCCGCGATCAGCCCGCGCTCCGCCAAGCGCTTGTGCGGGCCCGAGAAATCCGCCACGTACACCTGGATGTGGTGCCCGTCGTAGTCGGGCGACGGCGCATCGGTTTCGCGATAGACGAGTTCCTGGCGATAACCCACCGGGATCCGGGCGCATCCGTCCTCGACCGTTGCCGAATTGTGGAAGATCTCGCGGTAGAACCGCGCGATGCCCGACGCGGTCCCGACCGGGACATCGAGCTCGACATAGGGGATACCGAGGGACATGCGGCCGAAGCGCTCTCCCGGCGCATGACAGAGGAACCTGTTCCCCCATGGAGATGTGACCTCGATCGCGCTGTTGGTCGCCTTGAAGGCGAACTTGGTCCCGTCGAGCTGTTTCTCCACCGCCTCCAGCCGCTTGGGCAACTTGTCGATCGCCGGCATCACCAGTCCGGTTCGGCCGCGCAGCACCTGCGGGGTGCCGGTCGGCAAATGGAATTGGCTGCGTCCGACGTTGATCCACATGTTGTTGGTCGACGTCATCAGGTACGGGTCGCGCGTGAAGCCGAGCCCGGCGACATAGAACAGCGTGGCGATGCGCTGATCGTCGATCCGCGTATTGACGTGCTCGAGGTGGACGATGTTGCCGGTATCCTCCGCGGCGCGGTCGAAGTGCTTCGTCGCCATTCGTTTTCTCCCTCTCGCCGAGGCCCAGATCGTCCTAGCGCCAGCCTTCAAGGCACTGCCCAGAGTGCTGCGGTTCACAAAATATAAGCCTCCAAATGGGCGATGGCCAAGACGGGGCGCGACGGTGGAGCGCCCGGCCTGCCCGGCGTTGACCACGGCGGGCCGCGGAACGGAAGTTCCAAGGTCGCGTTGAACTGCCTCTGACGCTCGACGGGCGTCGTCGACGCGCGAGGCATCCCGCTATTGCGGTCGGCTTCCGGAAGAGCTGTCAGCCACAGCATAGGGAGATCAATATGCGCGTCAAAGTTGGCGTAGCCGCAGCAACCGCGGCGCTGTTCCTGACGGCCGCCGGTCTGGCCCAGGCGCAATCTTCTTCGCCGGGCACCAGCTCCGGCACGTCCGGCACATCGACCCAGAGCATGCCGTCCGGCCATACGGGCTCCGGCAGCATGAGCTCGACCTCGAGCTCGACCAAGCTCGATCGCAGCACGCTGCACGAGCTCAAGGAGGACAGCGCGACGGCGCGGCCCTTGAACGTCAGCGCCAAGGATCTCCGCTCCATGGCGATCTACGGCTCCGACGGCAAGAAGATTGGCGAGGTGAAGAACGTGCTCGCCGACAGCTCCAATCAAATCAAGGCCGTCTCGGCCGATGTGGGCGGCTTCCTCGGCATGGGCGCGCGCGAGGTCGTGTTCCCGATCGACAAGCTGCAGAAGGGCACCGAGAAGGACCGCCTGCAGACGGCGATGACGAAGGACGAGATCCAGAACCTCGAAGCGTGGAACACCAACGGCTCGTCGTCGAGCCGTGGCTCCTCGTCGAGCTCCAGTTCGATGCCGAGCCGTTCGGCGCCCAGCACGGCCCCGAGCACCGGCTCCAGCACGGGGTCGACCACCCGCTAGGCGGCGACGACATCGCGAGGAAATGAGGCGGGCCCAGCCGCACGGTTGGGCCCGTTCTTCTGCCCGCACAGAATGAAAGCGCGCGCTCCGATCGCTCGCGTGATTGATCATAATCAATGTAAATCCGAGCGTCGTGGCCTTTGATGTGCCGCTGCGGATCGACCGCGGCACTCGGAGGATTCGATGAACAAGATCACAATGTTGTCTGCGGTGACCGCGGCCTTGCTGCTGGGCGAGCCCGCAGCTTGGGCGCAGGGTTCGGGAACGTCCGGGGTGGTCGTCACTTCCGTGCCCGGCAAGGCGATGATCTCGGAAACGGTCGAGCTGGTCGCCTCCATCGCCGCGATCGACGAGGGAACGCGCACGATCACCCTCAAAGGCCCGAAGGGGACCGCCGACGTGGTCGCCGGTCCGGAGGTGCGCAACTTCGACCAGCTCAAGGTCGGCGACAACGTCGTGACACGGTTTCAGCGGGCGCTGTCGATGGAGCTGAAGAAAACGCGCCGGCCGCTCGACCAGGTCCAGGTGGAAGCCACGACGCGCGCCGAACCGGGCGCGAGGCCCGCCGCCGCGACGAGCCGGACGATGACCGTTCTGGCCGACGTCGTCGCCGTCGACCCCGAGCAAAGCATCATTTCGCTGAAAGGCCCACATGGGCAGATCGTCGACCTGACGGTGAAAAACCCCGAGCACTTCAAGGTCGTGCACGTCGGCGACCAGGTCGAGGCCGTCTACATGGAAGCAGTCGCGCTCACGGTCGAGCCCGTTCCCGCACGTTAGTTCGCGCCGTCGAGACGGAAAATTCGGGGCGCGGTGAAAGCCGCGCCCCTCTCATTTGTCAGCCGCGATGCAGCACCCGGCCCATCATCAATAGTCGATGTTGCCCTTCTTATGCTGATCGTAGAGGTATCCGCCGATCAGCCCGGCGGCGGCGCCCGCCGCAGCGCCGAGCGCGGCGTTGCCGCCGATGGCGCCGAGCGCGGCGCCGCCCGCCGCGCCCATCAAGGTTCCGCTCCCCGCGCGCGACGCGGTCGTCTCGCCGCAGCCGGACAAAACCAAGCCGCTGACCAGAAGGGGGGCGATCACTTTGAGCTTCATGGCGCGTGCCTCCCTAACCTTGCTTGCAGGGCCATTTCTGGGCCAAACCGCGGACCGCGCCGACCACCGGCGGATCGCTCATGTATTTTTGATCGCCTTGATGGCTCGCGGCCCATTCGTTGAAGGCGCGCACGCCGTCGTCGCGTGTGACGTTCGCCGGATAGCAGATCAAGCGCCGCAGGTTTTCCCGGTCCGTCACCGCGTCGTGGTAGCTGACAGCGCCGATCAGGAATCCTTCGCAGAAGTTGATCGCTTCCTTGTAGAGGGGATCGTCGGGCGACGTCGAACACACCCGATAAAGATCCTGAGTCTGCTTCAGTTGGAAATGAGTTGCGTCGGTCGCCTGAACGACGCCGGGCGATATCGTGAGCGCGGCGAGGCCCAACAACAACATATGCCGGAGACGCATCGTTCTCTTCCCCTCGACGTTCATGTTCCTGTCGCCTCGCATCGGGTCGCGCGGCGCGTTCATTCTCTCAGAACGCGATCTTCCAACTGCCGTCCTTCTTGTCCTTGCACAGCGGCGCCGTATAGGTGTTGCCCTGACCCGACGTGAATTCGTGCGTGAGCTGGGCACACTTCATCCCGGCCTGATCGAACACCTTGTTGATGGTCGCCTTGCCGGCGCGCCCGCTCGTCTTCGAGGTCCAGCTCCGCGAAGCGCCTTCCTTGTATTCGTTCAGCGCGTCCCGCATCGCCTGCCGCATGAGCGTGCGATCTTCGGTCGACATTCCCTGATTCGCGTTTCTGCCGAATGGGCTCACGAGCTGCGCGGACGCCGGCGCGACGATTGCGACAGCCGTGGCGACGGCGATCGCCGCCGACAACACCCTCCGGTTCGATGCACTCATGGTCTTGATCCCTCTTGGAGCCGGTGAACGCGTTCGGCGCATTCAATAGCCCATCGATATTTCTGCGGCTTTGATTGCAATCAAACTCGGCCGGGTGATACGGATAAAAGGAGTGCGCGCCATATCGCGCTCGTGAAATACTCGGTTCCAGACCCGCCGAAGCGCTGGCCGTCAGCGCGCGCGGCGCTGCACGTTCCGGGTGAGGGCTTGCGTCGAATTCGTGATCATGTCGATGCGCATCCTCTCCTCCAGCTCTCTCTGCCCGGATTCGAGACGCGCATAGTTCTCTTCGCGCTCGATGATCGCCTGTCTCATCGCGGAGATCTGCGCTTCACGCTCGTCGCGGGTGACGCGCCTGTCCTGGATGCCGCGCGTCAACTCCTTGTCCTTGTCGATGATCTCGGCGTACAGCGTCGGGAAGGCCGTATTGGGCACAACCAACATGCGAAGGGCGGCATAGGCGCAATCGCGCCATTGAGGCTCTCCCGCTCCCAATTCGTACGGACCTAACGCGCGCGCGGCCTGCGGATCGTATCCCGTTTGCGCCGTGCATTGCCGCAGCGCGTCCTGGAACTCCGCGTATTGCGTTTCGAAGCGGCTCGTCGCTGGGCCTTGAGTTTCGGCGCCCTGGCATCCGCAGAGCAGCGCAAGCGCGCACAGCGGTGCGGCAATGCCCAAAATCGCCGAAGCTTTCAATCGTGCCTGCATACGCGAACCTTTGAACGTCATGACGACTCCGCGATGGGTTTGCGCGGGCCCACCCTCATGATCAGCTTCGTTCCGAACCATGCCTCGACGTCGACGACATTGTCGCCGCTTGTGTCGAGAACGTGCATCGCCGTCGCGCGGATATCACCCTCATGCACGCAATCCTGCTCGTGCGTTCTGACGATGTGGCCGTAAAGATCCAGGCTAAAAAACCGATAAAGAGCCATGACACCCGATCCAGCCGTAGCGGGCGTCACCGCAGAAAATGATCGATCCGTTCCCGCATCAGGAAATAGCACTCGCACGCCAGCTCCTCGAGGACCGAGCGGTCGAGGATCTCGACCTTGCCATGGGAATAGCGGATGGCGCCTTGTCCCTGAAGCGACTTGGCGACGACGCTGACGCCCGTTCGTCGAACGCCGAGCAATGCGGCAAGAAGGTTGTGCGTCAGCGGGAATTGCGGCGATGCACACTGGTCCGCCATCAGAAGAAGCCAGCGGGCGCATCGTGCCTCGACGCGGTGGCGTCCGTTGCAGGCCGCCGTTTGCGAAACCTGTTCGATGAAGAGTTCCGTAAAGCGAAGAATGGCGCGGCGAAAGCCGGCGGAATACTCGAATTCATGCCGCAGCGACGGTGCCCCGGCGCGAAGCGCCTGAACCGTTCCCTGGACGACGGCATCATGCGGCGAAACCGAGCTCGACAACAGGGCTGTCAAGCCGACGGCGCCTTCCTCGCCCACCGTGCCGACTTCGACCGCCGAGCCGTCCGCCAGTGGCGTGACGATCGAGACGAGGCCGCGAGTGGGAAAATAGACGTAGTCGATCTCTTCGCCCAGGCGGCACAGGATCTCCCGCGCCGACAAGGTGACGGGAGTCAGAATGCGGTCGAAACGGTTCGCGTCCTGGCCAGCCAGGGAATCAAGAATGCGATTGCCGAACCGCGGCCCCCCTTTTTGGGAGGAAGGCTGAGCCTCTCGGACCTTGTCGTATACGTACACGGTCTTGCCGCCTTTACGTTGGCGTGCCATGCGCCCGAACCGCATCCCATTGACGCCAAGTCCGTGCAGGCCGCCCTCGTCTTATTCCGCGATCACGGCCAACTAGCCAAAAGCGACATCCGGGTAGATGGCCGTGTCTCGCGTCGAACCGGAGTCGATGCTCAGTCAGCGGATTTCAACGTCAGCGCGCCAATGCCAGCGGCGACGTTGACACCCGTCATCCCTTGGACGCTGAGGGGCTGCAGCGCCATCGACTTGTTGAATCCGCCCAACAGCACGTTGGCGCCGGCGCCGACACCGACGGCCGCGCTTCCCGTCGCGCCGCCATATTCGCCGGCAAGGGCGCCTGGCTTTATCGCTTCCGTTGTGGGCGCAACGACGGTCCATATAAGAACGCCCGCGCCGGTATAGCCGACATCGACGCCGTATTTCGTGATGTCACCGGTGTAGTGCTCGATGCGCCCGTGGCTGTTGTCGTAGGTGCACTTGACGTTTTTCGACGATCCGAAGACGAATCCCCAGCCGCCTTCGACGTTGCAGGAGAGCACGCCCGCTTTGACGCCGTCCTCCGCTTGTGCAGAGAGGCTGAAAGCCGTGCCGACGGCGAGCGCCAACGCAGCGGCGAACGCACGCATCCCGGTAGCCATATTTTTCTCCCTTGCGGTGATCATGCCGTCAAGGATCGCGGCGTTAAGTCTTGACCGCATTGATCCTAATCAAGTCGATCCAACTAATTGCGCCTCACGCGCCGGCGCGAGAGCCGCTGCGAGGACGTTGACGATCTCGTTGCGATCGAAGCCAAGGGCGGCGAGACGAGATTCCGGCGTTGCACATTCGGCAAGCTGCGTTCCCGTTTGCTCTGAGCCGGATCATCGCCGCCAGCGCCAGCCGCTTAGCGCTCCGGCACATGCACGACCATGGGCTTCGGGGCGCCATAGCCGACTCTGACGACTCCGGAATTCCGGTCGACGGTCCAGAGAAGCTCTCTGCGATGGCGCGGATCGCGCACGACCGCGCCGATCAGACCACCCTCCATCTCCTTGACCTGTTCCGGGTGCAGCGGAGGCAGGCCGTACCAGCGCAGACGTACCGACATCCGCCGGCACGCCTCCATCAAGCTCAACGACGGCGCCATGCGTTCGGTGTCGAACAACGGATCGAAATTCGGAACGGCGCGCGACGAAGACTGCACGGCTGCCACTCCTTCGGGATGTTTCTTCTTCGACTATGGCAGAAGGCCGAACCCCCGCTTTGATCCCGATCAAATCAGCGGCCGGTCGGCAGTTCCTTGATCTGGGCGGCGATATCCCGGCTGAGCGCCGCCAGCGCCCGGCTCATGGCGGCGACGACCGCGTCGACGCTCTGATCTTCCATCGGTTCGAGCGCGGCGAACGAGTTGCCGGCGAGGTTTCGACGGCGCTCGGGCTCGACGACCCGCCAGACCGCCTTCAGCTCGACCTTGTTGTCGGACACCCGGCGGAATTGGCTGACATCGACCAGCACCTGGCGATCGAATGACCGGGCGACGCCGGGCATGAAGGGATATGTATCGATCCGGCTCGTCTCCAACAACGCCGACAGGTTTTCCGCGAGCGTCCGCGTAAAATTATCCGACAGCGGCTCCGCCCAGCGCTCATATTCCGAGATATCGACTCTGTTCGCCGTCGTAAACGTGACGATGGTCGGTCGATCGAGATATTTCGGCAGTTCCACGGGCCCGACGCCGATCGACGCGGCCGAAGCCGCGCTCGACGGCGAGGCGGCAGGTTGGTTATGCGCAACCGAAGAAAGCGAATAGAACTTCGACGGTTTCGTCTCGCCGCATCCCGCGACCACGACCATGATCGATAGCAATGCCGCAACAGTCAGGACAGCTCGCGAAAAGCTGAAATTGGTCCAATCCATCGCACTCGAAGAAGATCTCTCGTTCATCCCATCCGTCCGCGTTCGATCGATGATGTGAGGGCCGCCGTCGATATAAAGCGCTGCCACAAACGCCGCCGCGTCAGGCGCGCTCATTCCCAGCTCAGAGTGACGCCGATATCGCCGGGCATACCTCCGGGGAATTCGACGACCTCAAAGCGAATCTTGTAGCCGAGCGGTCTCATCCGCCGCTGCCAGAACTCGAACAGCTCCTTGGCCGTGCCCGTCAGCGTGCCCTCCCATCCCGCTTCGCTTTGATTGATGGCGCGCCCTCGATCCGTGCAAAGCTGATTGGGAAAGCGATAGACCTGAACCGAGGTCTGGCCGCCGTTCACCGCGCGCTGGATGATCACGTTCGCGCGCCTGGAGATGTCTTCGTCGGACAGCCCGGAAGGCTTGCTCAGCCGTTCGATAAGAGCCTTCTTTTCCGCGGCGGCGGCTTCCTCGCGCCGCGCTGCTTCGGAAGCCTTTTCGACGCGCTCCTGCGCGATCCTCTGCAGCAGATCCTTGGCCGAAGGCAGATGGGCTTCGGAGTCTGCGCTGGCGGACGCCGCTGGCTGCACGCTCCGCTTCGCCACGGTCGCACTCCATTTTGGATGTGCGGCGAGGATGGCAGTGATGCTGCACTGCCGCATTGATTTGGATCAAACAGGTAGACTGCGGATTCTTCGTGAGATCGGAAGTCCCGATCCGAATACAGCTTCGGTATTACAGTTCCGTGTCTTTTGTCGCGATTTCACGAACTGTCCGATTTTGGACAGAAAAATGTTTTGATTAAAATCAATGCTGCTACGCGGCTATTATTCCACGCTGAAAGCAAGAAGAGGGGTGTTGCTCGAGGCATCAAGGGTAGTTGGGGGTTCATCCATGCCAAGCAGTATCGTACAGGCACTTCCCCGTTCCGTGCGTCCGCGGGCGGAAACGCCGCCTAATCATGGCCCGCTGTCAGGGCTGCGCCGGCTGTTGGCAAGCCGGCCTCTGGAGATGATCCAGGCGGGAGACGTCATCCTTCGCGAAGAGACCACGTCCTACCATCTCTACGAGATCGTAAACGGATGCGTGCGCCGCCTCTTGATCAAGCCGGATGGGCGGCGTTCGATCATCGATTTCCTCTTCGCCGGCGACTTCTTCGGCGACTTGCTCGAGGGCGAGCATTCGCTGACCGCGGAAGCAGTAACGGATCTCGAGATTCGGCGAATCTCACGCACCCAGCTTCACGCCGCACACGCCGAGTTTCCTCATCTCGAGAACGAGTTGCTCGCGTTGGCCTGGCACGATCTGTCCGCCGCGCAGCACCACGTCGTGCTCTTGGGCGCCAATACCGCACGGGCGCGCGTGGCCATGTTCCTTCTCGAAGCGGCGAAATGGAGCAAGGGTTCGGACCGCGGTGTCGGCGCGAACGACGAAATCGATTTGCCGATGAGCCGGCTCGATATCGCGGACTTTCTGGGCCTGACAATCGAGTCCGTAAGCCGCGTGCTCACGCAGTTCAAGGTTTCCGGACTCATCTCGGTCCGCGGCATCCACAAGATCGCCTTGAAAAAGATGCCGGAGCTCCAGCATCTCGCCGGGGAAGACGAATACGACATGTGACGTCTCGAGACGTCGCGACGCTTAACGCGCGCGCCGCGCCGTGTGGCGGCCCCGGCGTTCGCTACCGCCCGACCGACTTCATGAAGCGGCTGAGGTCGCTGATCTCGAAAGAGCTGCGCCGTTCGCCCGCGATCCGTTCGAACTGCAAGCCGTCGGTGATCTCGATCGGGCGCAACAGCCCGTTGTGATCCTTATCCAGGTCGTCGAAGAACGTGCGCGAGATTTTCGTTTGCTCGAACGCGACACCCTTGATGGGATCGGTCTTGATGTTGCGATAGATGATGTTGATCTTGTTGACGTCGAATTCCGTGCGATCGACCTTTCCGTCGCCGTTCGAGTCGAAGGTCTTGAAAACCTCCTCGATCTCGGCATCGGTGAACGCCATCGCGCTTCCCGAAAAAAGAATCGGCGCGACCGCAACGGCGGCCGCCAGCATCAAACGAAATCCGCGTAAATCCTTCATGGCCGAATCCCTCATTCCGGTTTGGTGCAGGCGCCGAAAACGACCATGCCGTTGTCGGTATTGGCCACGGTCAGCGTCATCGATCCGTCCTGCTCGTCGATCGCCATGCTCCAGGCAAAGGCTTCCTGTGCGCCCTGAAGGAACATGGTGCCTTTCGAATGACGGACGGAATCGATCGCGGCATCGACGGCCGCGCCGCTCGGCCGCTTTCCCGACAGTTTCTTGCCTTGCACCGAGATATTGAGGAATCTCGGGATGTCGTTGTCATACACGCCTTGCTGCTCGCATTCGGCGTCCGCCGGGCAAAGCCGCGTTTGCATGGTCGCGCAGAGGAACGGCGTCGATCCGTCGAAGGGATCCGCTGCGGCGAGACCGGGAAGCGACAGAAGCGCCGCGGTGATCCAGGCTGGAAGGTGTTTCATCGCAGGCCGCCGTCAGTTGATTGCGTAGCCGCGCCCCTGCATGCAGGCACCGAGCGCTCGGTTGAACATGTCCTGTTGCGCGCCTGACTGCGCAGCCTGTTGCGACTGCGCGGCGGCTACCTGCTGCTGGTACTGCTGCTGCTGGGCTTCTTGCTGGCGCGCCTGATCGCGGCGGCGGAAACCGCCGACCAAGGCTCCGGTCGCGGCGCCGATCGCGGCGCCCTTGCCGGCATCGCCGCCTATGGCGCCGCCGACCGCCCCGACCGCCGCGCCGCGCCCCGCTCCACGCAACACTCCGCCTTGCGGCGCCTGCGCCGGCGGTGGGGGAGGCACATAGGCTTGTTGCGGCGGCGGCGCGCGCGACGGATCGAAGCCGACCTGCTGCGTCGCCCACGCATTGCACTCTTGGCGGTCCTGCGCCTGCTGCTGCTGGCTTTGCCCCTTGCTCGGGTAATAGAACGCACCTTGCGCGCTCGCCACGTCGGCCCACAGCGCGGTCGCGAACAGGCAAAGAAGCAAGGTCGCCTTGCGCGAACGCTCCATTCTCACGACGCTCCACCCTCTCCAGGCTTGCGTGTTGTGCGCGTTTGCCACATCAGCGCACCGGAAAGCTAAGTTGCTTCACGCATTCCTGCATTGATTTCAATCAAAGGTCCGAGCCGCCGATCAGTACTCCGCGAACATGCGTTGGATCTCGCGCGGGTCCTTGGTCTTGAGAAGGGCTTGCTGCAACAGCACGCGCGCTTTCGCGGGATTCAGTTCGAGCGAGGCCACCAAGCCGAGTTGGTCGTCGTTGACCTCGTTGTTGCGGTACGTCAGTCCACTCTGTAGCCGGCTGCTGCGCACCACGACGACGCCCTTCTTCGCGGCGGCGGCGACGTGATCGAGCGCCTTCTGCGTCATGTTGCCATCGCCCACGCCGGCGATCACGAGCCCCCTGGCGCCGTTCGCGACGGCCGCGTCGATCAGATCTTCGCTCATGTTGGCATGGGCGTAGAGGATGTCGACGCGCGGCAAGGCGTTGGCGCCGTCGATCGAGAACTCGCTTTGGGCGCCGCGACGCCCGGCGGGAACCTCGAGCCACGTGATCTTTCCGGTGTTCACGATGGCGGCCGGCCCGCGGTTCAGGCTTTTGAAGGTCTCGACATTCGAAGTATTGGTCTTCGTCACGTAGCGCGCCGCGTGCGCGGAGTCGTTCAAGACGACCAGCACCCCGCGCCCTTTCGCCTGCGGGTCGGCCGCGATTGCGACGCCGTTGTAGAGGTTCATCGGCCCGTCGGCGCTGATCGCGGTCGCCGGGCGCATGGAGCCGACGAATACGACCGGCTTGTCCCTTTTGACCACGAGATCGAGGAAGTACGCCGTCTCCTCCATCGTGTCCGTGCCGTGGGTCACGACGATGCCGTCGGTGTTGGGGGATTGCAGCAGCTCGTTGACGCGCTTGCCGAGCTTCAGCCAGACCTCATCGTTCATATCTTGGCTGCCGATGTTGACGATCTGCTCTCCGGAGAGCTCCGCCAGATCCTGCATCTGGGGAACGGCCTTGATCAGATCCTCGACCTTGAACGAGCCGGCTTTGTAGCCGTATTCGGCCTGGCTGGCCTGCGCGCCCGCGATCGTGCCGCCGGTTGCGACGATCACGATCTTCGGCTTCGCTGTCGCAGCCGCGGAAAGGAGGACGAGTGCGGCGCAGAAGGCGACCCAAAATCGATGGGATCTCATGAAGCGGGTGTTCATGATTTTCTCCGGGTTACGTTTTTGCCAGGGAGCGCGAGTTCGCTTTGTCGGCACGCCACCGCTCCACGGCGCCGTGCACTCCTTCGGCGATGTACTTGCCGATCTTCCAGTAGGCGTCCGTCGGCAAGTTGGCGAGGGAAACGCGGATGGACCATGGCGGTCCTCCGAAGCCGTCGCCGTTCAACACGACCATGCCGAAATTTTTTGCCAGCCTCAGGACGATATCGAGCGGCACGGCGCGCGACTCCGCCCAGCTCATGAAGGCATCGCCGTGGGTGCGGCGCGCCCAGGCCTCGATGTCCAAGACGGCGTAGTACGACGCGCGCTGGGTATCGACGGGCAAGGTCACGCCCAGCCCGTCGCACAGGGCCTGCAGCCGCTCCTGCACGATCCGCTTGCAACGATTCTTGTATTGATCCTCCTGGTCGAGCAACGCGAACAGGGAGAACAGGACCATCTGCACCTGTTGCGGCAACGACAGCCCGGCCGTGTGATTGAGCGATACGTTACGGCTGTCGGCGACGACGCGGTCGATGAACTTCAAATTCTCCGGCTCCGTCGATATCGAGCTGTAGCGTTTTTCGAGTGCCTTTCGCCTCGATGCGGGCGCCTTGGCAATGGCGTCGTCGAAGATGTTGTTCTTGTTGTTGATGCCGATGACGCCGAGACGCCATCCGGTGCATCCGAAATGCTTCGAGAACGAGTAAACGAGGATCGTATTGCGCGGCAATTCGGCGGCCAGCGAGCGGAAGCCGTCCACGAAGGTCCCGTAGACATCGTCCGTCAAGACGATCAAATCCGGCCGTTTGGTCTTCACGATCGACACGATGCGCTTGCGCGTGACGGGGTCGATCGCAACAGAGGGCGGATTGCTCGGGTTGACGACGAAAAATGCTTTGATCTTGGGGTTTTCGAGCTTCTTGAGCTCCGAGTCGGGATAGCGCCAGGTATGCGCGCCCCGCTCCATCGCCGACTGGTCGATATGGACCACCTTGAATCCGCTCAGCTCCGTCATCTCGATATACGGGGTGAAGATCGGCGTGCCGAGCGCGATGGTGTCGCCCGGCTTCAGCAACCCGTTGATGACCAGGCTGTTGAACAGGTAGCACATGGCCGCCGTGCCGCCTTCGACCGCGAAGAGATCGAATTTCTTCCACGCCGGCTTGCCCCCGCACATTTCCTTCGCCAGGAACTCATGCACGATCTTCTCGCTATGCGTCAGCATGCGGCCGGGGACGGGATAGTTGTCGCCGATCACCGCGTCGACCATCTCGTGGACGAACGCGTCCGGCTCGAATCTCAGGGTATTCACGCAATAATCGAGCGCACGCAGCAAGAGCGCGCTGCCGGGATTGCGCGCGGATGCGGCGAGGAATTCCCGCAAACGCTCGGCGATCCGCCAGCTATTGGGCATGCCGCCGAGATCGGGCTCGTCCCAATCGCGCTTGCACTCCGATACGGCGAACTGGCCGAGCAGGAAGAAAGCATCGCGCGGCGTCGTCGCCGTCCAATTGGGATTGCCGCGGCCCGCGTTGAGAAATTCAAGCGTGGCGGCTTTGTTCTGAGTCCGATCCTTGGCGATGCGGATCAGCTCGTCCTTGATCTCGAACGGGCTGAGCTTCGCCAGCTCGGCTACCGGCATTGCATGGAGCGCTTTAGCCATCTCGATTTTCCCCTCGCGACGCGTGGAGCTTGTTGCTCTAGGTCATGACCACGACGACGACGACACCCCAGATCGTCAGCAGCGTGTTGCCGACGGCGTAGGTGACGGTGTAGCCCAGGCTCGGCACCTTGCTTTTTGCCTCCCCCTCGATGGCGCCCAGCGCCGCTGTCGTGGTGCGCGCACCCGCACAGGCGCCGAGGATGATCGGAGGTTTCATGCGGAACACGTACTTGCCCGCATACAGGCCGATGATCAGCGGGATCGTCGTCACCGCGATGCCGACGGCGAACAGCTCCAACCCGTGCGACTTGAGTCCGGCAACGAATCCTGGGCCGGCCGAGATGCCGACGACCGCGATGAACGCGTTCAGCCCAAGATTGTTGAACACCCACAAGGCGGGCGCGGGTATGCGCCCGAAGGTGCGATCGACCGAGCGCAGCCAGCCGCACACCAAACCCGCAATCAACGCGCCCCCCGCGGTGCTGAGACTGAGCGGAATGCCGCCAACCTTGACGGCGAGCGCCCCGACGAGACCTCCGACGACGATTCCGACGCCCATGATCACGATGTCGGATTGCTCCGTCGCGCGATCCGCGTAGCCGATGCGGGGCGCGACGCGCTCCACGTCGGTCTTCGAACCGACGAGCGTGACCACGTCGCCCCGGTGCAACTCGAGGCCGGCGGTAAAGGGCATCTCCCGTCCGCCCCTTGTCACCTTGCGGACGAAAACGCCGCGACCGACCTGGGCAATGTCGGAGCGCGCCAGCTCGCCCAGCGTCTTGCCGTCGACGTTCTTGTTCGTAACGACGACGTCCAAAAGCTGAACCTCGATGTCGAGGACGTCGTGATCGTCGACCTCGACGCCGATCCGATCGCATTGGCTGATGACGACTTCTCGCCGCCCGGCGATCGCGAGAACCGCCCCTTCCTTGAGCACGGTTGCCGGCGTCGGATCCGAAAGGGCGCCATCCTGCCGGATGCGTTGAACAAAGGTGCGGTCCGCGCCGAAGCTGGCTTCAAGCTCCCCGACCGACCTCCCCACCCAGAGGGAGTTCGTCAGGCGATACGCTCTGACGATGAAGCGGGTATATCCCGACAGCCTTTCGTGCTCGGACAACAACGAGCCGCCCATGTCCTCTTCGTATTTGCGGCTTTCGTCGGCGAGGTTGATGCCCAGCAGCTTCGGGCCGAGGCTCGCCAGAATCCACGCCGAGCCGGCCGTGCCGAACAGATAGGTGACGGCGTAGGCGACAGGCATGGCGTTGAGCATCGCCTGCTTCTGCGGATCTGCGAGATCGAGCTGGGAGATACTGTTCGATGCGACGCCCAGCACGGCAGAAATCGTGCTCGCACCGGACAGGAGCCCGGCCGCTTGCCCGACGTCGTAGTCGAGCAGCCGGGCCGCCACGATGGCCGTGATCAGGACGGCGACGCACAGCACGATGGTGAAAAAAACCTGCTGAAGGCCGTCGCCCTTGAGGCTCCTGAAAAATTGCGGGCCGACTCCATAGCCGACCGCAAACAGGAACATCAGGAAGAAGGTCGATTTCACATTCGGCGAAATCGTGATGCCCAACTGGCCGACGAGAACGCCGGCCAGCAGCGTGCTCGTCACCACGCCGAGGCTGAACGACTTATATCTGAATTGACCGAACCAGAATCCGAGGGCCAGCGTCAGGAAGATCGCCAGCTCAGGGTAGGTACGGAAGGTACCGACAAGCCAGGTCCACATCGCGCCATCTTCAAGCCCTCACGCGATCGCCACTCCCGCGTGAGTTTCCGACTCAAAGATATCGATCTGCGATGGAGACGCTTTGATTATAGTCAAGCGAGATCAATTTCGATCGTGGGAAGCGCGAGTTGGCCGGCCCGATCAGATGCGCCGCTCCGCGATCATCTTTGTTCGACCTTGCCCTTCACGAGAGCCTCGGGATGCCGTTCGAGATAGTCGCCCAGATCGCGTATGGATCTGGCCGCACCCGCAAGCTCGCGCAATGTCGTTGCGAGGGATTCACGTATCTCGGAATTGTCACCGACCATGCCATCGACGCTGGATAACGTCGTCTGTGCCTGAAGAAGCGCATCGCGTGCCGCCGCGGCGGCCTCCTGAAACTTCGCAAGCATGGGGGTCATCTCGCCGCGCGTAGACTGCACCAGGCCTTTGGTTTCCACGAGGGTGCCATCCAGCGTCTGGATCGTCGTCCGGATGTCGCCGACCAAAAGATCGAGCGGAAGCTTGTTCAACTTTTCGAGAAACGCGCCAACAGAGTCGACGAGCCGATTGAGCGGCGACCCCACGGTCGGGATTTCCGGAATTTTGCCCGACGTATCGAGCTTTTTCGGCGGATCGTCCGGATGGAAATCCAACGAGACGATCTGTTGGCCCGTGATGAGGCTTCCGCTGACAAGCTGGGCCCTCAACCCTTGGGCCACGAGTGAGGAGAAAAAGGCATATTTGGGTTGAGTCTCCGCCGATCCCACAACTTCAGCAGTCGGACGCAGCCGTTGCGGTTCGATGGCGATCACAACCGCGATTCGGATCGTGTGGCGTTCCAGGTCGATCTCGGGGCGGATCGATTTCACGCTTCCCACCCGTATGCCGCGAAATTCGACCGATGCTCCAGGGCCCAGGCCGCGGACGGAATCATTGAAATGGAGCATGAACGGATTTTCTTCGACGATCGCGGCCTCGCGAACGGCGTCGTGGTTGGCGTAGAGCGGAAACTCCCTGTTTTCCGCGGCCGGCTGGTCATTCGGCAAGTCCGGATTCGCCTCGAAACTCACCCCGCCCGACAGCAACGACTGGAAGGACTCCATCCGGACCTTGATGCCATCGGTTCCGGCGACGACCTCGATGCCGCTCACGCTCCAAAAGTTGCTGTTATCGAGCACGTATTTGTCATACGGCGTCCGAACGAAGGCATAGACGCGGATTTTGGCGCGATCTTCTGCGAGCTCGTAGCCGAGAATCTCCCCCACCTTGATTCCGAGGAAATAAATCGGCGAGTGCCCGCTGAGGGAGCCAAGCTTGTCGGTGAGAAGGACGAACCGCCTTCCGGGCACGTCCGTGCTCACCACGGGTGGCGTCTCCAAGCCGACGAAGTGGGATCTTTTCTTGTCCTTGGTCGAGCCGGGCTCGACCTCCATGTACGCGCCGGAAAGCAGCGTGCTGAGGCCCGACACCCCGGTCGCGTCAAGACGCGCGCGTACGATCCAGAAGCGGGCCGATTCGGTGACGTACGGCTCGGCGCTCTTCGTCATTTTAATGCCGACGTCGACATGCGTTCTGTCATCCGCCAGCGCGATGTTGTCGACCAGCCCGACTTCGACGTCGCGGTATTTGACCTTCGTCTTTCCGGCCTCGAGACCTTCCGCGCTGCGGAAGGTCACGGTGACATAAGGACCTTCCTCGGAAACGGTCTTGATCGTCAGCCACACCCCGATGAGGGCCGCGACCAACGGGATCACCCAGATGATCGATATGCCGCGGCGCTTCCCGGCCACAGGCTCGGAGATCGTGACGCGCTCGTTGTGATTGTCATTCGGCATGTGTCACCGGGCGGCGTGCGGCCGCGTCCCATATCAATCGAGGATCGAAGGCCATCGCGGCAAACATGGTCAGGATGACGACCGCGGCGAAGAAGACCGCGGCCGGCCCCGGAGAGATCGTCGCGAGCGCGTCGAGCTTCACCAGCGCGGCCAGGATCGAGATCATGAAGATGTCGATCATCGACCAGCGTCCGATCGCTTCGGTGACGCGGTACAGGATCGACCGCTCGCGCGTCCGCCAGTGAGACTGCCGCTGAACCGAAAATAGCAAGTACCCGAGGACTAGAATTTTGAGAACTGGCACGCAGATGCTCGCAAAAAGCACGAGCAGGGCCACGGGATACATCTTCACCGCGATCAGCGCGATCACGCCGCTGATGATCGTGTCCGGCTCGCCCTGACCGAAGCTGATCACGGTCATGATGGGCAAGAGGTTGGCCGGCAGGTAGCAGATCAATGCGGCGGCCAAGAGCGCCCACGTCCGCGATAGGCTGTTGGGCTTGCGCTTATGAATGGAGCTGCCGCAGCGCGGGCAACGATGGGACGATGTGCCCTTCCCCGCATGGGCGGCGTCGTCATCGAGCAAAAGATTGCAGCAATGGCAGGCGATGTAGCGCGACGGGATTCCCTCGCCGGCGGCACCTTGTTCCGCGGGCGGCGCTGCCGTACGGTCGATCCAGCGCCACACGATGCGCGGATCGAGCCGCCCCTTCGCCCAGGTCATCGTGATGATCAGCGCGCCGAACGCGTAGACGGCGACGCCGATCACGAGCGTCGCCAGATCGGACAGCTTCACGTAGGCGACGATCAGGCCGAGGAGATAGACCTCCGTCATGGCCCAGGGCAGCAGCCAGACAAAGGCCCGGAACCCGCGCGCAAGGCCCGGAACGGTACGTCCGAGCCGAACCGGTACGAGGACGTAAAGCCCGGCCATGATGCAGAACAGCGGAAAGCCGATGCTCAAAAGGAAGACCAGAATTCCGAGCTCCCAATACCCCTGCCGGTACAGCTCGAATGCCCCCGTCGCCATGGTCGCCACCTGCTCGCGACCTTCGAGCTTGAAGGTCAGCAGCGGAAACGAATTTGCGATCACGAGCAGGATGAGCGAAGCGATCAACAGCCAGATCGAGGACGGGATGCTGTCGTGGATATTGCGATAGACCACGGCGCCGCATCGGGCGCACTTCGCGGCGCCGTCGAACGAGGACCGTACATAGTTCAGGCGGTCGCATTCGTGACACGCCAGAACCGGAGCATGAATCGCGCGCATTATGTTATGGGCCGCCGAAGCGAGTCATTCGGCGGCGAGGTCTCCCACCGCACGACGTCAGAAGTCGTACTTCGCTGTGAATTGGATCCGCGTATCGTCGCCGGATGTCCCGTCCTTGTTCTCCCGCTGACCCCAGAGCAACTCGACGCCCGTGGTCACGTTCGTGATCGGGTACCAAAGCAGGTTGCCCGACGCATAGCGACCCGTCGCAAACGCGTTGTTGAGCTGACCGCCGACGTTGTCCTGGCGCGCTTCGCTGTAGCCGATCGAGCTGCTCCACTTCTCGCTCCAATAGTGGTCGTAGTAGAGCATCCAGCCGAGCAACGGCACCGGCGCCGCACGAAGGTTGGAGTCGGGCGCCACGTCGACGCAGCAATCGTTGATGTAGCCGGAGATGCCTTGGCCATAGGCGATTTGGGCCAGGATCTTGTCCCTGCCCCAGGTCTTCAGCGATCCGCTGGCGTTGACGCCAAAACCCCATTCGTGGCCGGACGGGTTCGAGCCTTGCGCCCCGGCGGTCTCGAAGCCGATCCACTTGCTGAGTCCTGCCAGTTGAACGTGGCCCCATGACCGCTCCGTTTTGATCTGAGCGGTCACGTCGGGATAGCGCGTGTGGCCTCTGATGTTGCCGGCCAAGGTGGGGTCGATGCTGGCCGCGTTGCCGGCATCGATACCCGCGCTCGGCTGTTCCAGCGCGACCGAGAAATGGGTTCCGTCGCGGTTGTAGGGAGTCCAGCGGAGCTGAGGATTGCGAACGAAGATCATGCCCGCCGGCCCCCAATAGTCGACCACGTTGGGGAACACGTCGCCGTCCATGAACAGGCTGTTCGTCTGGCCCGCCAGAATTTGCCCGAGCTCGCCGTAGACGTGACGGATGCGCATCGTGGTCTTGCCCGCATCGCTGCCGACGCCGAACAGGTCGAACTCGAAGCGGGTTTTGAGCGTGCCCCAGTCGGTCGGCAGGAAGCCCTGAGCGCCGAGCCGCGACTGGCGCACGCTGCCGATGGTCTCGCCATCCTTGCCGCATCCCGCATCACCCGGGCAATTCACCGGAATCGTCGATGGACGCAGCGTTGCGTTCCACTTCGGGTCGACGCGGCCGAAGTCATAGATGCCATCCATCTGCGCGAAGCCGTAGATCTCGAGCCGCGCGCGATCCGGGTCGGTCGCCGACGCGGTCTTGTCGAGGTTGGGCGCCACGACGGGCGCGCCCTTTACGCCCTTGGTCGGAGCGGCGGAGTTCGCAGCCGAGGTCGCCTTGGCAGCCGCGGCATTCGCGGCCGCAGCGGCGTTGGCCGCCACAGCGGCACTCGTCTCCGCCGCAGCATTGGCAGAGGCCGCGCGCGCCTTCTCGGCTTCGAGTCCCTGCACGCGCCGCTCCAGCATCTGGATCGCCTGCTTCGCCGACTCGAGCTGTGCCTTCAGCGTATCAAGTTCGTCTGCGGATGCTGCGACGGGCAGGATCGCGAGCGCGGCGGCCAAGGCGAGGTGTTTCATTTTTCCCCCAACGGCCGGACGCAAACAGGCTGCAGCCCAGCCTATGTACACCTCCTCCTTCTACGCGCGCGGGCGTCGTGAACGCATTGACTACGATCAAACTCCCGCGCAGCCGGCATCGGTCGAATTATTTCGTCGAAATGGAGCGATTTGATCGCAGTCAAAGCGATCGAGGGCGTTCGACCTAGAATGGGTGCGACCCGCTTCGCGGTGCACACGCGCTCGGCGACGGCACGCTTTCGTAGTCTTGGGTGAAGCTCTTGTGTAGAGGCGAAAGATGCGTCTAGCGGTCTGCGCGGCTTTTCTCACTTGCTGTTGCGTCATCGCGGCTCATGCGCAGGGCACGCAGCCGGCGGCCGTTGCGGTCGGCACCATCGTCGCCGAGAAAAAACCGATCGCGAGGACCGCGGAGTTCGTCGGCCGGGTCGAAGCAATCCAGCGCGTCGAAGTCCACGCGCGCGTCAAAGGGTTCCTTGAGAAGATACTCTTCAAGGAAGGCGATACGGTCAAAACCGGTGATGCGCTGTACACCATCGAAAAGGGGCTGTTCCAAGCCGATGTCCAGCAAGCCGAGGGCGCGCTCCAACGCAGCAAGGCGTCGTTGGCTCTGGCCACGGTGCAGCGCAAGCGCGCCGTCGAGCTGATGGAAAAAAACGCCGGCACCGTCGTCGCGCGCGACCAGGCCGTGGCGTTGGAAGGCCAGGCTCAAGGGGCGATGACCACCGATGAGGCAAATCTCGCCACCGCGAGGATCAACCTCGGATACACCAATATCGTCTCCCCCATCGATGGGCGCATCGGCCGCACGAGCGTGACCATCGGCAACGTCGTCGGCCCCGACAGCGGCGTATTGACCACGATCGTCAGCCAGGACCCGATGTACGTGACCTTCCCGGTCAGCCAGCGCGAGTTCCTCCGCGCGCAGCAAACCGGTCAACGGACGGACGTCAACAAGATCAAGGTCCGCCTCCAGTTCTCGGACGGATCATTCTATGCCCAAGAGGGGACGATCAACTTCGTCGACGTCTCGGTCGATCGCGCCACCGATACCGTCATCGCTCGCGCCACCGTGCCCAATCCAAACAGCGCCCTGATCGATGGGCAGTTGATGCGCGTGCTCCTCGAAGCCGGCAACACCGACGAGCGAGTCCTGGTGCCCCAGACGGCCCTCATCGCCGATCAGGGCGGGACGTACGTGTTCATCGTGGAAGACGGCAAGGCTGCCATGCGGCGGGTCAAGCTGCAGGGCCCAAGTGGGGCAAATTCCATTCTCGAATCCGGTCTCGACGGCGGCGAGCAAGTGATCGTGGAAGGACTGCAGCGCGTCCGCCCCGGCGTGCCCGTAAAGGCCACGCCGGTCGTGCCCACGCTCGGGGCGAAGTAGCGCCGTGCTTTCCGCGGTATTCGTAGACCGGCCGCGGCTCGCCATCGTCATCGCCATCGTCACCACGATCGCCGGGCTTCTGGCGCTGATTTCCATTCCGGTCGCGCAATATCCCGACATCGTTCCGCCGCAGGTCTCGGTCACCACCAGCTACCCCGGCGCATCCGCGGACGTCGTGGAGTCGACCATCGCCCAGCCGCTCGAGGCGCAGGTCATCGGCGTCGACAAAGCGATCTACATGAAGAGCGTGAGCGGCAACGACGGCAGCTACAGCCTCACCGTTTCCTTCGAGCTCGGCACCAACCCGGACATCAACACGGTCAACGTCAACAACCGCGTGCAGGTGGCGTTGTCCAAGCTGCCGTCCGACGTGCAGAAGCAAGGCGTCTCGGTCAAAAAGAAATCCTCCGCGCTGCTCGGCGTCATCGCGGTCTATTCGCCAAAAAAGACATTCGATCCGCTCTACCTGTCGAACTACGTCACGATCAACATCCTCGATCAGATCAAGAGCACGGCCGGCGTGGGCGACGCGGCGATCTGGGGCCCGCAGGACTACGCGATGCGCGCCTGGGTGCAGATCGACAAGCTGACCGGGCTGAACCTGACGACCGGCGACATCATCAGCGCCATCCAGTCCCAGAACGTGCAGGCCGCGGTCGGGCGCATCGGCGCACGGCCGATTTCGGACGAGCAGCAGCTCCAGCTCAACATCCGTACGAAAGGGCGTTTGTCGACTGTCGAGGAGTTCCGCGACATCGTCATTCGCACCAACCCCGACGGATCGGTGCTGCGGCTGGGCGATGTCGCGCGCATCGAGCTGGGTGCAGCAAACCTCGATCGCGAGACGCTCTTGAACGGCGCGCCGACGAGCGCCGTCGCGATCTACCTGGCTCCCGGCGCCAATGCGGTCGCCACCCTGGATGCGGTCAAGGCCAAGATGGCTCAAATCCAGACGCGCTTCCCCGATGACCTCGCGTGGAAGGTGACTTACGACACGACGACCTTCGTCAAGGACACGATGCACGAAGTCGAAAAGACGCTGGTCGAGGCGTTCATCCTGGTCGTGCTGGTCGTGTTCCTGTTCCTCGGCAGCGTGCGGGCGACGCTGATCCCGACGCTCGCCGTGCCGGTCAGCCTCATCGGCACGTTCATCGTCCTCAACGGCATGGGCTATTCCGCCAATTCGGTGTCCCTGCTGGCCGTCGTCCTGGCGATCGGCATCGTCGTCGACGACGCCATCGTCGTCGTCGAGAACGTCGAACGCGTCATGGAGGAGCATCCCGAGCTGACGCCTGCGCAAGCGACGAAGCAGGCGATGAAGGAGATCACCGCGCCGATCATCGCGATCACGCTGGTTCTCCTGTCGGTCTTCGTGCCCGTCGCGTTCATCCCGGGCATTTCCGGCGTGTTGTTCCGCCAGTTCGCGGTGACCGTCGCGGTCTCCATGTTTCTGTCCGCCATCAACGCACTGACGCTGTCGCCGGCGCTGTGCGGCGTGTTCCTGCGGCCGCATCACGGCCCGCGGCGCGGCATCATCGGAAAGGTGATGCGTGCCATCGATTGGGTGCGCGACCGGTACGGCGAGATCGTCGCCCGCATCGTGCGGTTCTCCATCATCGGCCTCATCATGGTGGCCATCGCGGGCGTCGGAACCGTCGGGCTGTTGAAAATCACGCCGACCGGCTTCCTGCCCGAGGACGACCAAGGCGCTTTGTTCGTGATCCTGCAATTGCCGGAAGGCGCGTCCGTGGTGCGCACCGAGGCGATGGCCGAGGAGGTGGAGAAAATCCTCAGGCAGGAGTCGGCGATCCAGGACGTGACGACGATCATCGGCCTCAACTTCATCGACAACTACAACCAGGCCAATTCCGCCTTCATGGTGGTCACGCTCAAGCCGTTCGAGGAACGCAAGGATCCCGCCATGGGCGCGGCGAGCGTCGCCCAGCGGCTGGCCGGCAAGTTCCGCGAGATCAACGGTGCCACCGTCACCCCGCTCATGCCGCCGCCGATCATCGGGCTCGGCACGGGCGGCGGGTTCGCCTATGTCCTCGAAGACTTGCGGGGCGGCGATGCAGCCAGCCTGGCGCAGGTCCTGCGGGGGCTCGTCGTTGCCGCCAACCAGGACCCAAGCCTGAACCGGGTGTTCACCACGTTCACAGCCGCCAGCCCGTCCCTGCAGCTCGATATCGACCGCGAGAAGGCGCAAGTCCTCGGCATTCCCTTGAACTCCGTATTCCAGGCCCTGCAGGCCGCGCTCGGCGGCTACTACGTCAACGACATCAACCTGTTTGGCCGTACATGGCAGGTTCAGGTGCAGGCCGAAGCCGCGGATCGCGCGAAGGTCGACGACATCTATCAGATCAACGTGCGCAACAACGCCGGACAAATGATCCCGCTGCGCAGCCTCGTCGAGGTCAAGGTCGTGGTCGGGCCGCCGGCGTTGATCCGCTACAACAACCTGCGCGCCGTCACCGTGCAGGGCACGCCGGCTCCCGGGGTCTCCTCCGGGCAGGCCCTCAATGCCCTGGAAAACGTCGCCAAGGCGACGCTCCCCGCCGGCTACGCCGGCGAGTGGACCGATACCGCGTTCCAGGAAAAGCGCGCCGAAGGTCAAACCACCATCATCCTGGGCCTGGCGATCCTGTTCGCCTTCCTGTTCCTGGTGGCGCTGTACGAAAGCTGGACCATCCCGGTGCCGGTCCTGCTGTCGGTTTCGGTCGGCATCTTGGGCTCGTTCGCCGCCATCGTGCTGGCCGGGCTGACGCTCGATCTCTACGCTCAGATCGGGCTTGTCGTCCTCATCGGGTTGGCGGCCAAGAACGGCATTCTCATCGTCGAGTTCGCCAAGGAGCAGCGGGAGCGCGCGGTGCCGCTTCTCGAAGCCGCAACCGAAGGCTCGCGGCTGCGCTTCCGCCCGGTGATGATGACCTCCTTCGCGTTCATCTTCGGCCTCTATCCGCTGGTGGTGGCGGTCGGCGCCTCGGCGCTGGCACGGCGCGACGTCGGGACGCCCGTCTTCGGCGGCATGATCCTCGCGTCTTTCGTCGGGATCTTCGTCATTCCGCCGTTGTACGTCTCGTTCCAATCCATCCGCGAGAAGTTGCGGCCTGGCGCGCGCCCGCGACCGCGGCCTGAGCAGACATCGACCGCGCACCCCCATCAAACCGACATGCAATCAGCAAGGCCAGCGGAATGACAAGCCTCGGCAGCAATCCCGATCCCCGCCCCCAGACCGGAATGGCGTTCGACCCGCGGCCAGATGCGTCGTTCGTCCGCGGCGCATTCGTCATCGCGCTGGTCTTCACCCTGACGGCGGTCGCGGGCTGGATCACCCTGCCCTTCATCGGCGCGTTGACCTGGGGTGCGATCATCGCGATCTCGGTCTATCCCCTGCATCTCCGCCTGATGGCGAAGATCGGCGGTCTGCGAAAGCTGTCGGCGATCCTGATCGGCATCTTCATTGCCGTCGTCTTGTTCGCACCGTTGGTGCTGCTGTTCCTATCGATCGGCGATCACGCCAAGCAGGCGGTGGAAGCGCTGATGAACGTCAAGAATCTTTCGCTACCGGATTTACCGGTGTGGATCGCGGACCTTCCCCTCGTCGGGTCGCGCATCGCCAAAGCCTGGCAACACGCCCAGGCCGATCTCGCGGGCACCATCGAATCCATCCGCCCCCAGCTGCGCTCGGCTCTGCTCGCCACCATCTCCCATATCGTGGCCTCGAGCGTCACGCTGATCGAAGCGGCGCTCGCCATCATCGCCTCCACGGTGTTCCTGATCACCGGCCCCCAGATCAAAATGTTCTTCGTCCGGCTGTTGGAGAAGCTCGGGGCCCCGGACAGCGTACTTCTGGTGTTGATCATCGAACGGACGGTGCACGCCGTTTCGCAAGGCATCATCGGCACCGCGCTGATCCAAGCCTTCCTGCTGTGGGTCGGTTACGCCATCGCCGGCGCGCCGTTCCCGATCTTCCTGGCGTTCCTCGCGCTGGTTCTGTGCTCGATCCAACTCGGCGTCATGATCATCGGGTTGCCGGTAGCGGCGTGGATGTGGAGCCAAGGCGACACAGGTTGGGCCGGCTTCGTCCTCGGCTGGACGATCTTCGTCAACGTCGTCGACAACTTCATCAAGCCGGTCCTGATCGGGCGCGATTTCCCCGTTCCGCTATGGGTCGGCTTCATCGGCGTGATCGGCGGTCTGCTCGCCATGGGGCTGATCGGCCTGTTCATCGGGCCCATCGTGCTCGCGATCTTCTATCGCTTGCTCATCGGCTGGACCTACGCGGAAACGCTCCCGAAACGGCAGGGTTGAAACGCTCGTGCGAGCCCTGCCGCGCTTCATCGTCCATCTGGCGACCGTATCGATTCTGGGCCTTCTTCCCGGATGCACCGTCGCATATCTGGGCAAGCCCCTCACGGCGGACGACCCCGAGGTCATCAGCGCGAGCGAAAACGAAATCTCATTCGGCGTATTCGGTTGGGGTCGCGCGGATGCGCTTGCGGAGCAACATTGCCGGCGCTTCGACAAGGAAACGATCTATCAGACGACGCTCAAGGTCAACGAGTACAGCGACTCGCGCATCGTGTACTACAACTGCGTCCGGCGCGCCGGCGCGTCGTAAGGACGATCCGATCTATTGAAAAAAAGCGGAGGGATGCATGACGCATCCCTCCGCTCCAGGCGTCGTGCTATTGGCTGATCATTACGGTCACGCGGCGATTTTTCTCTTCTTGCACGCCATCGGCGGTTGGCACCGCCGGCTGGCCCTCGCCGAAAGCCCGGCCTTGGATCGGTGTGCTGACGCCGGCCGCTTTCATCGCCTGGCTGACGACGGCTTCACGCTGTTGGCTCAGCTTCATATTGTGATCATCCGTGCCGGAACGGTCGGCGTAGCCGGCGACGGCAATCGACTTGGCCTGGATGGCTCGGGCGCGATCCACGATTCTCGTCAGCTCGCGCTTCGCCGCGTCGCTCAGTACGGCGGAGTTGTGAGGGAACAGGATCGTATAGTTCTCGACGACCGGCGCCCCCGCCTGCCGTGGCGGCGATGCGGGCGCGACTTCGATCTTCGCCAGCGCAGTCATGAACTCCGAGCGGCATCTCTGGATATCGTCCTGATCCGCCGCGCGATTTTCTTCGGCGTTTTCGGCCCAGCAATCGAACATGGCCTGGGCGTGCGCGGCATCGCGCGGCAGGCGCTGCTGCGAGCCGTTGCCGAGTGCGGTCACGAGGCGGCTGCGGGCTGCGCCGAGCTCCGGCGTCAGTTGCGCCGGAAGTTTGCGGCTCGCCATTTCCGTCGGCACGACCATACCGTTTTGACCCGCGGTTTTCGCACGCAGCGCATACCAATCCGAGTCCGTGTAGTCGCCGCCGTTGTACTCCTCGCGCGAGAGGTTCAGATATTCGCCAAACAAGGCCTGATTGAACTCCGATCCCGAGGGAGTCATTTTATCGATGCGGCCCAGCTCCATGCTGCGGCCGAGATCCCCCTGCCAACTGCTGCATGCGCCTACGACGAGCAGGCATGCAACAGCCGGACACCATGTCGCCAGCTTTTTCATCTCATCTTTCTCCCAAGGAAACGCGTTTGGATTCTGAATGCCAGTATCCAAATATTCCTCCGCAACCGGCTCCGCATGCATTGATCGCGATCAAACCGGTCGCTCACCGAGCGCGTTGCAATGCGAACGCCGAGACGCGAAGCCCGGCGATGGACAACGATTGTTGGGTTGGCGGTAGCCCGCGGCGGTTCAGCGGGTCTCGGCGGCGTCCCAGCCTTCGCCTGCGTCGTAGACGCGCAGCGCCTCCGACAGCGATTCCGTATCTTCGCCGAGATCCTTCTGCAGGATCCGGCCACTGCGATCGACCTGGAACGTCATGACGCCGGTTTGTCTGTAGCCCGCCGGCCACGCGACGATCGCAAAGCCCTTGGTCATGCGGCCGTCGTCGATGTAGCTCATCGCGCCGCCGGGGGCGTTGACCCCTTGCCCGGTGACGATGCGGAAATAGTAGCCCTTGAATGGATCGCCCGGAGACCGCCCTTCGAGGAATTCGCGTTGCGACTTGACGAATTTGGTCAGCGGGCTCGGCCCCGCGCGACGGGCGGTCGCGTCGTCCCAATACAGCCCGTCGGTGTTTCCTTTCGTGCTCTGGACGAATGTGGCGTAGGTATGGTTCTTCGTCGCATAGGACCTTTCCGCCCGCACCAGCTCCTTCAACGTCGCGATCGCCGAAAGCTCGTTTTCGCCGATGCGGCGCGCGAGGATCTCCTCGATCCCGGCTTTCGTTTCGAACGACCACCCGTCCGCACCGTGAACGAGGGGGATCGGGAACGGCCACGCCTTCTTGCCGAGCAAGAGCTCGATGTGATCGGCGTCCTCGTATTGCAGCTTCACCCCTTCGCGCACCAGGGCATAGCCGCGCTTCCGTTGCGTCCGCGTGTTGATGGGATCGGGTCCGATGATCTCGTCGGCGTGTTCCGGACCGAAGATCTTGAGCAGCGCATCCGCATCATCCTTCGCCAAGGCGGACTTCACCGCGGCGACGGCGTTCTGCGGCGTGGGAAAGGACTGCGGCTCGGCCTGCGCGGGAAGGCTGAGCAGCAGCAGTGCGCCGCCGATCGCGAAAAGCGATTTAACGCCGACCACCGCGACCTCCTCCCCCGCCCCTCGGCGCTGCGGCGGCACGCGAGCCGCCTCCGCCGCCGCGTCCCATGCTGGCCGAGCCGCGCGACGAATACGACCGCGTCGTCGCGGCGCTGCGGTTCGCTCCGTGGAAGGCTCCGGCCTGGGGACGCTGACTGGGGCTGTTGAAACTGCCGCCCGCGCCGGGCCCTCGCCCTTGATTGAAGTTGCCGCCGCCGCCCGGGCCGCGCCCTTGGTTGAACCCCGATCCGCCGGCGCCCACCGCGCCCGTGCTCGGCCGCGCGCCTGCGCCACCGAACTGACTGCCGCCCGGCCCCTCCCGGCTTGCCAAGCCACCGCGTATCTGATCGGACGCAGGCCGCGACGAGACTTGTCCGCGCCCGCCGACGCCGTCGTTGCGACCGCGACCCGCGCCGGTGTCGTTCGGTCGCCACTTGTTTTCGCCGTGATGCTCGATCTTGTCGCTGCGGTTCGTGATCTTGTCGCGATTGATGTTGGTGCTGTTGTTGATGTTGTTATTGATGTTCACATCGCCGTGGTAGATGCCGTTGTCGTGCCACGACAAGCCGTAGCCGATCGCGGCGCCGAAAAACATGCCAGTGAAGAATGCCGCGCCTGGCGCCCAGTACGGCGGATACGGCGGCGAATAGTAATAGGGCGGCGGCGCGGCGGGCGGCGGCGGATAGACGACCGTCGTCGGATTGTAGCTCGGAACGTAGATCACCTCGGGGCTGCTCGATTCGATGACGATCTTCTGCTCCTGTGTCGTCACGGTCATCTTGTCGTCGGTTTTGAGGTTGCCTGCGGTTTGAACCTTGCCGCGGAATGACTGGACCGCGTCCAGGAGCGGCCCTTGTTGGTTGATCACCGAGGTGCCGAGCTGCTGCATCCAGGTCAGATCGGAGTTCATCATCGCGATGACCTCCGGGTAGTTCAGCAGCGCAACGACGCTCGGGTCCCAGCTTTTGGGGGGCTGCGCGTTGGAATCGGATTTGCGGCGGTCGAGGAGCTGCGCGGCCTGCACGACCTGAAGCGGTTGCGTCGAAGCCGGCAGCACGATGGCCAGAAGATCGTCGGGGTAAAGCGCGATCCGCGACACCAGACTTTCGAGCTGCGCCGGCTGCAGCTCGGTGTCGGAGCCGGAAAACGCTGGCGTCGCTTCGCCTTGCGGCGTCTGCGCGGCCGGTGGCGTCGAGGTATTTTGCACATCCTGAGCGGCCTCTGGTGGCGGCCGGGCCAAGTCGATCGCCGGCGGTGCGTTTTGCGCCGTCACGTAAAACGGCGCCACCAACGCCGCCATCACAACCCCGGCGATGAGAAATCGAGGAACCCTCGAGATCATGCGCCACCCAATTCGGCCACGCGAAGACCTCGCTTTATGAGGTGGAACACGACGGGGTGCATTGACTAAAGTCAACTTCGGCGCCGGCCTGCCGTGCGCTGTTTGATTGTGATCAAAGCGGCAGGCACAACGTCGCCATACTGTGGACGCGGATGAACGGTTTCGGGTCTCGGTGGTGAAAGATCGAATTGCCATATCGGCCGCGGCGGCCACGTTGTTGATCGCGCAGCCGTCGGGCGCGATTTCCTTGAACAGCGGCTGGTACGTCAACGGCGGCGGCGGCGCCAACTGGCAGACCAACGGCGACCTGAAGCTGAACAACACGCAGCAGGATCTCAATGCCGCCACTGGCTGGATGGCCTCGGCCTCCGTCGGTTATGCGTGGCGCAATAGAGTGCGCCTCGAGCTTGAGTTCGCGTATCGCGACAATGGTGTCGACTCGCTGGCCAACGTTGCCGCAGAAGGCGATACCAGACTGCTGACCGGCATGGTCAACGCACTGTACACCCTGCCCACACCCGGCCCCGTCGCGCCGTTTTTCGGCGTCGGCGTCGGTGCAGGCCATCTCGAGCTCGACTCGCTGCGCCCGCTCGGCACGACGTCCGTCGACGACTCCAACACCGGTTTGGCGCTGCAAGCGATCGGCGGCATCGAATATGCGGTGACCGACAAGCTGGGCCTCAACCTGAGCTACCGCTACCTCTACTTGCCGTCGCTCGATCTCACGGCGGCGAACGGCGCCGGCGTGACCGCGGCGTATGAAAGCCACGCCGTGATGGTGGGGCTGCGCTGGAGCTTCGGCGCGCCTGCCCCCGTCGCGCAGGCGGCAGCGCCGCCACCGCCACCGCCGGCGGCAGCACCTCCACCGGCGCCGCCGCCGCGAGTCGAGCCGCCGCGCAACTACGTGGTGTTCTTCGGCTGGGATTCGGCCGAGCTCACGCCCGAAGCGCGCAGCGTGGTCCAGGCCGCCGCGCAATCCGCGCGCGAAAGCCGCGCGACGCGCATCGAGTTGACCGGCCATGCCGACCGCTCGGGACCGGACGCGTACAACCTGGCCCTGTCCCAACGTCGGGCCGAGGCGGTGAAAGCCGAGCTGGTGCGGCTCGGCGTTGCGGCAGGCCAGATCGGCGCGACCGCCAGGGGCGAAACCCAACCGCTGATTCCCACGGCGGACGGCGTGCGCGAACCGCAGAACCGGCGCGTCCAGATCGTCTTCCCCGGCGGCCCGACGAGCTAGTCTCGAAGCGAAGCCGACCTTCTACTTCTGGTCGATGCGGTCGGCGCCGTCCCATCGCGCCGCGGCGGCTTGTGCAGATAGGCTTCGCAGCGATCGAGATAGGTAGCGGCGATCGCATCGCTTGGCGCCAGGCCGATCCGCAAACATCGCAAAGAGTTCCCGTCGCGACTCATGCGCGGCTACGCGATCAGCCTTCGCTGACACAGAATCGGGAGCACAAATCAACGGACGATGTCGGCACTGTGCGATAGCGCATTACCAATGGAAACTGTCCCGGCGATTCGGCCCATCGCTCGTCTTCTTGCTTCCGCTTTGTTCTTGTTCCGGGAAGCATATCCAGTTTCATCGAATCGCTTTGATTCGGATCAACTGCGGCCGGCCTTCTCGCCCAGCAAATCGATTTGATCGCAGTCAATGCAAATGACGTCTATCGCGCCTATCGTCCGCTCTCGCGCCAAAGATCACAATCTTTCGTCGATCTGCGGCGACCCGGCTGTTGGTAAGGGTTAGCATTCCATGAATGAGCCACGGACCGGATTGGACATGTCGAACTCGACCGCAAGCGCAGCGGTGCAGCGCAGCGCAAAGAAAGCTCAGCGATGAGCAACGTCATACCGTCCACCGAGACATGGCCAGCGACACAGGCCGCCGGATCGGACGCTCGCGCGGCCGATCCCTTCGCGCTGTTCTCGGCACACGTCAATCCGCGCTTCGCGCAAGTTCTTCGCCTGATCGGGTTCGACAAGCGATGGCAACGCGCCCTCGGCCCCTATCTCTGGGACGACAAGGGTGACCGCTACCTCGACCTCCTCGCGGGTTATGGGGTGTTCAACGTCGGCCGCAATCATCCGCAGGTGTGCAGCGCGCTGATCAATCACATCGCGAGCGAGGCGCCGAGCCTGGTGCAGCTCGAGATGCCGCCGTTGGCCGGGCTTCTGGCGGAACGGCTGAAACGGCTCGTCGACGATCGCCTCGATCGGGTCTACTTCACCAGCTCCGGCCATGAAGGCATCGAAACGGCGATCAAGTTCGCTTCCGCCGCCACCGGGCGCCGCGTGTTCATCCGCGCCGCTTCCGGCTTCCATGGCTTGTCCACCGGTGCGCTGTCGCTGAACGGTACCCGCGTGTTCCGCGAGCCGTTCGGCGCCTCGACGCTCGATGTCCGCGAAGTGCCGTTCAACGACCTCGCCGCACTCGAGGAAGCCCTCCACCCGGGCGACGTTGCCGCCTTCGTCGTCGAAGACGTCCAGGGTAAGCGCGTCGCGATCGCGAGCCCCGGATACCTGCGCGAAGCGGCGCGGCTATGCCGCCGCCACGGCGCGCTGTTCGTCGCCGACGAGGTGCAGACCGGTCTGGGCCGAACAGGCCGCATGTTCGCGTTCGAGCATGACGGCGACGTCGACCCCGATATCGTCGTCATTTCCAAGGCATTGTCGGGCGGGTTCGTGCCGGTCGGCGCGGTACTCTATCGCCGGAGCATCTACGACAAGGTCTTCTCGAGCCTGGATCGCTGCGTCGTCCATTCCTCGACCTTCGGCCAAGGGGCGCTCGCGATGGCCGCGGGCATCGCCGCGCTGGACGTGATCGAAGGCGAACGCCTGGCTAGCCGGGCGACCCGGCTTGGCGACCGGCTCGGCGCGGGACTGAGCGCCCTCAAGGCGCACAATGAATTCATCCGCGATGTCCGCTGGCGCGGATTGATGCTCGGAATCGAGTTCGGCTCGCCGCGTTCGCTGTCGCTGAAATCCGCGTGGAGCCTTGCCCACGGACTCAACGAGGGCTTGTTCTGCCAGGCGATCATCATGCCACTGTTCGCCAAGCACCGCATGATCACCCAGGTTTCCGGTCCGGGTGTCGACATCATCAAGCTCATCCCGCCGCTGGTGATCGACGATGCCGACGTCGACGCCATCGTTGCGGCCTTCGACGATGTGCTGAGCGGCCTGTTGCGTTTTCCGGGTCCGGCTTGGTCTGCGATCAGCGGCGTGGCGCGCAACGCCCTGCGCGCGTGACGATGGCTGTCCCGGTGAGCCGCTGCGTCTGCGAGCCGGACGTCCGGATATGTACATAAAGCTCGGTCTTCTGCGGCGCGCCCTCAGGCTGTCGCTGCTCGATCAACCGTTTTCCCTGCGCCGAATCCTCTACGTCAGCGTCTTCCTGGTCCTGTTCGTCGTTTTCCTCGGGCTGATCGGGCTCGGACGCCTGCTCGACGAGATTTTCTTCGCCCGTTGGCGAAACCAGCCGATTGCCGCGCCGATCTTCATCATCGCCACGCCGCGCAGCGGCACCACGGCGATGCAGCGGCTCCTCGCCTTGGACGAAGCCAATTTCCGGCCGCTCCTGATGTACGAGATGATCTTGGGAACGGTGGCGTGGACCCGCGCTGTGCGCGCGATCGCCCGCGGCTTGCGGCCTTTGGCGCGGGTATGCGATTCGATCGGAAGATTTTTCTTCGGCGGCTGGGACGATCGGCATCGCATGCGCCTCGATCTTCCGGAGGAAGATGAGACGATTTTCATCTACACCTTCGTCAGCGAGGCGATCTATTTGCTGTTCCCCTATGTCGAGCGCCTGCCCGAGGCCGGCTTCGCCGATATGCTGCCGGAACGCGAGCAGGACGCCGTCATGCGGTTCTACAAAACCACCGTGCAGCGCCTCCTGTTCTCCGCCGGGGGCGAGCGGACGCTGCTGGCCAAAAGCACGTCCGGGCTGGGGCGGATCAAAACGCTGCAGCGGACCTTTCCCGACGCGCGGTTCATCCACCTCGTGCGCCACCCCGCCGAGTCGATTCCATCGCATGTCAGCGTCTTTTATCCGACCTGGGTCAAGCATTCCCCGGAGATCGCCAAGGCATCGCCGACCAGCCATGCCTATGCACGTCTCGCCGCATCCTGGTACCGCCACATGCTGCACGAGGCGCCGGCGATCCCGGCGCGACAATACGTGCGCGTCATGTATTCGGATTTCGTCGCCGATCCCGAGGCGACCGTACGGCGCATCTACGAGCATTTCGGGTTCGAGCTCCCGCCCGGCTTCGCCGCGCGGCTGCGGGCTTTCCAGCACATTGGGATCCTAAGCTTAGAATTCCACGTGGACAAGTTGTCGCG
>JADMIO011614204.1_pt1 | contig 43147 bp, 73 predicted proteins | sample 8958161 | NCBI WGS metagenome assembly JADMIO01 (sample SAMN16585339, study PRJNA669376) | soil metagenome | isolation source: Crop rotation soil | place: USA: Cullars Rotation, Alabama | collected 2011
GCGGCCCGCCGGCTCGAAAGTCTTCGAGCGAACTCTGCAACTGGCCGAACACGCGAAAATAGCGAGTGGCGTGGAGATCGGCGTGTAACAGATAGCGCTGGAGGAGAAAGCCGCCGCGATCGGCCGGTGCCTGGTTGAAGACCGGCTCATCGTAGCGTTCGTATTTCAGTCGTGCTTCCGCGCCGAACGAAAGATACCAAGTTCCGTTGGTGTCGAGAGGAACGTATTTCGCCGGGTCAAAGAAATCCGCGCGCCGGGCCTGGTCGCGCAGAACCGACCAGTCCTCGTTGTAGCGCAGCGTTTCAAACCCCGGACGTTCGCCCGCCCACGACCGGAGGCTCATCGCGAAAATTAGAATGGCAAAAAGAGGTCGCATGAAAACGCAAGCGCGGGCGACGACCAGCCGCCCGCGCTTGTTTTATTTTGCTCAATGCGCGGCCTTCTTGGGCACGACCTGCGGCTTCTGCGCGGATTGGGGCGCATGGTGCACCATGGTGTACGCGTATTCGACGCCGACGCCGTAAGCGCCCGCCTGTCCTTTGAGAATTCCCATGAGCTGATTGTAGTGTTCGCGGTTCTTCCAGTCGCGTTGCCATTCGAGCAGGGCAGCGATGGTCGTCAGACGAACCGCGCCCGCCTGCACCATGCGTGAGAGCGCCGCCTCCTGGGCCGCGGGCGAAGTCGCTCCGCAACAATCTTCAACAACGTAAACGTTGTAGCCCGCCCCGAGCATCTCGATCGTCGGCCAGGTCACGCAGACTTCGGTCCACAGCCCAGTCATGATGATGTTCTTCCTGCCCGTAGCCTCAATCGCCTTGCGGAAACCGGGGTCGTCCCAGGAGTTCATGGAAGTGCGTTCCACAATGGCCTGGCCGGGAAACACGTCGAGCAGCTGGGGCCAGATGTAACCGCTGAAGCTCTCAGTCTCGACAGCGGTAAGCACGGACGGAACGTTGAACTCCCTGGCGACCTTGGCGAGGAGCGTCACATTGTTGATGAGTGTGGCACGATCGGCATTTGCCACGCCGAAGAGCATCTGCGGTTGATGGTCGATGAATACGATGGCGGTGTCCTGCGGCGTGTAGAGTTTGTGGTATTGGCTCATGGTTTTGCCTTGGTTTTGTTTTTTGGATCAGTTGGCTTTGAATGTTCCTTTGCAAAGCATTTTGTGACGATTTCGGCAGGCGGGAGATTAGCCCCGCCGGCTTGATTTTGTGCATTTATTTCAGGTCGAAAAGAATCGCCTCGGTTGGCTTGCTGGCCGCGAGCGTCCATGGGCCCGGAGTCTCAGTGCTGGCGCCGTCGCCCGTCACCAGTTCGGCACCGTTGACGGCCAATGCCCCGTCAACAATGTGCAGCCAGACGCCGCGACCGGGCTTGATTTCATGCGAAACCGTCTGCCCGGCTTCGAGGCGGATACGATAGACATCCACATCCTGCCGGATCGTTGCCGAGCCGTCACGGCCATCTGGGGAGATCACCAAAACCTTGGGCGCCGTCGCATGTTCAGGTTTCGGATGCCATTCACTGTAACCAGGCGCAAGGCCAGACTCACGAGGTTGGATCCAGATTTGCAAGAAGTGCAAAGGCTCGGTGGGGGACGGATTGAACTCGCTGTGGGTGACACCCCGGCCCGCACTCATCAATTGAATGCGTCCCGGTTTCAATTGCCGTCCATTCCCCATGCTATCCTTGTGTTCCAATGTCCCTTCCAGCACGTAACTGAAGATTTCCATGTCACGGTGCGGGTGGGTGCCAAACCCCTTGCCGGCAGCAACGCGGTCATCATTGATGACCCGCAGCGATCGGAAGCCAACGTGAGCCGGATCGTAATAATCCGCAAAGGAGAAAGTGTGGTAAGAATTTAACCAGCCGTGATCCCCATGACCACGTTCATTCGCCCGCCGGATGTTCAGGCCGTTTAATGTCGTTTTCATGAACACAGCCTGCCGTCATTCCCGACTGCCGGCCAATGCCATATTCTTGGCCTGAGGCTGCCTTTCAGGTATACCTCCGGCAATGGAACTCCGACAGCTGCGTTACTTTGTGGCGGTGGCTGAAGAAGCCAACATCAGCCGCGCCGCGCAAAAAATATTTCTCACGCAGCCTGCATTGAGCCGGCAGATCAAAGCCCTGGAAGAAGAGATTGGCCAGTGCCTCCTGGAGCGCCACGCCCATTCCATTCGCCTCACTCCAGCCGGCGAAGCCCTGCTGCGGGAAGCCCGCGACCTTCTTCAACGTGCCGACCAGGTGTTGGACCGGGTCCGCGCCGCCGGAAACGGCGTTCGATTGCGCGTCGGCTACGCTCCCTCGCTGGCGGCCGGCTTGTTATCGGTCGCGGTCGAAAACTTCGCGCAGAAGCATCCCACCGCGCGGGTGGAGCTGTTCGATCTCTCCACCAAAGAAATGCTCGCTGGACTGGAAAACGACACGCTCGATGTCGCGTTGACGGTAGGCGTGGATCGCGACAAGCGCGGCCTGAAATGGACACCGCTCGCGCGCGTCACCTGGAAGCTGGCCGTGAACGGCAATCATCCAATGGCGCGACAAACGAGCGTCACGCCCACCGAAGTGGCGCTCGGGCCTCTGCTCGTTTTCTGCCAGCGCGATTATCCGGAATACTGGAACACGGTGACCAGCTGGTTACGCGAGCACGGGCAACGCCCCGCCATCGCTGGGGAATACGATGGGGTGAGCAGTTTGATGGCGGCGGTCGAATCAGGGCTGGGGATTGCCATCGTGACGACCAGCACGACCTCGCTAATTCCGAAGCGCGTCCGGTTGAAGTCTCTCTCGGTTGCACCAAACCGGCTGAGCATTGCCGCCGGTCATCGAGCGCACCGCTCCTCCGAAAAGCCGCTCGCAGTCTTCATTGAAGAACTACGCCAAGCCGGCCAGGCGCTGGCGTGAGGTTTCACGCCACGCTTCGGCTTCTCCCAACGCTGCCAGCCTGGAGCGGGAAGATGAATTCACTGCAGCAATAGGGAACGATAGAAGCGCCGCGAGAAATTCGTGGTGTTCGGGTCGGCAAAGGATTGGGGCGAGTTGGTCAGGGTGATGTTGGTCACGGCCTGCCACGAGTTGGTCATCAGGTTGGTGCTGGCTTCAATGCGATATTGATGGCCGGGCTCGCCGAAAACTTTCATGGCCGGGCCTGGCCCCATCTGAAGAACATTCGCGGCCAACGGCTCCGCGATAAAAAAACTCGTGCCCGCCACAGCCACGAAGCGCCCGTTGCCGTAAGCCACATCCAGGGGAGCGGAGGGAACCACCAGACCGCGGCTCACCCAGTTGGTGCCGTCGGCCGAGGTGAGCAGTTCCCGGCCGGCGAAGGCGATGAACATGTTATTGAGGTATTTGATCAGATGCAGGGTGTTGGTGGTCGGAAGCGCTATCGTCTGCTCCGTGACGGAGAAGTCCGTGGACACGATGACAGAATTGCTCGCGGCCACAGCGAAGATACCGTTGCCGAAGGTCACATCCGTCAGGTAGCGGTCCGCGCCGATGGAACGCCATGCGGAAAGGGAAGTGGGAAAATTGATTGGGGAGAGATAGATTCTCGCACTGGTGACGGTTCCTGTGTGCGCGAGTGCCGTAAAGATTCCATTTCCGAAAGCAATGGCGGTGGCTTTGCGATAGGTGGAAGCCAAATTCCTCCGGCTCCAGGAGACACCGTTATCTGTGGACACCAAAACGTTGGTCCTGCTTTGAGGATACCAATTCTCTCCCACAGCCACCCAGATGCCATTGCCATAGGCGAGGTCGTTGTAGAAATACCAATGACTGTCAAAATTTAGAGACACAGAACCTCCGCCGACGTGCTTGATTCGCCCCGAAATGCCGTTGTTGTTGACGGCCAGGCCGCCATTAACCGCGGCCACGCCATTGTAATCATTGCCCAGAAAAGTGCCCTGAGTCACGGTCCAAAGATGACCACTGGCCGACTCAGCCCAAACGTCCGGCGTATCGCCTTGGTAACCCGGGTAATTCAAAACCCCGCCAACGTGGAAACTGCCGCCGTAAAAATCGATGGCCTGGGCCCACGATGGGTAAATTTGATTGGACGGCCCGGGGAAGGTCCCCACGCCCCAGTGGTCGAGCGCATCGGCCGCGACGGAGATGCCCCGGAAGCAGAGCAAAGCCAGCAGCGTTAATTTGCTCGCGAGGTGGTTCACTAGCGAAGTGTATCCCGTTGCGGCGGGAAGAGCAATTCGAGAAGAGCTGTCAGAAGCCGGTCTGCATGCCAGACTGCGGATTGCGGTCGTATCCCAGTTAGGTGTTTGAACGCTGGAATCCAAGGTTCGGTCTCAACGCGAAATGAGTACACCTGAGCACAACGCGCGGCGGATCCCACCCGCGCTGGTAGCCACTGCGCTTCTTGCTCTGTTGCTTGGGATGGCCTGCGTGCTGGCCTTGCCGAAAAGGGCCAGCATCTCGTTCGATCCCGATGGCCACCCCCGAGTATTTGGGATTGCCTTTACGAGCCCTAAATCCCACCGCGCGGTGCTTCACACGCTGGATGTTCTGAACTTCCGGTTCAAGTTTCGGCTGCCGGAGAATCTTTCTAGGGACGAAACGATGAAGGCGCTATGTGTCATGGACCAAGCCATGGGCCTCGGTTCCGCACGACAGGATGCGAGTGACTGGCATCGCATTAAGGTCGCCGCGCTTCAGAGACAAATGTCGGCTCTGGCAAAAGAGCTGGAAGAATCCAGACAAGATGAATCGATTCTCTTGAAAAAATTGAACCCGCCGCCACCGCTCATAGCGACCCTGACCGATGAAGCCGCCTACGCCGCAGCAAAGCAAAGAAGTCAGCAGCTTTTGTTGGTCGAAGCCCGTTTTGCGATGCAACTAGACGGTGCGCGACTAGACGCTCAAAGTTCATTGAAAAAGTGAGAGTGCGCCCGAACCACGAGGGTAGCTTTGAGCGGAGCGCGCGGGGCGGGTCTCCGCGCATGGGGCCATTACAGCGGCTCACGAAGAAGGGCGCTCCGGAGCCTTGCGAGTGGAGGAGAATCAGCGTATCTACCAGCGTAATGAAACCCGCAAGGACAGACCCAGCCATGCTGGGCCCAAGTCAGGTTTGGCTCACCATTGGTTAGGCTGTTGCCATGAGTTACGTCGTCACCATTACTTCACTTCCCCTGCCGGACAATGACGAGGAGGCATGGGATCGTCTCGGCGAAATTGATCAAGCCAACGAAGGCACGTTTGGCACGCCCGGCCCGGAAATGGAAAAACTTTACCGCCGACTCTCAGAGCGGTTTCCGTGCATCATAGACGCTCCGGATAGTCCGTGGTCGGATGGGCCACTGCGCAATAACTTTGGCCGAGACCTGGCAGCGGTGGGCATTAGCTATTCGCGCGTCGAAGAGGCACTTCCCTTTGTGATTGAGACAGCCACGCAGATGGGTTGCACGGTCTTGGATGGAACAGACGAGAGAATTCACCGGCCCGTTGGTTGGCGACCGCCTTCGATAGCCCAGACGCCGACACACTCCGAACCCGGACAGCAACGACGACCTTGGTGGAAATTATGGTAGCGACGCGGCCGCGCAAGAAACCAGGCGTACCGGCCCCGTTCACTCGCTAACTCACTGGCCGCCCCTCCGCGCCCCCGCAGCCGGCGTGCACAAAACGCACCTTGCGAGTAGGTGACAATCAGCGTAACTACCATGGCAATGAAACCGGCCAGAACAGACCCAGCCATGCTGGGCCCAAGCTAGGTTTGGCCTAATTAGGCCGCTCGGCGCCTATGCTACTTCGATTGCTCAAGCTGCCTTGTTCGGCCTTTACGCGCGGCGAGATTTACGGCTATCGAGTCACCCGCAATCCGATTGCCTGGATTCCATTCTTTCTTTCCCTTCCAGTCATTTTTGTCGTTTGGCTACTTTTCGTCATCGGCTACGCCCTTCTCTTGCCGCTCATTATTGCCTGGGGTTATTTCTGCCTTCGTTCCTTCCAACGGAAGGCCGGCGTTTTCTCGGATGAGGGCATCCATTTCCCGAAGGCCTACGGCAAGCTCACGATTGGGTGGTCGGAGATTCGAGAGGTCGTTCGGGAGCGCGAGCCGAAGGCGATGTTCTACCGTATCATCTGCGGCATTGCTCCAGCGGATGCCCGGGAGTATATGATGTCCTCGACACCGGATGATGACGCTTTCGAGCGCACGCTACACGAGCGACAGATCCCATTCCGAGTTCATGACTGGCTTGATCGAACAGAGACCGTCGGCTAACGATGCGTTTCCGCGAACTCGGCATGAGTGTCGCGGCAGGGCTGAGCTGCTGCTCTGCCGGATGTTTGGGCGGCGCAGCAACGCCGCCCAACCACGGGCCGAGTTGGTGGGTCGTCAGGCTTCCTACACAAGCCATGCCCGCATCACGTCGCACTAAATTGATCATCATCTGGTCCGTCGTTGCTGTGATTGCAGTCACGATCAGTTGGTTTGCGTATGGTTTCTTCACGGTGTACCACAGGTTCATGAGCGAGGAGCGGATTTGTGGCGCATTCCATCCAGTCATCAAGGCACTCAATCAGTTTCAGGAGCAGACCGGTTCATTGCCGACGAATCTGACGCAGTTGGTTCCGCGGTATCTCCCGCAGCTTCCCAGGGCACCGGTTGCAGACTCCATCGAGTATCGCGTGCTACCCGGCACGAATTGGGAGCTTTCAGTGCGGAGCAGCGTTAGAGGCAAGCCGGAGCTTTTCGTGCAGCGCTTATCGCAAGACTTCACCGCCGAGGAGCAGCGACGGAGCGTAACAGGTTTTCATGGGTGGTTAGTGTTCAGTCAGCCATGACAACGCGTTCAAATCCTTCACGGCGTTTCACCCGGCCATCCACCTTGGCCCTTAGGGCTTCGGCGGACAGGTCGCTGAACTCGCCTTGTTAGGCGTCTCTGGAGGCCGTTCGATGCGCTCACTGATAATCACGCCACACGCCCGACTCGGCCCAGCACTGTTTGTTCTGGTCGGACTCGCTTGCGCATATCTCGGATGCTGGCTTCCGCTTTGGCGTGACCGCATTTACCCGCCGGAGTTTGACACGCGAATCGGATTCGTCATTGCAGGCTTTGCTCCGGTGACCACGGGCAGCGCGCTGCTGGCTTCGTTTGGATACCTTCGACTTTTGAAACTTCAGTGCACGTCCCCAACCACAGCAGGTCACGTCTTGCTTGTGCTTCTGTTTCTGCCTTTGATTGGGAGCGTCGCCACCGGGACTTACCTTGCACCCGCTGCTGTCGTGATGCTTCCTGATTTTGTTGCCTCAGTGCTTGACGCGATTTTTGGCACGGAAGTCAGCTTGTTCGTTTGGAGGTTCCCATGGCTTGCCACGGCGCTGATTATCTTGCTTCCGATTGCAGGCGTTGCCGCTTGGCGCTGGCGCTTGAGGAGAGTTCGACGATGACGACGCGGGCAAACGGGCTAATCAGGGCGCCGCATTCAATCCACCTCACCCCCGGCGCAGAGATCCAGCGAGTGCGCCGCACCTCATCCGGCCTGCGGCCCGTTGACTCGCCTGCGCCCACAGGCTCGGCCGTTCCGGCTTCCGCCTCTGGCGAACTCCTTTCGCGTGCTCCCAGCCCGCTCAAGTCTCCCCAGAGCGGAGAAGGGTATCTCCCCCATCGGATGGCGGAGAGGGTGGCGCCAGACGGCGGCACGTGCGTCGCCATCGGGGCGGCTCGCTGAGAATTTGTCGTTAGATGGCAACACTCCTCGTATGTCAGTAATGCGCCCAACGAAACTCGGCAAAAACATCGGAGCAATTGGAATCCTGATTCTGGCGCTGGGCTGTGGATGCGTGTCTGGACCGCGTGACCAATCAACTTCGCTCCACAGAAGCATTGACGATCTTTTTGCGGCGTGGAACAAGCCGGACTCTCCCGGATGCGCGCTGGCCGTCATCAAAGAGGGCAAAGTGATTTACGAACGCGGCTACGGCTGGGCCAATTTGGAATATGGCACGCCCATCACTCCTTCGACCGTGTTCAACATCGCCTCCGCATCCAAGCAGTTCACAGCCATGTGCGTCCTGATGCTGGCTCAGCAAGGCAAGCTGTCACTCGACGACGATATCAGAAAACATGTTCCCGAAGTTCCCGACTTCGGGAAGGTCATCACCATCCGGCACTTGCTTCATCATAGCAGCGGCTTGCGCGATCTGGAGGAGATGTTGGCCATGGCGGGATGGCGCATGTACGGCGACGTGATTACCCGGGAACACTTGCTCGACATGGTCAGTCACCAGAAGGAGCTGAACTTCAATCCCGGAGATGAATTCCTATATTGCAACATGGGCTATTGTTTGCTCGCTGAAACCGTGGGACGAGTGTCTGGACAGTCCTTCGCCGCATTCGCTGACGGGAACATTTTCAAGCCGCTCGGGATGACGAACACGCATGTCCACGACAACTACGAACGGCTGGTGAGGAACCGGGCGAATTCGTATGAACCTGCCGGAGACAAGTCATTCAAAAACGTATTTGATAACGGGGCGGCGGTGGGCGGTGGAGGCATCTATTCCACGGTCGAAGACCTGGTCAAGTGGGTGAGCAACTTCGAGGACGGGCGCGTGGGTGGTTCAGCCGTCCTGAAGAGGATGCACGAACCCGGCGTGCTCAATAACGGTGAGAGGAGGAGCCTCTACGGCTGTGGTTTGTACGTTGACGACTACAAAGGCGTGAAGATGGTCGCGCACGGCGGAGTTTGGGCGGGTTACCGAAGTGATATCATCCGGTTTCCAGACCGGAAGGTTGCCGTCGTTCTCCTGGCGAACGCGAGTACGATCGATGCCTTGCAAAAGAGCCGGGAGGTTGCGGACATCGTTCTCTTTGGAGCACGAAAACCCGCTGAGTCGCAGGCGCCGAAATCCACCCCTGAGCCGGCGAAGACGGCAAGCGCCGAGAAGCTCGAGGCGTTTTGCGGCGTGTACGAATTCAAACCGGGAACATTTGGAACGGTCACCAGAGAAGGGAAGCGGCTTTACGTCGAAGCCACCGAAGGCCCCAAGGTTGAACTGTGGCCCGAGGCGGAAAACGCTTTTCTGATCAAGGAAGACGGATCGCGCGTTTCTTTCGAGCGCGACGAGCGCGGGCTGGTCGATCGGCTTGTCATTCGCAAGAAGAGCAATGACATAACTCCCAATCTTGACCGGATCTTCGGCATAACCACTTACGTCGCCAGGCGAATCATTCCGTGGCGCGTCCCGTTGCGTGCTGAAGAACTGGCGGAATTTGCCGGAGTTTACAGCAGCGACGAGTTGGGGACGACCTACACGATCTTCGTCAGGAACGGCGAACTTTTCGCCCGGCAGCGCCGGCTGGGTGATGGCCGTTTAAAGCAGATCCAGGTGCGCGACCAATTTTCGGGCGAAGACTGGTTACCTTATCATTTTGCGTTCACGCGTGACGCACAAAACCAAGTCACGGGTTTCAAACTGAGCGGGGAGCGCAACAGGAATGTGCGCTTTGAGAAACGACGCGAACAGTGAGACCTGTTAGGCGGCTCGCGCCATGAGCGATTATTCCATTCCTGATTTGCTCAAGCTCTTGCAGACAGAGCGAGGCGACCGTGTGCTATTGAAGGTTGGGTCTCCGCCGACGCTGATCCTCAAAGGAGAGTTGCACGCGGTTGAAGGGCCGCCCGTGATTGAAGAGTCAGCGGATGAGATGATTCGATCCGTTGCAAGCACGAGAGAGATGAGAGCTTTCCGAGAGTCTGGTACGGTAGATGTCATCGTTCCTTTCGACGGCTCGCGTTTTCTGGTCCGCGCCACCCGGGCGTTTGGGGAGTTTCGTCTGGAATTACAGCCCATCACCGTATGATGCTATGCGAGATGACCACGCGGCTATTCCACCAAAGCCAGATTTGGATCACTACTGAAGGCGGCGTTACACACTCGTGCGAAACCTTATCGCCAAAATAACAAAGCGATTTCGACGCTTGCTGCCGGGGGCGACCGGTGATGGTGTTTGGTGTGTCGCCGCCAATGTTGTCGCAGAACGACCTGTTGGCCCGGGTGGAGTCGAGCGACGTTCTGGCACGAGGCATTTTCGACCCGGCGCTCTGGTTTATTGTCCGAGTATGCTGTGGGGCGACGGCTACGAGAAAATTAAAGTTGTCGCCCGGCATCGCGGTTCACACCAGTTTGTCACGATGGTCATTCGTTCGTCTTGGCTCACCAATTGGCGCGTCAAGATGGTCTACAGCCCTCACGTCATTCGTGAGTTTCGGGAGATGGGGGCGTCGTGGGATGGCTCAGGCAAGTCCAAGCGACTAGCCGAGCGGATTGTCGAGTCGATGAGAGCGAGGTCACATGCCGCCTCTTAACCAGTCGCTGCAGCGAAACCGGCCATCCCGTTCCGGTTGCCATCGTGGCGTCCGCGGGCCGGATCGCTATTGCGTCGTTAGACCACATCACACGCCATGAGCATTTTCAAACGCCTATTCGGGATCAAATCATCCGAGATGGTCAAGCGGGCACCTTCTCAGGAACAAGCTATGGCGGTCCACCCGAACGACGGTGGGGGCGATTACAAGTTCCAGTGGTATGAAGCAGGACCAGAAAACCCATTTGGCATCCGCCTACTGGATTGTCGGCCTCTCACTCACTCTGTTGTTGCCACTACTTCAGACAGGTCCGTTGCGGAGCGCTACAATCTTCTGCGCGCCAGTGATGGCCGCGATTTGATTACGGCGCCGATCATTGATTCAGTTCGTTGTCCCGCGTCGTTGAGATTTCCGCACAACGGAGCGGTGTTAGACGGTATCGTGTTCAAGGCTCCGTCTATGGATGTGAAATGGGACATCTACATCTATGACTCGGTTTTCCTTTTCGCGCGTAGTTGGACTGGAGAGTTGCGTTATCGAGCATTCGCTACAGTCGGGCCATCGGAGATACACGTCACAGAAATTGAGTGCCCGAACTTCGAGGCCAAGATTGCAGCGTCTCACGTTTATTTTTTGATTGGCACCCACGCGATGGGTCGCGTCCTACCTCACCGTCTGCCCGAGGGCACTTCAGAAGATCCGATGACGATGGCGACTTTGTCATTTAGCCTTTTCGGGAACCTCGGATGCTACGCTACCTTGGAAGACATCACAGCAATTCCCATTACACGCCCCCCTGCCTCATGAGCAAACACGGACACACGCGGGATACGCGGCCTAACGATTCACTGCAGCGATTCGAATTGACTGGCCGTGGAGCGGGATTTCCTGGAGACAAAGGATTGGTGAATAACCAGACCGAGTCTGCGGGCCCAGGCGAGCCCACTGCTCGCTGGCCTGATTGCTCGGGTAGGGCAGAGCTGCTGCTCCCCCTCGTGTTTGGGCGGCGCAGCAACGCCGCCCTACCACGGATCGGGTTGCTCAACTCGTCGTTAGCCGACTCGCGCATATGAAACTTGTCGTCATTTTTGGAGTGGCGGTTGTGGTCGCGCTGATTTGGTTGGCAGCGCGTCCCAAATCACGTCGCATCCGTCGGAGTTCTCACAGGCCGCGATTGTGGGATGGCGCACCGGGCACAGAGTCGGCAGCGTGGTTCGGTTGGTGGGGCGGCAGTGATTCAGGCGCGTCGAATCACGGCTCCGGGCACTCGCATCACGATGGCGGACACCACAGCACCAACGCTCCGTCTGACGGTGGTCATTTCGGTGGTGGGTTCGACGGTGGTGGAGATGGAGGAGGACATTGATGGCGTTGTGGTGTCCCGCGGGCCGATCGCCAGTCCGCTGCACAATTAAATCTATGAAAAAGCAAATAGCCATTTGGTTCTTCGGGGTGGGATTCTTGCTGCTGACTCTCTGTTCGTGCGGAAGATCGAATGACAAGGTCCCGGCCATGACCGCTCAACTCAATGAGGATGTGGGCGAGGCGCTCAAGAGCGGTCGGATCGAGGAAGTTATGGATGCAAAGCAGGCCCTGATGCAGATGTTCAAGGAGAACCGGCTTCCAGGTGTCTCTCCCTCAGACCATGGAAATGCGTCGTCGGGTGATATTGCCATGATGACTTCGAACAAGGTTCTACACGTAACGTATCCGCTCTCGGTGAAATTTGACCTCGATAAGGCCGGCGAAAAATCAACCAACCACTACCAGCTTTTGCGGACGACGCGTGGCTCGGAGTGGCAGTTGCAGAGGGCATGGCGAACGGACGAGCAGGGACGCCCCGCAGAGGAATGGAAGGTCAAATGATAAGGCCCCGAAGAGACGCCATTGTGACGCCTGATTGAGTTTGAGCGTCACGTGTAACGACGGACGTGGCTGCGGCTCATAGAGCCGCGGTCCGCCGAGGTTCTTTCCGATTGCTCGAATTTAAACCACGGGGAACGGCGCGCAGGGGCTGCGTCGCCCTACCTTGGGAAACGGAAGTTTCCACTGCCGCAGCGCGGTATGTCCTGAGTGGCTGGGTTGCGGATAAAGTTGGCAGGCAAATCAAATGAAGACGGGCCACAAGACGTGGCGTCCAAATGGCGACGCTCAGGCGTCGGTATGAAAAACACCTCACTGCGACGGAGCGCATTCACGCTCATCGAGTTGCTGGTTGTCATTGCCATCATCGCGATTTTGGCGGCGTTGTTGTTGCCAGCCCTGGCCAGGGCCAAGGCCCGGTCGCAACGCATTGCGTGTTTGAGCAACCAAAAGCAAATCGGCCTTTCCTTCATCATGTGGGCGGCCGATCACGGAGAGCGTTTTCCCTCGACGGTGGATGCCGCGGAAGGCGGCAGCAAGGCGCAGTATCAGGCCTGGCAACATTTCGTCACCATGACCAACGAGCTCGTCACGCCCAAAATTCTTCACTGCCCAAGTGACCCAGCGAAAGGAATGGCCAGCGATTTCTCCGAGGCGGCGAGCGGACTGCGCAGCTTGACCAACACGGCCATCAGTTATGCCGTCGGGACGGGCGCCGTGCCTGAGAGGACCGCCGCGCACCTTGCCTGTGATCGAAATGTGGTCGGAAAAGATGGAGAAGGATGCGGGCCTTCGTCGATCTTCGGAGTCATTACCCGGCTTAGAGTCGCGGACAACCCGAGTTGGGATGGCACCCTGCACGTCAACGCCGGGAATATGGTTTTGGCCGACGGCAGCGCCCACCAATTCACTCAGAACGGCCTGGCCCAGCAAATGGGAAGCACTGATGGCGATCCAAACTGTTCGCTGAAACCAAACTGATCTGTGGGTGAGTGGGGATTTACGATTTACGATTTTGGAAATCAGTTCGACACGTCACCCCGGCGCGGTGAGGACACCGTCGCCCTACCGATGCAAAGTGGCCACGGATCGCAGGATTTGGTGTGTTTACGGGGAGAATTCAGGCCGGCTGCGGCCGTGTTAAGTCGGAAGCCGCAGCCGACCCCGTCCAGACCGTAGGTCTGGGAACCAACGTTCACAATCTGCCACAGGCGGTCCCTCCTGTCATTGGCGCTTCCCGCCGATCGGCCCTCGCGGAATCCGCGATGCCGGGGTGGATTTATGATCTATGATTTACGATTTACGATTGGGAAAAAAACGGGGCAGTCAAAGGTCGAGCGACGCTGACTGGTTGATGGTTGAGAGTAGGGTGCTGATTTACGATTTGGGGAATTTGGAGATCCAGGGACTCGTGAAACTCGTCCCTCCACCAGACTGAGCCGGCTGATGAAGATGGGGTGAATACCCCATGGAGACGAAACCCGGGAATACGCATCCTGGTTCCGGTTGGAAATAGGGGGGACGGGCTGCGTTTTGCAACATTAGCGCAGCCCGTCTTTTTTTTCTGCCGGGTGAAAGTGAGAGCGGATTTGGAAATCAGAATTTTGAACGGGGTGTTGCGGGGCTCGACAGAAGTTTGGAAAAGGCTACCGTCGGCCCATGGCCCACAAAAATTACTGCCATGCTTTACGTCACGCCCTATGAAAAAAGTAACGCTTACCTTTCTGAGCTCAGCATTCGCGTCCCTCATTTTTGCGGCTGAGCCGTCTGCCCCGTCGCAGGTGCATTTGCTCGATCGAACTCGCATCCAGACGAATGCGCCGCCGAACTATCCAGTGTCCATTGGTTACGATCTCACCAATCGCGTGCCGCTGCGCTACGATTATGTCGTGGCAAAGCGGCCGACCCGCTCATCCATTAATCAAGAAAGAGAAAAGTGAAGACAGCACTCGCAATTTGGGCAGCACTTCTTGTCTTGGGCGGGTTGTCACCGGCCTTTGCAGCGGAGGACGGGGCCGAGCAGATTATTCCGCTGGGTACGTTCATGTTTGTCTATACCGATCCCAGGCAGGTGGTGGAAATGTATGCCCTTTCCTCTGGAGCGACGCTAATCAAGTCGTCTCACCTGGACAAAGCTACCGGCAGAGTTTCGATACAACCAAAGACCGCGCTCAAGAAGTCAGAGGCGCTCAAGCTCATGGAAAAGGCTCTACTGGAACAGGCCGGGGTCGTAATCACGAAGTTGGACGGCAATCGGGTGTCAGTAACCTACAATGAAGCGCTGCCGCTGACGAATGTTATTCCACTCGAACCCGACGGCAAGCCGATGGAGGATCCGTTCCCCCCACAGCCTGCGAAAAAGCCCGGACAGAAATGACTGTGTCGCGCTGTTCGCTAGACATTGCAGCTATGTTCCAGCTCATTACTTACGTTTTGCTAAGCAAGCTTCTATTTGCGCTTTGGCTTGTCGTCACATCGCCTCCGCTGCTGTTGCTTGTTTGGATTCGTCAGTCTTTTCCCCGGTTTGAATTCGCAATCTCATGCGTGGCATTTCCATTGGCGCTCTACTGGGTATTTGGATGCTGGTGGCTGGGTTCCGCGACTGCTCATCGCATGGTTGAAGGCAATCAATCGTTTTTCACGGCCATCAAAGAGACACTCCTCGACGTGCGACTGTCTTTGGGCTCCGTGCCGTTGATTGGATCATGGTTCCTGCCTAACGAGGAAAAGGATAGACATGATGAGGATGTTTAACCCTGCACGGCCGAGAACAGTGGGAGCGGTACAGATTTGAGATTTCAGACAACGTGTGACCGTTTATCGCATTATCAAATGGTTTGAGCGAAACTGGTGGGTCTCCTTGATTCCAGTGGCTCTCGCTGTCGGCTCATTCTACCTGTTTGCCCATCGCCAAGGGCACGATCTTCACAAGCTCACTTTCGGCCTGGGCGGTTTATTTGTGAGCCTTTTGGCTTTTGGCGTCGTCGTGTCTCTTGTGGTCATGCTTTTCGTCTGCCTGGTGGAGTTGTTTCGGCGAAAACCCTGATCAGGGCTGATCGTTGTTGCGCTCCCCAAGCTTCTGTTTCTTCACGAATATCCAAACCATGTACGCGAGGACCAGGTACATGACGCCCATGCTGACCTTTTCCATGCAATAGCTCACCACATCGGCTCGCTCTCGTATGGCCTCGCGACCAAGCAACAAGATCCGAAGCAGCGGGATGGGGGCGGAAACAAAGGACTGGCCAGCAAGCGCGATCCATGCAGCGCAGACAATAATGCAAATGTTGTGCCCGAATTTCTCGTTGAAGATCATAGTTTTGCGCCCGGCAGGAATATGCTGGGCTTGAGGCATACGCAGTGCAAAGGCGTGAACATGGCTTCCGCCTTCGCCTGGCCTCGGTGCGCCAAGGGATTTGAGCCTCGTTACCTCGTCTCCTACGATTGAGGAGCACGCAGACACCCCAGACCTGCGATTTTTCCTGCGATTTTTGTATTTCTCACAATTGGCTGCGGGCACGCGCTTTAAGTGCCTTCCAAGCGGTGTTTTTGGGCTGATTTCTGCGATTTTTCAGAAGGGGTGAAGTGGCGAGTTGTTCGCCGCACCAGGACGAAAAATCGAAACGAACAGAACTGAAGCCCAATGAAATCTCCCGACCCCAACTCCATCCCGCCTCGCCCCCCGCACACCCCGGAAGGGATGGGGCTGTATAACCGGGTGGATTTGGCGGCGCTGCTCCGCGTTTCGCTCCGCACGGTGAGCGAGTGGCAGATGGATGAGGTGATTCCTCACCTCAAGATCGGCCGGGTCGTTCTCTTCTACTGGCCCGATGTGTTCGCCGCGTTGCGCGAGAAATTCACCGTGGCCGCGGCGGACTCTCCCAGGCCCCAGGAACCCGAGGCGGCGCAGGGAGGTGAGAAGTCGGAGGCGAGAGGTGAGAGGGTTCCGATTTTGAGACGACGGAAGGAAAGCGGCGGTCGCAACGCGACGCGCGCTACTCACGAATCCGGGAAGCACCTCTCCCCAACCCTCTTCCCAGAGCGGAGAGGGAGAAAAGTTTTCGGCGGCGGCGCACACAAAGCAGGCGAGATGCCCGCGCACAAAACCATTTCGGCGGCGGCGGGTGCCGCGGCCATTTCAAACAACCAAAAAACCAACCACAGAAAGAAGTAAACACATGAGTATGATCCTCGAATGCAAAGACAGCGGCGAATTCAAGCCGCACCCCGAAGGCATCCACCCGGCAGTGTGCCTGGACGTGATTGACCTCGGGCTGGTGAAAACGGATTTTCAGGGGCAGGAACGCATCGTGCCCAAGGTGAAGCTGGTCTTCGAGTCGGAGCAGAAGACCGATGACGGCCGCAACTGCATCGTGTCGAAGAACTTCACCGCGTCCCTTCATCCGAAGGCGCGGCTGGCGGAGTTCATCGGCAAGTGGCGCGGATGCCCGGTGAGGCCGGGCGATTCCATCGACTTGTCGAAGTTGATCGGCGCGTGTTGCACGCTGGTCATTTCGCATCAGCAGAACCTGGTCGGGAAAACCTACGCCAGCCTGGACGCGGTCTCGCGACCGACGCGGAAGGTGACGCCGTCCGGGCATTACGATCCGGTGGCCGCCCGCCAGCGCATCGCGGAGTGGAAGGCGAAGGGCACTGGCGTGTCGGCCACGGTGGTGCAAAGCAACTCACCCCGCGCAACGAGCCAGTCAGGGTGCCGCACCTCATCCACCTCGTCGGAGGGCGGGCAAGAAGCGGCGCCAGCACGAAGCACCGCTCCCGGGAGCGGAGAGGGACGGAGCAAAAGCGCGGTGCCGGTCACCGCGCCAGCCGACGATAACATCCCGTTCGATCCTGAAGTGGGATTCTAAACTCACCTCTCCCCAACCTCTCTCCCCAATGCGGAGAGGGAGGGGAACAACCCATCAACGAAATCATTCCATGAAACATATTGTCTTCGACATTGAGACCGGGCCCCTGCCGGAATTCGAACTGACGGCGATGGTGCCCCCCTTCGATCCGGCGGAGGTCAAAACCGGGAACCTGAAGGATCCGGAAAAAATCGCAGCCAAGCTGGCCGAGGCGGAAGCGAATCACCGGCGCGACTTCATCGAGCGGGCCGCCCTCGATCCGTTGACCGGGCGGGTGCTGGCCATCGGGACGTTGGACATCAGGCCGGATGACGACTCGATCTTCGCCAGGTTATTCCTGAATACGCCGTCACCGGCTCCCAGGCCCGAGCCACTACCAGGCGTGAAGGGAATTCCTGGTATCGTGCTCCATCTGGAGCGCGAAGCCGATCTGCTGGTGGAGTTCTGGGCCATGTGCGTGCGGCGAGATGGGTGCGTCAACCGGACGATCGGCTTCAACACGCATCTGTTCGATCTCCCGTTCCTCGTCCGTCGCTCGTGGAAGCTTGGGGTGCCGGTGCCGTCCGGCATCCGGCATGGGCGCTATTGGGCCGAGGAGATGGTGGACTTGCGTGACATCTGGCAGCTCGGTGACCGGCAGGCTCGTGGCTCGCTCGATGTCATCGCCAAACATCTCGGCGCGGGGGTGAAGAATGGGAGAGGCGCGGACTTCGCCAATTACTGGCAGACCGATCGGGCGCTGGCTGTGGAATACCTGCGCCACGAACTGGAACTGACCGCAAAGGTGGCGACGGCGCTGGGAGTGCTCTAACGGGAAGTGCGAGGTGTGAAATGAGAAGTGAGAGCCGAATGAAATCGACACCTCAATCCAACCCCGGCCGAGGCGGAGCAGAATTGCACAATTCTTGCCTCGTTTTTGCGTCATCAAACGAGTTGCGCACCGCGCGCGCGCCGGGGGACCGCGGCCAAAAGCGGCCAAAAGTGGCCAAAACCCATTTCGGCTCCTCACTCGTCACTCGGCTATTCCTTCGCCACCTTCGTTGCCTTCGCGAGAGACCTTTGGCACCCGCGCGCACCGCCGGGGACCGGTGTCAAAAGGTGCTAAAAGGTGTCAAAAGGTGTCAAAAGGTGTCAAAAGGTGTCAAAAGGTGTCAAAGAGTGCCAAACCGTGGTTCCAGTTCAGTCGGCCCTCGACACACGGCTCTCGACTCTCGCACTCGGCCATTCCTTCGCCACCTTCGTTGCCTTCGCGAGACGACCTTTGTCCCCCGCGCGCACGCCACGGGACCGGTGACAAAAGGTGACAAAAAGTGACAAAAGGTGACAAAAGGTGACAAAAAGTGACAAAAGGTGACAAAAGGTGACAAACCCATCGTTGGAGGGACGAGCTCCGTGAGTCCCATCTACTCCAGAACCTGGCAGGGTCGGCGCGCACGGAGTGCGTCGCCCTACCTTGGGACGCTCAATCCTCAACCCTCAACCCTCTCCATGAACGCGGATGAACACGGACCATGGAACTCGAAACACGGAACTCGAAACTCGACTGCTCCCGCTGCGCATGGTGGAGCGATTGCACGCGCTGCTCGCGGGCGATCCGGTGACGGAAGGCATGGTCCTGGCCTTCATCGGCGATCGTTATGGGGCGCGGAACCTGTTCTTCCTGCCGGCCAAGGTCGCCGAACAGGCGTTGCGGCGGCCGACGGATTTCATGCGCGCGGCGAAAGGGCACTGTCAGCCGCAGCTCAATTTTTAGCCACGGATGAACACGGATAAACACGGATGGCGGAGTGGGTGGCGTCGGACGGCGCGCACGGAGTGCGTCGCCCTACCTTGCGAACAATCAACCATCAACTCCTTGCCCGCCGAAGCCTTGGCGAAAGAGGGTCTACCATCAACGTTACTTGGGAGGCGGATGCCACCACACTCCGACATACCAACGGAAAACGTCCCGGACGGCATCCGAGCGGTCGGCCAGCAGTTCGATGGGGCGGTACAGAGAAAGCGTGTTTTCGGGCAGGAGGTCGTTTTCCACCAGCACCAGGGCCGGGCCGATGCTCAATGGATAGGCCACCAGCAAAAACAAAACGATCCATACGACCGGGAAGCCCTTCCTGGATTCGTTGGCACCTTCGGTGCGGTCGTCGTTTTGGGGCATTGTGTTGCGGAGTCTAGTTCCGAGCCCTCATTCCTCAACTTTCAACCATCAACTTCCCGCAGACCATGGCCACAGAGGCGCAGAGGCGCGGAGCTTTCAGGTCAGGCCGAGGTCTTCAATGAAGCGCGCGTCTTCGTGGTATTCGGCGGCGCAATTCAAGTGCTCGACGACGAGCTCACGCACTCGCAAAGCAACCTGTTCGCGGGTCCATCCTTTGTCGGATGGCAATTCCGTCGCGAGGTCTGGCTTGTGCGCCACAATCCAGCCGGAGACGGCGCCGACACTGGCCAACGTTTTGGGAAATTCCGTTCGAAACTGACGGGTGTTCTTCTCGAACACGTAACCTGCCGCAGCCGCCACGATCACGGTGACGAGCACAGACAAGGCTGGAGGAAGAGGTTGAAGTGGCAGCGTCGCAGCCACTCCGAGAAGAACCGCCACCGCAACCATGCTGCCGCTCAGCCACGTCGGCCGGATGAGTTTCAGCTGGCCCGTGCCGAGTTCTTTCTCCAGGCAGCCAGCCAGTTCGCGCCGTTGCGACTGGTTCAAAAGCTCAGTGAAGTTGGCGGTGGGAACAATCGCATTCCGGGAGATCGCACAGCGGCGCATCAGAAGTTTGCGCAATCGGTTAAAGGCGCGGTGGCTCAAACAAATGGTGGAATCGGCTTGGGCAACTTTCGACCACACGAGGCTGATCAGCTGGCGAGGCGTGCGGATGATTTCTGCTTCGGGGCCCTCGATACGGATATCGAAGGTTTCTTCGACCGCCATCACAATTTCCACGGCATCCAAGCCCATGTTGCCGATTGTGAGAAAGTTCCGCGGGAAGTGGAGCGGAAAAAACAGGTGGCCGGTAGAACCCTTTTGGTTTCCCGAGTCTTTCGATCCGGTGTTCAAGCTGTCCTACCAGCCATTTCTACGTTCACCCGATTTGAAGATTTGTCAAACGCCTCGCCCGGTGGAAGGCGGCGTGAAGTGGAGACGCAAAGACGCGGAAAAATTAAGGAGTCCAAAACCCCACAACGTGAAACGTGCCCGTCGACTGAAAACGACCGAGCGCATCGTCACGCCTGAGCCTTATGCCAAGCTGGCCACCCGCAGCATTCGTCATGAAAAGACACGCCGTTGCCGTCCCATTACCGATCGGCGATGGGGCGTCGCCAAGTGCGATCCGATTCATACCAGCAGGAAACGCCAGGAATTCTGAGAGACGGTTTTTCAATCCAGGGTTGACGGCGACGAGCTGCGGCGCGTTTGTCGTTTTGATTAGTTGCTCGCCAATACTCCAATACCAATCCCGGCGCATGGCACGCATGTGTGCGTATCCATATCCGAAAAACAGGAGAACACAGATACCGACTATGATGGCCAGCCAAGTGATTGGGTTCTTGTGCATCTCGGTTCGCATTAAACCATGAACGCTCAACACTCAACCAGCAACCAACTAAAGCAGATGGGCCGGGAGAGGGCTTACTGTACTGTCATTAGCACCTTCGCTATGCCCCTCACGGCCCACTTGAAACTACCCCCGAATCGAGAAAGCGCAAGGGCATGCGGGCGGCGTGCATCCTTTTTAACCACGGATTACACGGAAAACACGGATTGGGGCTGGTTGCGAGCTTTGGGATTGCTGCGACTCACAGAGTCGCGTTCCGCCCTGAACACGAATCCACACGCTTCAGGGCGCTTCTCCCAACTGATTGAGGGCTACTTGGGCAAAGTGGGAGCCTTCCTTGGCGAGCTTCCTCAATCGCGGGACGGCGAGATTAGCCCGCCCGCGGAAAACATGGATGGCGCGTGTAGCAATCCAGGCGCGAGTTTGGTCGCGGTAGGCCCTGCGCCAGAAGGCCTCGGATTGGATCTCCAGCTTGCGGCCCAATTCCCGAACGGTGTCGTTTTGAATCAAAGAAGATTTCGAATCCTTTTCAATCCACGAAACCAAAACCGGGAGGGCGTTGGTCCCAAGGTTCGTGACCGCGGTGCTCATCAAAGCATCCATTTGATTAACAGCCCAGACGTGTCCATTGGACGGGTCGCCTCGCTCGAAGGCGTCATCGTATGCGGCCTGAAGTTGTTGCTCGTAGGGATCGGTTCGCAGGTATACGGCCAGAAGCAGGGTGGCCGTAATCAACGCCGCGAGGGTGATTTTGCGCCGGCGACTTATCACTCAAAGAACCCTAGCTCAGGGAGTCACCACGAATGAACACGAATCCACACGAATTTTCACCGCGGAGACGCGGAGGCGCGGAGGGGATGTTGGAGGTCCGCCCTCACCCCCAGGAGAGGGAGAGACGTTTGCCGCGTTGTGACGTTGCGAACTGGTCTGGTGATGAGAAGTGTCTTGCTGTGAACGAACGGAACCGGGCGAATGCAACCGCGATCATGGAGCTTTCAAGCGCGCTCCGTCGCTGTTCCCTCTCCCCGGGGGAGAGGGTCAGGGTGAGGGCGATCGTCAAGCGTCGTCGGCCTCCTGTAATCCGTCGAGGTGTGTTGAAGGCCCGCCCTCACCCCGGCCCAATGACTCGCTCGCGCCCGCTCGCTCGGTCCGCAGCGGACCTACGCCTTCGGCAAATTCCTTTCGGCGGTTCCCAACCTCCTCAAGTCCCCCAGGAGAGGGGGAAACGTTGGCCGCGTTACGAAGTTGCGAACCGGGCTGGTGATCGGAAGCTGCTTTCTGCGAACGAACCGAGCCCGGCGAATGCTCTAGCGAAATGGGTATGGATCGCCGGTCACGAGGCGAAGGCAGCCCTGGGCCCGGTTGGCGGTTTGTTCCGTCGCATCGGTGTCGTTGGTCAGTTTTTGCAGGGCGGGCGCGGCCATCGCCGCATTGGTGCCGAGCAGTTCGAAGGCCCATTCAGCCGCGGAAGCGCGGCGAAAACCCTCGGTGTCCCAGATGGCATTCTTAAGCATCGGCAGACGATCCCATATCGGCCAGTTGTAGATTACCGCCATCCGGGGCGAATGGATTGGTTCCCACTGGAGCCAGTCCACCAGGAGCGGGATGGCATTGGTGCCCACCTCACTCAGCAATTGGCGCGCCTCCTGCCTGGCCTGGCCCTGCATCGACTGGACGAAGTTGGTTTGGAAAAGCGCCTGAAGGCTGCGCTCGAATCGACGGGCCGGCGTGTCGCGATTCTGCCACAGGCAAAAAATCACCGGCGCCACCAGCAGGCCGGCCAGCCCGAGAAAGATTTTGTACCGACGCTTCAACGCCACGCCGGGAATACTGACATCAGGAGGCACGGTTGAGCGAGCAAATCGGCAACGCCGAAGAAAAGAGTGCGTTGGAGTTCCGCCCTCACCCCGACCCTCTCCCCCAGGAGAGGGAGAAACGTTTACCGCGTTATGACGATGCGAACCTTCCTGGTAGTCAGACGCTTCGTTCTGCGAACGAACCGAGCCCGGCGAATGCAACCACGACTATAGATCTTTCAAGCGCGCCCCGTCGCTGTCCCCTCTCCCCGGGGGAGAGGGGCAGGGTGAGGGCGAAGGAACGTTGGCCCGACAGGAGGCGCCGTTGAGCGAGCAAATCGACATCGCCGTGGATCTCGGGGCCGTGGTGGCGCCGTTGCCGGACATCATCACCTTCCGGCAATTTGCGGAAAATCCGCCGACTCCACCGCCGCAGATCATCGAGGGCGTGTTGCTCCAGGGCTGCAAAATGATCCTGGGCGGCACCTCCAAGTCGAACAAGTCGTGGTGCCTGCTCGACCTCGCGCTCTCGGTGGCCAGCGGTCAGCCGTGGTGGGGCCGGACCTGCGCGAAGCTGCCGGTGGTCTACATCAATTTCGAGCTGCACGGCTGGGCCATGGCGCAGCGGCTCAATGCGCTGTGCGCGGCCCGGCCGGAATGCCAGGGCACCGGCGACACGTTTCACCTCTGGAACCTGCGCGGGCACAACGCCGACCTGACTCTGCTCCGCCCCAAACTCGAGGAGCAACTGGCCCGGCCGGAGGACGTGCTGAAAGTCGATGCGGACGAAGACGGCATCGGCGGCGACGACGCGGCGGACGGGTTACGCTACCTCGTCGCCACCAACCCGCGCGTGGTGTATGTGACGAAGCTGACGGGGTATTGACTATGACATTGGTGGGACGAGCTCCGTGAGTCCGTCCCATTGCCGAACCCTCAACTCTCAACTCTCAACCAGCTTCATGGAGGCCACTACCCTGGCTCTTTACATCCACCGCCGGACGCGGGCCTTGTAGCCCGCGAATTCCTCCGGGAACAACCGGGCCAGCGCCCGTTCCTCGGGGCGAATTTGAAAACGGTCCAGGTAAAGCACGAAGCACAGAACCAACGCCACCGCGAGCGCATTTGAAAAGAACACGGCCAGCGCCAGGAGAATCAGGGCAAACCCGAGATACATGGGGTTGCGCGTGAATTGGTAGATGCCTGAAACAACCAGGGACGAAGCCTTGGCAGGGGTGGTGGGATTGACCGTCGTGTGGGCGCGCCGGAACGAGACCACTCCGGCCACGGCGACGAGTGCGCCGATGAGCGCGACCGCGGTGGCAATCCACCCTCGCTGCGGGATGGCGAACGTCAACGCCGGCGCCCAGCGTGTGGCGAGCCACATGAACAGGGCGGCCATCGCTCCCAAAAGCGCGGGTGGGATCTTTAATTCAAGGGCCTGGAGCACAGCGGATTACTTCTGGGAGGAAGCGCTTTTGGAAAGCAAAATCGAATTGCTGAGCAAGCAATCGAGCCAAACGTCTCGTCGCCACCAAGCCATGCGTGGTGCAGGTGAAGAAATTGACGGGGTTTTGACTATGACGTTGGAGGGACGAGCTCCGTGAGTCCCCATCTGCTCCAGAGTCCTAAAGGGACGGCGCGCACGGAGTGCGTCGCCCTACCTTGCGCGCTTTCCTCCAACGGCGGATTAAGGCTTAACCGCGATCCATTCCAAACTGGCTCCCGCTGCCGCAAGGGCGGCGTGGATAGGCTGGAGTTCGGATTTGAGGCCGCGAGCGATCTCGTGACCAGGACTCAGGAACTCAGAAACGCTTCCGAGCGGAATCGAGAGATGGCTGCGCAGAAGCTTTGAAACGAGTAGACGGTTGGGACCGGGGTTACGAAGGAGCAACCGGAACTGGGTATGGAGATCGGGGCCAAGCTCAACCGTAACGTGAGGAGCTTCCTCCAACGTCACGGTGGTTAAGTCGAGGAGGCGCGCGAGAAAGAGGCCGGACCCCGCAAAGGTAAGAAGACCCGATAGCGTCCCATTCACAGCAAAGAGCACCTCGGTTCCACCGCGGCAGGGCAGGCGCCCATCGCGGAGGAGAGCCTCGGAAAGCCTGGAGCCTGGAACCAGGAGTGCAGGTTGGGGCGCATTCGATCGGTGGGCGACGAGATAACTGAACGCGGGCGTAACGACGATGTGGCCGGAGATCGCGACCATCGAACCGAAATGGCGTTGCGGGTCTGGCAGGAGGTCCTGGATGTTCATCGGGAGGAGCGCATCGTCAGGTGCTGACGCATCCGTCACCCGAGTTCCCGGCGGATGTGCTCTCGGACCTGCTGCTCGGTCAAAGGGGCGGAAGACTCTCCCCATTCATTGCGGCATCGCTCCGCCAAACTCGACCAGTTGCTGATTAAATCGGAAACACCCCGGTCAAGGCGAACCCCGCGGGCTTCGTGACGAACCTGGGCGCATGCGCAATAGAATTTCAGGAATGGCGCCTCGCCACTGACAAAACTGTGGGCCACAGAAATCAGCGTGCGAAATGACTGCTGGAAAATCGAGAGACTCATGAGCACCTAACCTTGAGGTTCGCCCGGGCGGGCGGGGCATCATTGACGATCGTTCTGCCAATCGCGTGCGTTCTGATTGGTTTGATGGAAGCAGACGTTCCCATTGCTGTTCATATCGACCGCGTCGCCGTCACTCTGAACAAGAAAGCGCATTGCGGATCGGGCGGAGGTTTGAGGGGCAGTCCTCCTCCGCGACCACCGTTCATGTGTAGGGCGACGCTGTCCCCAGCGCGCCGTCCGCCGTCCACCGCAACTTCGTGGAATAAGCACACTGATGTCCCGACTGGGTAACAACCCTCACGCCTGCTTCGTCAACGTTGGAATGAGAATCAAATCTATCATCCTCGTGCTCGGATGCGCCTTCGCCCTCCTCGCCGCCGAGAAGCGGACGCCCAACACCGAACCGAGGTTATTTCTGCTCAAGTCAAAAGGCGCCACCGTCGCCGAGTTGAAAGTGCTGGGAGGCGCGACGGTCGAAGTCAAATCTGAGAACTCGCAGGTGGAACACGACCCCAAAAGCGGGCAAGTCATTTGGAAGGGCGGCGCCACGATTGTTATCAAGCAGAACGGAGAATCTCCGATCACTCTCAAGGCCAACGACGAGATCGAATTGGTTTCAAATACAAAATGACGCTCCGACGCCACGCTCTCCGCCCCTTGGTGCCTTCGTGCCTTGGTTGTTGAAATTGGTAGGGCGACGCTGTCCCCAGCGCGCCGCTCGCTGGACAGTCAGATTCAAATGGCTACCCTCCTCAGATGGTTCTGGAAACCGCCGCCATGTTAGACCGCAGATTGCAGTCGAATCCCAGTTAGGCCGCTTCACGTTTATGTGGATTGCCCGCACTCAAGAAGAAGTCACCAAATGGCACGCTGCAACCAAGCGCGAAGCTCGGTCAGCGGGTTGGCTCATTGCCGGTTTGTCGTGGCTAGGCATCACAGCGCTTCTCGCTGGCGGCTGGATTGTCGGCGGGCGCGCAGGGTTCATCACGGAGAATAGCGTAGCCGCCGGCAGCTTCTGGAGTCGCTTTCCGATTTTCGCAATCGCAGGTTTGCCGGTGGCGTATTGGCTGTTTCGGCGAGAGAGCGCACGTGAGTTGGAAAGCTCGATGCAGATGTCCATCTGTCCGAAATGCGAAGCCACAGGTGAGGGTAACGCCGGCACGCCTTGCGAGTGCGGGGGCAGTTATGTCCGCCAGAGCACTGTGCGGTGGGTTGACGATGAACCGAGCACTCCGCCGGAGACATCAAAGGAATCATGACAACGCCCCTGAGATATACGAACAGGTTGTCGTAGATGAACAGTTAGCCAGCCGTATGCCGTCGGTTCACATTTTCGCGTCGCAAGGTCGCTTCTCTTCCTTTGAAGCACTCCGTAAATTTATCGATCCGACCTACACGGCGGATGGCGACCAGATCGACTCGGAGTTCATTCGCGAGGTCGGCATTGATGAGTTTGAGCCGATGTGCATCGAGGCGATTCACTCACCAGTCACGAAGCCATTGAGACTATTATTGGAGAGAGCATCTTATTCTGTTCAGTGGCTTCCACATTTTGCCGTCTCGTGTGAGGTGGATTCGGCTATTTGTGTCTTCGAGCCGAACGTGGTGCTTCGACCGGAAGCGAGTTCGCTGCGATATTGTGGAGCGTTACTCTATCAGCCATGACACTTCGGCCCCTTTCACCTCTGGCCCTCCGCGACCGCCGTTCATGGGTAGGGCGACGCTGTCCCCAGCGCGCCGTCCGCTGGACAGCCTGGTCCATCTGGCTAATCTCTCACCATGACTCGCCAAGTCACCGCCGTGCTGGACCGCAGATTGCGGTCGAGTCCCTGCCTCTAGCCATGTGGACACCGCAAGAAGTCACCGAACGGATTGCCAGCGGCTCGTTGCTGCCTGATTCCATGTTCGAGTCGCTCGACGTAGATACACTTCTAAATGAGCGCGACGCCTCCTTCGATGACGAGTGGGTTCGTGCTGCGGAGTTTTTGCAGTTCGCATGGAAGCGTCATCCCGCCGCGGGTACCGACACTCCTGCGATTGATGCGGTGAGAGTGGCCGCTTTCAGGCGCGCCTTCGACGCTTCGAGTGGCCACCACGACCTTGCTGCGACAGTTTCGGACGACTTTGATCTAATCTGCCGACGAGCATTGCTGGGAGTTGAGGTGCCGTTTATCACTGCGCTAGAGCAGGCTTATGACGCACAACAGATTCTCATCGAGCGGCCTCCTAAGAAACCAGACGCGCCGGCCCCGTTCACTCACTGACCCTCTGACTCACTCACCGCCTCTTGGTGCCTTCGCGTCTTGGTGGTTCAAATTGGTAGAGCGACGCTGTCCCCAGCGCGCCGTCCGCTGGACAGCCCGATCCATCTGGCTACACTCTCCCAATGGCATACCAAGTCACAGCCATGCCAAGCCAATGCCAGCTTTGGCTCACTATGGGTTAACCTTCATTCGTACTTATGGGCATTGACCTGCGTTTGGAAGACGAGAGAGGTGAGCGCTTGGCAGATTTGCCAGACCCCGGCCATCGCGTCACAGTTGGGTCTAGCCAGCGCGTCATGAAGATCGAGCACTCACCTTTGCTCAATGACTTTCTCTGCTTTTACATCGAGACCAGGGTTGACGGGGAGCTGCGATACGAGACCGTGATTTACTATCATCCGAGGAAGGAGTATTTCATCAAAGACAAGGGAACTGTAATGGACTCCGAATTGTTTCCATTTGAAGACGAGTCGGCAGTTGAAACCGAGATTAGGGCGCGGGTGGAGCGTCTCATTAACGGTTAGCCACTTCACACGTCTCGCATGAAGCCAAGGGCAAAGACTGATAGCAGATTGCGGCAGGTTGCCGCAAGAGTCGGTCTCGCCAGGTGCGCGCCTGCCAAGCACGACTGGGAGTTCTTCGACAATTTTCCCGGCCACGAGGTTTTTGAATGCCGGATTTGCCTGCAGAGGAAGTTCATTGACCTCGAGACAGGCAGAGAGTCTTTTGAGTGAGATTTCCGAATATGACGACACCGTGGCCCAACCGTGTGCTCCAGCGAACGGCACAATGAAAGCCACGCTCACATTATTATTCGCGCTGGCTGCGCTGCGAGGACTGGCCGCGGACCTTCCGTTCCTGGCCTCCTCGTCATCTAGCGTACTTGTTTCATGGGGCAGATCAGCCAATGGCTTGAGGGTTGGAATTTCTTGCAACACCGCCGCCACCGATTCGCGCGAACTACCAAAGATCTTCTTCCACGTCGCCAACGATGGTGCCCGTGAGATTAAGGGGGTCATTCAAAGCGATGGAGAGTGCGCTGTAACCGTTAATGGACGGCACTATGCGCGGGAGTCGTTTGGTGGCATGTCGTCGTGGATGCCTCCGGGCAGGAAATATGGCCCCATCCGGATTAACACGGAGGAGATTAGACAAATACCAGACCTTCATGCGTTTCAGATGTTGAGCATCGGCAAGAGTGCGGCACTACCAGAACTGCAAAAGGGAACAAATACCCTGTCCGTCCATTATAGGCTCGGCACAAACTTGGTTGAGAGTGGGGAGATACAGATTGTTGCCAGATGAAGCCGCCCAACTATGCGCTACAGCGAAACCGGCCATCGCTTCACTGTTGCCATCGTGTCCTCCCGCCAGCCGGGTCCCTGGAGCGTTGGCGCACACCACAGCATCATGAGTTCATCAGATAAACGAACCGGCGAGCCGGTTCTTGGCGCAAAGCAGGAGCTGCTAGTCGGCAGTCCGACGGTGGTGGAGACCTCATCGCCGGATGGACGCTTTGGAGTCGTATTCGAGGACGACGAGCAGACTGGTTACTTCTATGCGCGAGACTTCACTGTGACCGCCGCGGACATTTCTGACGCTCTGCACATCTACAGCGTGGAGGGTGTCACATCCCCTCGGAAGTTCACATCCTGTGGTCTCGTGACGGCACGAAGGCTTGTCTTATCATCAACCGTTATCCCCATGCCGTGTTCGACTTCATGGCCAAGCGAGGCTACAGCCGTGACGTATTTCCTGAGCCACCGGCTGACAGCTTGTGGACACACCATCCTTGGGATGACTCACTCCGAGAACTTTTCTTTTCATGATTACGACCACGCCGTCTCTTGAGTAATAAGAAAACGAGGCGTTCCTACACGCTTTTCCAAATGACAACGCTGAAGGCCCATCGGGGAGACATCACCAAACTGAAAGTGGATGCCATCGTCAACGCGGCCAATTCGTCATTGCTGGGTGGCGGTGGTGTGGACGGCGCCATCCATGACGCCGCCGGCCCAGACCTGCTTCAGGAATGCCGCCTGCTCGGTGGTTGCGAGACTGGAGACGCAAAGCTCACTCGCGGCTACAATCTGCCCGCCAGGTTTATCATTCACACCGTCGGCCCGGTTTGGAGCGGCGGTTCGCAGGGCGAGCGAGAGCTATTGGCATCCTGCTATCGCCGCTCCCTGGAGTTGGCGGCCGGGCGCGACCTTTCCACGATTGCCTTTCCCGCCATCAGCACCGGGATATTTGGCTTTCCCGTTCAGCCGGCGGCCGAGATTGCCCTATCTACTGCGAGAGCGTTCACTCAGTCGCCCTCGTCGCTGCGCGAGGTCATCTTTTGCTGCTACTCATCCCAGGACTATGCGCTTTATGCCCAGCTTCTCTCCAACAGTCGCAACGCCTGCTGAGTAACCAGACGCTTAGGCCCCCGCTCCCTCACTGACCCACTGACTCACTCACTCACTCACCGCCCCTCTGCGGTTCACTTCCGTCCGCTGGACAGCCAGATCCGTCTGGCTACACTCACTCAATGACACACCACTTCACCGCCATGCGAGACCGCAGCACTATGAAAATGCATCCTGCGCTTCTTGGACTGATGATTGCCGCCCCGCTGGTTTTTCCCGGCTGCACGCCTCCCAACAGCAAGTCAGACACGGTGGCAGAAGGGGTTATTTTTTCCGTGGAGTATCAAACGCCGGACAATCACACCCGGGGATTCACTCGTCTCAATGACTCCAAAGCAGTGCCTGGAAGCGGAAGTTGGAACGTCGATGCTCATGGCCGGCTGACGCGTGAGTTTCTCATCATCACAAGACCGCAGCGGCTAGACTTGGGACCGCAGGTGATTCCCGCACACCGGTTGGTGAACATTCAGTTCGGTGACGGCGGCATCAAGAAGGTCGACGAGAACCAGCCAAAACCATGAAGCGCGGCCCTGGTGGAAATTCTGGAGTTGATGAAACGGTACCTGTGCAACCAGCCGCGTAAGTAATGGGAGTCGCTGGTTGGGCGCGTCGCTCCGCGACCGCCGTTCAGTTCATGGGTAGGGCGACGCTGTCCCCAGCGCGCCGTCCGCTGGACAGGCCGATTCAACTGGCTACAATCTCGCAATGACACACCAAGTCATCGCCGTGCTTAACCGCAAATTGCGGCCGAAGGTCTGTTAGGTCGCTTATGACACGTCCCACCATTCCAGACTTTCTTCGCGTCATCCTTGTTGCGCTCGGGGTTTGCTTTCTGGCCTTCGCAGTGTTTTTGGTCTGGCAGTTTCGCGATTTCGGGACCGCCGATGGTGTGGTGGTCGTTTATCCAGCCGTTGATGGGTGGGACCGCACCAACATGGTCACTGTGGTTTCATTCACGGCGCCCGATGGCTCAAAGACCGTTGTCATGGCTTCAGACATTCCCAGTGGCCTTCGTGGTGGCGAGCACTTCACGGTCGTTTACAATCGCACGCGATGGCTCAAAGATTCATGGTTGCTCAGGGACATTCTCCGCGTCCCTATTACAGCGACGGCCCTGGGCATTCTGCTTACGTCGCTTGGATTATTTGTTCGCAGTCGGCGGAAAGCGGCATTTATGGAGTCACACGCGAACGCGGCCTCGTAAAGACCAGGCATATGAGTTCATGACCGATTGCAATGAGCGCCAATACTGAATGGAGACTCCGATGGGTTCTTGGGTTTGGGGCGGTGGCTATTCTGGTCGCAGCCGCTATCGCAGCGCTCATCTTATCAAAGACCACGACACCGCGACGCATCGCGCTTGAGATCGACATGAACGGTGTCCTGCGATGGGGCGCTGTTCCGCTGGTGGCCACGAACATTCGGGACGGGACATTCACTGCGATGGGGGCGCTGGGTCTCAAGGTGAGCAGCCTGACCATTCCGCCGCTCACCAATGGTGACCCCCGGGGCAGCAACGTAGTGGAGACACTTCAGAGTACACTTCAGAGTATGTCGAAGGCAGGCCTGCTCAACACTAATCAGCCACCGAATCCTTACGAATGAGCCTGCCGCCCAACCCTGCGCTGCGAACATGAGAAAGCGTATCGGTCTTTTCATCGCACTGGTTGGAGCGTTGAGCCTGGCCTTCGGTGCGGTGTCGCTATCCATGCAGCGCGCAGCGAAGCGACTGGCGATACGCGCACTTCTCGGAGGGGTGGCACTCGCAGCGGTTGGCGGATATCTCTGCCAGAAGCGATTGTGGATTTATGGAGACCCAAAGTGCCAACGCGACAACGCGGCCTGACAAATCACAGCCGCCAACGCCGGTAGGTGTTGTCAGTTCCGCTGACGTGGTCCGCGCCGTTGTTCCGGCGTGGCTGAACTTTTGTCGTTAGGAGGCATGGACACCCACGACCTCCGAAATGAAATGGACGCGCTGTTCACCAAATTCCTGCCGGTGGAAATCTCCTCGCGATTCAGTGCGCTTCTCGCGATGAAACCTGATCGTTGGTCGAAGATTGACCCGTGGAAGGTGTGGGACGCATTGGAATCCCCTCGCGTGGTGGAGTGGCAGGGAACATGCGCGGACCTGCTCGCGTCTTCTTTGCTCGCAAAACACGCCGATGAGTTGGTGACGGTCTTGCGCTGCGGTCACGCGCAACCGGACTTGGAAAGGATGAGGTTGCGCGATGCGCTCCAGGGGCCATCGCGGGTCTTCGAGGGGTTTGTTTCCGTGCGGCCCGGCAAACTTGGATTGGCCATTAACCACGATGGGATGATATGCACACTCAAAGCCTGACGCCCGACCATGCGCTAGGTCGTTGGCCGCTGCGCGCATGACCGAATTGAGCGCCACTCTCCCCAGCGCGCCGTCCGCTGTTCAAAGTTCAAGGTTCGAGTCCCTCATCACCTCTGCACCGGTTCTGGGGCAGTTCCCATCCTCAACCTTCAATCCGAAAACCCCGTAGGGGTGACATAACATAGCCCAGGGTAAGGCCGCCGAGGCCGCCACCCTGGGTCCAATCATCCAAAATAATCTCCCTCTCCCCATCCGATGGGGAGAGGGCAGGGTGAGGGGCAGTCTTTCATTCTGAACTCCGGCGCAGCCTGATTTCCAAATTCATAAATCGTAAATCACCGCCCACTCACCACCCCTTGGTGCCTTCGTCCCTTGGTGGTCCACCTTCCCGCGCTGGACAGCTGCATTCAGCTGGCTACCCTTCTCAGATGGTTCTGGAAACCTCCACCATGTTAAACCGCAGATTGCGGTCGGATCCCTGTTAGGCGACATCACACTATGGGCTACGAACTTCACATCACACGAGCAGAGTTTCACGCTTCCAATGAAGGCCACGAGATTACGGCTGACGAGTGGATGCGTTACGTTCAGAGCGACCCAGAGCTTCGACCATCGCCAGACAACGGAGAGTATTTTGTCCAGTGGAGCGGCAAGTCGAAGTATCCAGACCCCTGGTTTGATTGGTTCGCCGGGAACATCTCCACCAAGAATCCTGACAAGGCGATCGTCGGAAAGATGCTTCTGATTGCACAGGCCCTTGGCGCACGAGTGCAGGGAGACGATGGAGAGTTTTACGAGGACACATCAGAGATTCCGGAGTGACCACGCCGCCTCAGATTCCAGCCGCACGAATCACGAGAGTGGCTGGTAGGGCGACGCTGTCCCAACGCGCCGCCCGCTGTTCGATGTCCAAAGTTCAAAGTTCGTCCATTCGACCTTCGTCCCTGGCCATTCCTTCCAGTCTTCCTGATTTCCAAATTCATAAAATTAACGCCCCTTGGTGCCTTCGTGCCTTGGTGGTTCACCCAAATGCAGTTGAAAATCTGTTAGGCCAACCATAAACCTTCACCACCACCGATTATGGGAGCCTGGTCAGAAGACACCTTTGGGAACGACACGGCCTGTGACTGGGCCGGAACGTTTCTGGACAACCCGGGATTGGAAGCTGTTCGGGAGGCGATTGAGGCCGTGCTCGCTTCCGAAGATTACCTGGACAACGGTGAGGCCTGCGACTGCCTGGCCGCATGCGAGGTGATTGCCCGTTGGCAGGGAAGATGGGGGCTGCGCGACGCCTACAGTGAAGAGCTCGACCGGTGGGTTGAGGCCAACCCGACCACCGTGCCTGAGAGCCTGAAGGCCGCCGCCGCCTCGGCCATTGAGAAAATCCTCGGCCCCAATTCAGAGCTTCCGGAGTTGTGGGATGAAGGTGGCAGGAACGACCAGTGGCACCGGGCAATGGATGACCTTCGAGACAGAGTCAAAGGCTAACCCTGGGCGGCAACGCTCCCGGCCGCACGCACGCCAATGAATGCGCCAAATCAAGAAGGCAGACCGACGCAAGACCTATCATGGCTCCTGCTGCTCAGTATCGGAGCGGTTGTTGTAGGCTCGCTTGGGTTGCTGCAACCCAACGTGCTCTACACGGAGGGCGAGGTGATGCAGGGTCTCTTCACGTTGCTTATCGGTCTCGTTGCCGCCTGCGTTCTTCTTGGCTTTTATCGCCGCAGGACAGCGACGTGGTGCGTTACGCTGTTCGGAGGTTCGCTCTTGCTGTGGCAGGCGTATCAGACCCGAAAGTGGGCTGTGATTCACGAGGACATCGTTGCCATCGTGCGGTTCGCCGAGGACTCGAAAAGCAAGACCGGGCATTACCCGTCCAGCCTTGAGGGATACGTCTTCAAAAGCCCTCGAGTAAGGACACACATCTATGGGCTTGGGTCAGACGAGACCAATGGATTTCATATCACCTATTTCATGAATGACCCCGGAATCACATATTGGTATTCGTCGAAGACGGGATTCGGCTACTATCCTGACTGAATAGCCAAAATGAACAGCCATCATCGTACGCGATGTCATTGCTCTCTGATTTCTACATCGCAAAGCCTGAGGACGCTGCTCGCTATGACATTGACCAGAATCTGCCCGACAGTGAGCGCGCACAGTTCAATCGACTGACCTACGAGGAAGTGGCCAATCTTTGGGCCATCCTTCAGAACACCGAAGCGACACCAGAGCACTCAAATGCTTTCGAGTCCGTCCTTGTCGTTGACGGCGGTCAGAGTCTCATCAATCGCTTCCCGCCGGACTTCGTGACGCGGCTTGCATCCCTTGACGCTGCCAGTTCCACCGCAGCCGCCACCAAATGGATTCAAACTGGAGAGTTGGCTTACATGTCCTGCGAGGCGTCAGATGTCTTGCCGATTATCGAGGCGCTATCACGTTTGGCTCGCACGGCGCAGCAGACGGAGAAGTCGCTTTACCTTTGGATGTGTGTTTGATCTTATGACTGAACCACTCAAGCATTACCGCCTCTGGCGGCCCGGCTCGCTGAGCTTGGGTAGGTAGGCAACATTCGGCAGCGCAAATATGGGAGCAGCATACTTCATTGTTCTGGAACGCAAGATTGATGGCGTCGATGCCGGCGTGGAAGGAAAGAGCCTCTCACGAGAAATGGAGAATCTCGATGATGCCGCGCGTCAGCTGGGAGTTCGTCCACTCTCCGAGTTCTTTAGCGCAGACCCGGCACAATTGGCAGAGTTCATGGAGGGCGAGGGCGCGGACATAGGCGGTGTCGAGTTACCACCGCTTCAGCAGTTCACAGCGCAGGACGGTTTGGCAACTGTCCGAGCGTTGGCTGGGCATCCAGCGGCACGAGCCGATGGGGTGGCGCAGGATTTACGCGAGTGCGAACGCATCTTGAGCGCCGCAGCACAGCATGGCGTTGGCTGGCATTTCGAGGTAGACATTTGAGTATGACCGTCTACGGCGGACCGTCAGGGTTGGCTTGTTGAGTTAACCTATTAAGTTATTAGCCGCAGACTCGGCATGAAGAGCATAACAAAAGCAGGGTTGGTCTTGTGCTCGGGAATCCTCGGCGTCACGTTGGGATTGGCCATCGTGTTTTCGCCTGAGCGCCCGCAGGCTGCCAAGCCGCCTCAGCCGCCTCCGTTCCGGTTTGTGAAGACATCCGGCGTCTCGACCGGCTTCGTCACATTCCAAATCACGAACGAAGGGCGAGCCCTGGTCATTTACGCCGCTTTTCCTCCTCAGTGCAAATCGAACGGGCAATGGATCGACTTGCGGCCTCCCTCGGGGACTGCGACCTTAAATCCACAGAAGACAAGTACGTTCGTCACTGTTCCTCCATCTAACAGCCTGCCGTGGCGAGTGCCTGTGGTGTGGACCTACGGGCCAACCAAACTCCAGCTCTGGAAACGTCGCGCCGAGAATTTACTCTGGCACCAGAACCGGGGCGTGACGCTTGAGCACAACGTTGCTTATTCGCCGGAGATCACGCCGTGAGTTTTCTCGATTTTTTTCGCCGCCAGCCCGAGATAAGGGTCATCCGAACACCCAAGGGCTCAATCAGGGTCCTGGAACCACCTTCCGATGTGCTCGTCTCCCTGCGCGCCTCTCTGCCGTTTGGCTTTGTGGGAATCAGGCCACCCCAACAAGGAGCTGACTTCGGCATCGCGATGCAGTGCGGTGATGAGGAGGTTTGTGCCATCAAGCAGCAATGTGTGGATTTGGACGAGGAGGTCGGCGTTCTCCAATTCAAATGCAACTACATGGTGATCGCCGGCGCTTTGAAAAACTACCTTGGAAATGGGTTTGGCGGGCTGCTGATGCCCGTGGCCTACCAACGGACCAAAGAAGGCGGTCGCATCGAGGCGGGCATTGCCTACTTCGGTCGTTCTTCGCCCACCGGCCGGGAGGCGGTCGATTTCCAGCATCAGAAACCCTACGACGATCACTTTGGTCACGGGTTCCGCGGCATGATTGGGCGTTTTATCGAGGCGCTCGCGCAGAGTAGCAGCACCACGGGCTTCCCTTTGCAGAGTCCGATCATCGGCATGGATATTCGCAAACGACTGCAACTGGGATCGATTATTTTGGGATTCCTCGTCCATGGTCCACACCTGTTTTGCCTTAGGACCCGTCTCGACGAGACGGATCTCGCCTGGGAGATACTGAGCGGTAGCGGTGTCACGGAGTTCTACCACTTGCCCAGTACCCCTTTTGCCATCGACCCAGATAAACTCAAAATCGCAAAACCCGAATCACGCTCGACGGCCTGACGCGCGTCATCGCCATGTTTACGCTCTTTCATGCGCTTGTACTCGCTGGGTTGCTATTTGGCGCGCTCTTTGGTGCCCGTGCCGGTTCAGCATTGTTCGGCCCGGTTGGAGGAGTGTTCGGCGGCATCGTCGGTGCGATAACTGGCCTCGTCGTTGGACGTATTCCCGAGTTGCTGGTGCTTCGTTCGCTCGCGCGCGACTTCACGCCCAAGAGCTCAGCAGAGCTGAGGTCGTATCTTCGCAGTCCCGCCTGCTTGACTCCAAATTGTGTGTTGTTGGAGTTGCGGCGCAGGGGAGAGGATATTCGCGGCGAACTTCCGGTCGTGGTCGATTTACTTGTATCGGAGGATGCGGGTCGGCGTGGTCATGGTTGGGCCGCGCTGACTTCGGCATTCCCGGAGCTGGTCGAGCAGGTTCGTGACTATCGCGTCGGAGATTCCGTCGATGAGTGCCGAAGAAAAACAGAGATACTCAGACACTCAACCTGCTGATAATTAGGTCGCACCACGCCACCATAACATGCACACGTTCATGCTCGTAGCAGGCGACAAGATTGATGAGCAACTCTTGCCATTCAGCGTTCACACGGAGGTCGAATCTTACGAAGTGTTCCTGTCCGAGGAGGACGTTAGGAGCATGGCCGGGCATTACGGGGTCCCGGCCTCTGACTTGGCCGTGCTCGCGACCAGGATGCAGGATTGGCAGAGTGCCGAGGGTTTCGTGCGGGATGGCCGGCTGGGCTGCATCTCCACCCGCAACCCCAAGGGCCGGCACGACTGGTATGAGGTGGGAGGGCAGTGGGCGGACGCGCTCAAGCTTCGCCAACCACGCCCAGTGCGCCGGTTCTTCGGCCTTATTCCAGCCGGGAGCACGTTACGCGCGACGACTGCGACAAAGATTGAGATCGACCAGGAGGCGCTGCTGGCCGACCCGCCAGCAGCGTTGTTGTTTCGCGGCGAGTGGTTCGCTTCGCCAATCTTTGTTCAGGGTAACGCCGAGACCAGGTGGCGGACGGAGTTCTCAGAGCATTTTTCACGAATACCCGATGACACCTTGCTCACAGTTGTTGATGTTCACAGTTGAGACCGTATGCCCTCAAGACTCACATGGGATGATTTGCTGATTCAGGGCATTCCAGAGTCCGACGCTCGCACTTGGCTCGGTTACTGGTCACGCATGGTCGGCGGACGAGTTGCGCCGGTTTTTATGTCGAAGTTCGGCGATTGGTTTCTCCGACGACCTGACGGCGGCACGGATGAGCTTTCGGTCATCGAGGGGACGTATTCGAGCATTGCTTCCACGCCGGAGGAGTTCGCATCGCTCGTGAATTCCCAGGCCTGGCAGGAGCAGCACCTTCTTTCACTTCAGGTGGCTCAGTTGCATGAGCGCGGCATCATCCCGCAGGCTGGCCAGTGTTACGCATTTGCACCACACCCGGCGTTGCTTGGCCGAATTGATATCGAGAAAGTGATGCTTATGGACATTAGCGTCTGGCAGCACATCTGCGCCCAGCATTTTATTTCTCAATCGGCGCACTAAATGACGAGCCCCCTGAATAACGAGTCACGAGAGCGGCTCGGCGTTGGCTATTCAAAGTTCACCCATTGGACCTACGTTCCTTGCCTTCCTTCCAGTCTTCCTGATTTCCAAATTCGTAAATCAACGCCACTGACCGCCCCTCCGCGTTGAGCTCATGCTTTGCGCCTCCTGTTTAAGATAAAAAGCAGCCCTGCCGCGACCAACTCCGCAGCCAACGTCACGCCAAAACCAAGAATGAAGACGAATCCGATGTCGTAGAGTCCATCCGTGTCCTGAACTTCGGGATACCGCGCCCGCCGATAAACGCTGCTGGCGAAAGCACCAACAACCAGCGGCAAAACCCCCGCGCCCGTGAGTAACAGAATGGTGCGGAGAAACTTCATGGTCTTAAGCCTCTCCTCATGCTGCGAAATGGCTCAGCCCTGTGCCGATGCTCAAAACCAGGCCTATGACCGGAAGCCAGCGCAGGCGCTCGCGCCGGACCAATCCGGCGATGGCTGAGGCAAACCCAGCCAAAGAGCCAGAAAGTGAAAGAACTACGACGGCCATAACCACACCAGATGGAGGTGTCGTCACCAGGAGTGAACCGAGATAGGCGATGAGCCATCCCAACGGTGGCAGGGACACGGACAAGATTCCGCAAATGGGTCTTCTGGATTTCAGGGTGCTGATGCTCTGCATATTCAATCGGTGTCCAATCTCCAGAGTCGCCGCCAGGGCCGAAACCCTCGCTCGCCCACCAGCATCAAAATCACCGCCAGGCCGAAGGCGACGCCGGCATTCGTGCTCGATGGCCCCAGCCAGAAAAGAAACACCAGGGCCGGAACGATGACAAACGTCAGCCAATACGAAGCTAGCGCCAGCCGGTATCGTTTTGAAGAAGTCATGGCCTGTGAAGCGTCACGTTAGAACATCCTGGCTCGCATGCGAATCGCGCCTGAAGCAAGCAAACCCGTTGCGGCAATCGTCAGGCAAAACCAGCGGTCAGAGTTTCCGGTTCGGAACATCTGTAACGCAGCCATGCTGCACCCCACTCCGAGAATGAGGAAGAAAAGTGCCGCAAGCTTGTATGTTCGAGGCGTCATCGTGTCTGGTTATGCCGTTGGCTCGTCACCAGAGGCGTCCTTGTTCTTCTGCGGCGTGAGCAATCCCCAAATTTCCAGAGTCAGGTAGAGCAAGGCGATCATGCCGACTGGAACCTGAACCCAACGTGGGAGACTGTCGAATTTCCAGCGATCTGGAAGAGTACCGCTGAACAGAAGAGGCAAGCCGATCGTAATGCCAAAAAAGATTACCAGCACTCCGAGTAACAACAACCGTGTGGCGCCTGAAAGGAATCGTTCCATAATCACGTATCAGCCTAATACTCATTCGGCCAAAACCTGCTTTTGCCTGAGCGCAGTCCCTTGGATGGAGGGACGATCTCTGTGAGTCCCCATCTGCTCCAGAACCCCGAAGGAACGGCGCGCACGGAGTGCCTCGCCCTTGCCGATCCCTCAACCCTCAACGTTCTTCACGGAGAGCGGATCGCTCGGATATTCGGAAGGTTCAGCCCCAGCCCTTGGACTCGTCGAAAGGCGCGCTTGGGGCGGCATGGTATCAAACTTGCAAGTGCGGTCCCGCAGGACCACGATGCTCGTGGCCTGGCCTGCGAATTATGCGACAGGAAATTCGTCAGCGCAGTCGAGAGAGCGGGGATTCAATTCGTCCGCGCGTGTGGGTTCCCTGTCTCACCACACTGGCGCTGACGTGCGTTTGCCTTTTTCATCTGTCGCGAACCCACCGCGGCTCCGCACCGCCAGCCCTCTTGAAAATCCGCGAAGGGCAAATGGATGTGGCTCATGGAACGCGCCGGCCATTTCATGGCCGGGCCGCGAGTCCGGAGCCTGCGACTGACGATGCCGCCCAGGACATCGACTTTACGGCCGTGAAACGAACCCTGAATGACCGGACCAACTGGATTGAAACTCCAGATACCGGGTATCTGCGCTAGGGAACGCGATGGCAAGTGCTTGCTGCCTCTCACGCCACGTAGCAGCCTGGGCCCTGCGCGGTGGGATCCAAATCAAACTCCACGACGGCCGATTTCCCGGATGAGCGTCGGGTAACATGCACCGCCAAAGTGCCGTTCTTGCACCCAACCGGCGGACGCATTGCCAGCAGCACCATCATCATGCGTGCCTCCGTCCAGAGTCCTTCTTGAATGGGCGTCTCCGATGCGCCCATCCGAATCGTCTTCGCATTGGTCCCGTCGTACAGTTTGGCGTTCCAGTCCGGCGCCAATCCGGCCAGATTGAAGGCGTAAGCGTCGCGCTCGCCCGGCCCTCCGACGATGAACATCGCGAGATTGGCGCGGCCCGCATAAACTCGCAGCGCCCGGGCCCGATGCCGTTCCACGGCACAATCGCCGACGAAGACGTTAACATTGCCGGCCCAGTGGGGCTGCTCTCGTCCGCAGAATTCCCATAAATCAGGCGGCAGGGATGGCTGGGTGACTGTGTTCTGACCCGCCGGGTTGGACGTGCCTGGCCGGCGAATCAGATTCAACAGCGCGGAGAAACCGGAGACGGGTTGAGGAGCTGGATCATCGGGGGAAGCACTCAGCGCCGTGAGCACGCTCTTTGGCGGAACGCCGTCGAAATCTCCCAACGGCTTTGGATGAGGCCGCGTGGCCTCGACCCTGATTACCCGCGCTTCACCCGGGTCGAGCGAGGGCACAGGGACAACCGCCAGTGGATGAGAGGGAACGAATGCTCCGAAGGGAGCCGATTCCAACCTCATGATCGTGGGGCTCGAACGAAGCTCCCCCTCATTACGGACCTTGACCCGAATCTCAATGGTGTTGGGGGTCAGATCTTGAAAGGTGATATCCGACGGACATACGATCAATTCTGCCTTGCGATGGGATCGAGTTTCAAGTTCCGGCGCATTTTCCACAGCAGTCATAATGTTTCCTTTCGTGTCTGCGATAACGTCGCTTTGTTTACAGCAGTTCAAAAGCCTCGACCTGTCTGCAGGAGGTGCAGGCTTTCGAACGCATCGGCGGCTTGCCCGGGAATTCTAAGCTCAAACAGCCACAAGTGCCAAACTGACTTTGGCACTACTTTGCTTCGCGAACCGGGATAGGCAATGAGCCATCCCAACGATGGCAGGATTCAGTTCGGGTTCGGCATTTTTTAACTGCTGCTTGACGGATCCACCTCCGGACGAAAGGCTGCCGTCCATGCCCGCCAGACGCCGCTCATACTTTCTCGCGCTTTCCGCAGGGTGTGTGCTGCTCGCAGTCGTGCTGTATTGGTGGATGCGCGGAGAGTCGCCGGAAGGCGCACAGCCGGATCATTTTGAACTCGGCACGGTCTTCGTCGGCGCCAAAGTTAAATTCAGTGCGCAGCTGTTAACATCACCACGGACAAAGTCGTTCGATGCATTTTACGAGCGAACAGTCCGAAGAATGCCGGCGTCCTGGCAGCCAAAGTTGTGGGAATGGCATCCGCGAAACCGGCGGATCAAATTGTTTGTCTCGACCGACCTTACTACGCTCAAGCCCTCCATCACGGCGCCTCCGTTCGTCAGGGTGGTCAAGGCGGTGCCTGACCAGAACAAGAATTGGTATCAAGGACGCCCGTTTGTCCTTGCCGACATGGAATTGGATACTTCCCTCGCCGGCGAACACTCCGGCGCCGTGACGGTGATGATGGGCGAACGACGCGCTTCGTTGCCGGTTCGCGTCACCATCCGTGAAATGCCGCCTGGCATCCCAAGGCTGCTCATCGTCTCGACGCCCTATCAGGCGAATGCCACGGAATCAGGTTCCGACTTCCACGTGATTACACGATTGCTCTCCTCGTCCGGGATGGCGGCGGACTATTTGAACGAATTGCCCGCGGCGCTTGAAAATTATCGAACGATCATTCTCGCCGACTCGGCGCTCTCGGATATTAACGCCAGGGACGTGGAGCGCATGCGTTCCTTTGTGACGAACGGCGGCCGGTTCATCCTGCCCTGTAATTATTTTTTCCGGGGCACGGTCTCCCAGGCGAACCTCATTCTTGCGGGTCACGGATTGCAAGTCGTGGATCTGGACATTGCGGGCCAGGTCAGCGTCACCAATCTTGTTTCCGACCCGCTCACCTTGGGGCTGGCAAGGTTGGAGTTTCACCGGCCCTCGCCCATTCAGGTCACCGACGCGACCCAGGGAAAATTGCTGGCGCTGGATCCAGCGGGGCAGGGTGGTTTCGTGGGAGTGGCGCGCCTGCCCGGCGGTGGCGAGATCGTAGTGCTCGCGAGTTCGCTGTGGTGGCATTGGGTGAGTCAATTTAAGGATAACTCGGACAACGCGAGACTGCTGCAAAATGCCCTGAGGCTGCCAAACGTCCCATAAGGCGCAGCCAACTTGGGCGGGCGGGCTAGGGCGGACCTTGAGGTTGCGCGGTGGGCCAGTGGTCAGGTGCAGACCGATGCTTCCTCCACACTTTCTTTGAACTGCTTCATGTCCTCCTCCGATGCACCGTAACGCAACTTGAGAAAGGTGGCTTCATCCTGCGCGAATGGAAAATAGGTATGCCCGCGGAATCCACCGACTCCGCCTGAGTAATGGTCTCCGACCATTATCTCTGTGATGGTTTTTCGCATTTCCGCTTCGTCCAGTAACCCTCTTTTGTGAAGGATGGCCTGCAGCGCATGGACTTCCTGGGTGAGGCGTTGGACCCATGCCGAAAGGCCAGCGACTGTTTCGAAGGCATTTCGCAGCGAGGTGACTTCCTGTTCGAAAGGTGATGATGACGGTGCTGGGGACGGTGCGGGTTTATTGGACCAGAATTTGAAGTTCATAATTTTGAATGTTTTGGGGCAGTCCCCAGTGTGAACAAAACTCCTGGGCAGCGCAACAGGCACCATGCAGATCGCGGGGCTTTGAGCCGGGGCGGCGGGTGGTCAGCCGAGGTAAATGATGAGCGCCAAGTTTGAACCAGCGGCGTCCTGAATGAATTCTTTCATCTCGCCAAAGTAAGTCGTGACGTAGCCGACGCAATCCTCCTTCGGCTCATCCCAGATTTCTGGATAAATGGAGTTTTTTTGAAACTCTTCCTGACTGGCGCGCTCGAACAATGCTTCCGCTGAAAGGGGTTCCAACGCTTTCGCGATCTCCTCAACTTCCAAGGCCGTGAAGCCGTGGGGATTGCCGTAGCCCATTTCTTCTTCGATTTCGGTTCCGCCGTGGAGCATGAAAGCCAACGGCCCGCTTCCTTCCCAATCCGTTCCAGTCAGCCTTTCCAGCACATTGGGATCCTAAGCTTAGAATTCCACGTGGACAAGTTGTCG
>JADMIO010904379.1_pt1 | contig 43146 bp, 34 predicted proteins | sample 8958161 | NCBI WGS metagenome assembly JADMIO01 (sample SAMN16585339, study PRJNA669376) | soil metagenome | isolation source: Crop rotation soil | place: USA: Cullars Rotation, Alabama | collected 2011
CCCGCCCCACCCGCCCTACGCGCCCCACCCGCCCTACAATGGCCGCATGAAAATCCTGAGCGCGGCGATCGTGGCCTGCGCGCTGGCGTCATCCGCCTCCGCGCAAGCTGCCAGGAACGGGTTCGACATCCGCACGCTCTCGACGCGTCCCAATCTGGTGAGCGGCGGCGACGTGCTGGTGCAGGTCGCAGTGCCGGCGACGGTCGCGGCGGGCAAGCTCGCGGTGGCGGTGAACGGGCGTGATGTGAGCGGCGAGTTCAAGCTCGCCGGGCACCCCAACACCTTCGTCGGGCTCGTCAAGGACCTGCCGGTTGGCCGCAGCGAGATTGCCGCGGGCGTCAAGGGACAGAAGATATCGGCGACGCTCGCGGTGACCAATCATCCGCTCAGCGGCCCGGTGATGGCGGGACCGCATCAGTCGCCGTTCACCTGCGAGACGCAGTCGTTCGGCTTCGGCCAGCCGCTCGATGCCGACTGCAGCGTGGCGACGCGCGTCGAGTACTTCTACCGCTCGAACGCCGCGCCGGCCGGTCCGAGCAGCGCGGCGGTGCAGCCCGGAGCGGACGTTCCGCAGGCGCAGCAGCAGCAACCGAATCCGTTCAAGCCGTACGATCCCGCCGCGCCGAAGCCGGCCGACCTCGCCACGACGACGACGCTCGACGGCAAGCGCGTGCCCTACATCGTCCGCCGCGAGATGGGGACGATCAATCGCGCGGTCTACGCCATCGCCTTCCTCCACGAGCCGGGCACGCCGCTGCCGACGCCGTGGGCGCAAACGGGCTCCGCGTGGAACGGCCGGCTCATTTACAGCTTCGGGCCCGGCTGCCAGGCCGGCTACCACCAGGGACGCAACATCGGCGGGCTCGCCGGCAACCGCAGCTATCTCGAGGAGACGCAGTTCGGCGACTACGGCATCGCCAGGGGCTACGCGCTCGCCTCCTCGTCGCTCAACTCGTTCGGTACCAACTGCAACGACGTCATCTCCGTCGAGACGATGATGATGGTGAAGGAGCACTTCATCGAGTCGTTCGGCGCGCCGCGGTGGACGATCGGCAGCGGACGCTCGGGCGGCTCGATGCAGCAGCACCTGATCGCGAACAATTATCCCGGGCTGCTCGACGGCTTGATTCCGACGGCGGCGTTCGCCGACACGATCACCTTCATGAACCACCTGTTCGACTGCGAGCTGCTCGATCACGCGTTCGCGACCTCGTCGATCGCCTGGACCGACGAGCAGAAGGCGGCCGTCTCCGGCGAGGCGAACTGGCAATACTGCACGAGGAACGGTACGGCCTACCCGCTGCTGCGCGTGAACAACTGCGACCGCATGGCGGTGCCGCCGGCCCTCGTCTACGATGCGGCCGCCAACCCGACGGGCGCGCGCTGCACCTACCAGGACAACCTGGTCAACGTCTTCGGACGCGACCCGAAGACCGGCTTCGCGCGGCGGCCGTTCGACAACGTCGGCGTGCAGTACGGGCTGAAGGCGTTCAACGAGGGGAAGATCTCGTTCGAGCAGTTCGTCGATCTGAACGCGCGCATCGGCGGCCACGACATCGACGGCCACGTCGTGCCGGCGCGCACCGTCGCCGACCCCGAGGCGCTGCGCATCGCCTACCAGACGGGCCGCGTCAACGACGCCAGCCAGGGCATGGCGACGGTGCCGATGATCGACGTCCGTCCCTACACGGAGGGGACCGGCGACGTCCACGACACCGTCAACACGCACATCACGCGGGCGCGCCTGGTGGCGGCCAACGGCACCTCCGCCAACCAGGTGCTGCACACCTACGAGCCGGGCACGCCGATTCAGCGCGTGCAGCAGGCGAACCTGGACGAGATGGAGCGGTGGGTGGCGAACATCGCCATGGATCGCGCGCCGGCCCGCAACCAGCTGGAGAAGGTCATTCGCAACAAGCCGGCGGACGTGCGCGACGCGTGCTACACCAGGGACGGCCAGGAGGTGACCGACATGCGCCGCTGCGCGCAGCTGTTTCCGGTCTACGCCAATCCGCGGCTCGTGGCCGGATTGCCCATCGGTGCCAGCACCCTGAAGTGCGAGCTGAAGGCGGTGGACAAAGGGGACTACGCGCAGCGTCTGACGGATGCGCAGCTGCGGGCGCTGAGCGCCGCCTTTCCCGGGGGTGTGTGCGACTACAGCCGTAAGGGCGTCTCGGTGCTGAAACCGGAGACGTGGCTGTCCTACGGCAACTGACGAGTCGGCGTGTCCCGTCGTCCGCACTCGTAAAATACCGTCGCGACCGGATGCCGCCGCGTAGAGGTGGCATCGACACTGAGGGGTGTCCGAGCCGCTGTCCGCGGAAGTGGCCGCGTTCATCGCGGATCACCAGCTCTCGCTTGCCGAGATCGAGGTGCTGGCATCGATGAGCGGCGCGTCGCAGCGATGGTGGGACGCCCGTCAGATCTACAGTGAGCTCGGCATCCCGGTCGCCGACGCCCGCGGCCTGCTCGACCATCTCGCGGGCCTGAACCTGTTCGACATCCGCATCACCGACGAGGTGCGCTACCGGTTCCAGCCCGGAACGCGCGAGCTCGCCGACATCGTCGCCCAGCTGATTGCCGCCAACCGCACGCACCGCGTGGCCATCGTCCGCGCGGTGGAGCGCGGCGGGCGGCGCGCGGTCATCGACTTCGCGGACGCATTCAGGTTACGGAAAAATGGGAACCGCTGAGATCATCTACGTGCTGTGCGCGCTGACCAGCCTGGTCGCGGCGGGAATGCTGCTGCGCGACTACGTGCGGCGCCGCACGCCGCTGCTGTTCTGGAGCTTCGTCGGTTTCCTCGGCCTCGCCGCCAATAACGTCCTCGTCTACGTGGACCTCGTGGTGTATCCGGCCATGGACCTGTCCGTGCCCCGGGCGCTGGCGGCGGCAGTCGGCATGTTGGCGCTCGTCTACGGGCTGATCTGGGAGACCGCGGCATGATTCGCTTCGTCGCCTTCCTGCAGGCCGTGGCGGCGACCGGCGCCTGGATCAGCGCGATGTTCTTCCTGCGCTACTGGCGTGAGAGCCGCGATGTGCTGTTTGCGCTGTTCGCGGTGGCGTTCGTCCTGCTCGGCGTATCGTGGGCGCTGCTCTCCGTCTTCAACCCCGTTGCCGACGCGAGCCCCTACATCTACGGCTTGCGGCTCGTCGCCATCCTGCTGATCATCGCGGCGATCGTGCACAAGAACCGCGCAACCGCCGGCTGAGCGCGTGCGATGATGGCGCATGGCGCGCATTGCCGCCGCCGCGCTCGCGGCGGCCTGTTTCTTCCTCGCCGCGCGGCCGTCCGCGCAGACGTCTCAGGCGATCAGCCCGGAGGCGAAGTTGACCTCGGCGCCGCGGCTGCGGCTGACCGGCGACGTCGACAGCAACAGCCCCGCCGTGTGGGACCTCGCCGACGGGGTGCTGCGCCTGTTCGTGGTCACCTCGTTCGGCGGACGTCCGAGCACCGCTGAGGGCAGCAGTCTCGCCGGGCTCGGTGCCGCACACCCCGTGTCGCTCGAGCCGTGGCCCGGCGGCGGCGTCTGGATGGAAGCGATCGTGCCGGACGTAGACGGCACGTGGTACGGCTACTACCACAACGAAATGCCCGCCGACGAGGTCTGCCCCGGCAGCCGCAAGGTGATTCCGCGCATCGGCGCCGCCCGCTCGCGCGACCGCGGGCGCACGTGGGAGCAGCTCGGGATCATCCTCGAGGCGCCGGCGCGCGCGTTCACGTGCGGCACCAACAACACGTTCTTCGTCAATGGCGTCGGCGACTTCAGCGTCCAGCTCGACGCGGACTCGCGCGACCTCTATTTCTTCTTCTCGCAGTACGAGCGCTCGATGGCGCAGCAGGGGATCGCTGCCGGACGCCTGGCGTGGGCCGACCGCGACGACCCGGAAGGCAAGCTGATGGTGTGGCGCACGCGCGTCTGGGTGCCGGCGGCGCGGGCGGTCGCGGACGGCGACGACACGACATGGGCGTACGCGGCGGGCACGCCGATTTTCCCGGTGGTGGACGGCTGGCATGACGAGGGGACGAAGGCGGACGCCTTCTGGGGTCCGTCGGTGCACTGGAACACCTATCTGCAGATGTACGTGATGCTGCTCAACCGCGCCAAGGACACGCAGTACAACCAGGACGGGATTTACGTCTCCTATTCACCGCGGCTGGACGACCCGCGCATCTGGTCGTTCCCGCTCAAGATCCTGAGCGGCGGCAGCTGGTACCCGCAGGTGGTCGGGCTCGACGCGGGGATCGGCACCGACAAGGTCGCCGGCGAATGGGCGCGGTTCTTCCTGGCCGGCACCTCGCAGCACCTCATTCACTTCACCCGGTAGCCACAGCTCGAACTCGGCTTCGGCGTCGAGCCGGCGCAGGCGAAACGCCTCCAGCGCGAAGGTGCGCAGGCCTGCCGGCGTGCGGCTCGTGTCGATGACGACGAAGCCGAGGCGCGCGCGGCGGACGAACTCGGGCCCCTGCGCGACGAGCGCCCGCGCCCGTTCTGGGTCGAGCGCGCCCCCTTCGCTGAGCGTGATCAGGGCGTCGAGCATCGGGTCGCGGCGGAACTCTTCGACGCGCCGCCGCGATACACGCGACAGGTAGCCGCCGACGAGCGGCTTGCCGTGCACGGTCTGGAACAGCTGCGAGCGCGCCGAGAAGTTGCCGATGCTCGAGGTCCCGTCCCGCACGCCCACGGGCAGCTCCAGCACGCGCCGGTCGTCCGGTTGGGCGGCGATGCGCTGATAGAAGCGCGGGATGGCGGCGGCATAGAGAGGACGCGGCACGGGCGCGAGCTCGAAGAGCAGGACCGCGGCGAACACGCCGAGCAGCAGCGCGCGGTGACGCCGCCAGCGATCGCCGAGGTGGCAGAGCGCGCCGGCAAAGAGCATGGACAGTCCGAGCGTGGCGACAATCGCCAGCCGCGCGGGAGCGCGCGCCAGCCGCACCAGGGGCAGATAGCGGGCGAGCGCCCACGGGCCGGGAACGTCGGTGTTCACCCCCGCGACGTGCACGAACGGGCCGAGCGCGAGCAGCGCGAACGCAATCGTCATCACCACCCAGAGCCGTTGCGGTCTCCAACCGGTGCGCAGCGCCGCGACGATGGCGAAGAGCGCGACAAACGACAGCGAGGCGACGTTCTCCAGGTAGAGATCGGGCTGCGGCGACAGCCAGGCGCGAACGACGGGCGGGGTGAGCGGATGATTCGGGTTGGGCAGGACGAACGCAAGGAGATCGACTCCCGGCGTGCTGCTGCGCCACATGATCCGGGACGATTCGAAGCCGGTGTCGAGGATGCGGACGCCGACGGCATAGAGCACCGGCGACAGCAGCACGGCGGAGACGAGCGCGCCGACGGACGCGGCGCGCGCCAGGCGGAGGAGCGGCACGCGATCGACGGCCAGCACCACGCGGCGGTACGGCCAGGCCGCGCGTATCAGCACCAGCAGGGTCAACAGCAGCATCGGTGTGTAGAGGCCGTGCGCGCGCACGTCCCGGCCGAACACCGTCACCTGCCAGCCGCCGCCGATCACCAGCGACGCGGCAAACCCCGCAACGCAGGCGATGAGCGCGTCGAGCGTGCGCGGCGCGGCCGATGATCGCTGGCGGGGGTGTGTCAGGCGCACGGTCCGCATGGCGAGGAACAGGCAGCCGATCATCACGCAGTAGACCGCGTAGTACGGATCCGTGGTGGCCGCCCAGCAGACGGCCACGCCGAGCGCCAGCGCGTCGCGCCGCCGGCCGTGCTCGTCGAGCCTGAGGAGCAGCAGCGCGAACACCGGGAGCGGCGCCGCGGCGACGAGGCTGAAATGCCCGATGCCGCGCGTCACCAGCCACGGGCACCACGAGAAGAGCACGCCCGCGAGCCACGATTCGAGCGGTCGTCCGGTGACGTGCCAGGCGAGGCGGAACATCGCGTAGCCGGTGATGACGACGAGCAGGAGGTAGATCAGGTTGAAAGTGGTGATCGGGTCGAAGATCGACAGCAGCGGCAGCGCGATCACGTCCTGGAAGATCGTGTAGTTGTGCAGCGACAGGTTCGCCGGGCCGCTCAGCGAGAAGATTTCGCGCGTGAAGAGCGGGAGCTGGTGCCGCTCGAGCAGCTCGTGGCGGAAGACCCACTGGTTCCAGACGTACACGCCCGTATCGCCGCCGGGCGGTCCGGTCAGGTGCGTGCCGAGGTGCAGCGGCAGCGGCCACGAGAAGGCCAGCGTCAGCACGACGTAGCCGGCGAAGGCGGCCGCGGCCACGCGCCGAGGGGGACGGCGAATGGTGCTCAAGGGGAGTACCTGTACCAGGCGCGGAGCCTACCGCACCCGCCCTGCGGATGCAAATGGGGTCGGGACTCATCGCAGCTTCTGCCACCCCGTGCGCGCGCCGCACGGGGTGGCAATTCCTGCGATGAGTCCCGACCCCCTCGCTACCGGATGACGCCGCGGCGCACGGCGTAGAGCACGATCTCGGCGGCGCTGTGCACGTCGAGCTTCTCCATGATGCGCGCGCGGTGCGTTTCGACGGTGCTCGGGCTGATGAACAGAATGGCGGCGATGTCCTTGTTCGTCTTGCCCTCGGCAATCAACTGGAACACCTCGCGCTCGCGATCCGACAGCGACTCGTAGCGGTCCACCACGCCCGGCTCCCCCGAGCGCTGCTTCACGTAGTCGTCCAGCATCAGCCGCGCGATGGCGGGGCTGAAGAACGACTTCCCCTCGGCGATGGCGGTCACCGCCTGCAGCAGATCGACATCCGCCGAGTCCTTCAGCAGGTAGCCGGCGGCGCCGGCCTGGAGGATTTGCGTCACGTAGGCCTCGTCCGCGTGCATGCTGAGAACGAGCACGCGCACCCCCGGCACGTGCTTGACGATCTGCCGCGTCGCCTCGACCCCGTTGAGCAGCGGCATCGCCACGTCGAGGATGGCGATATCGGGCTTGAGGTGCTCGGCCTGGCGGACCGCCTCGCGGCCGTCGCCGGCTTCGGCAATCACCTTCCAGTCCGGCCGCTCCTCGAGCACCTTGCGCAGCCCCTGGCGCACCACCGTGTGATCGTCGGCGAGCAGAATACGGAGCGGCGCCATCCTCAGCCCACCCGCCTGACCGCGTCGTCGCCCGCGGGCTCGCCTTCCGACGCCGTCTCGAGCGGGAGCGTGACGGCGACGATGGTGCCGCCGCCGTCGCGCTCCTTGATGGTGAAGGTGCCGCCGAGCGCCTGCGCGCGCTCGCGCATGCCGATCAGGCCGAGGCCGCGCCCGGCCGAGAGGCGCGTCGCGATCGGGCCGACGCCGCGCCCGTTGTCCTCGATGACCAGCCGCAGCGTGTCGCGGCCGCGGTTGAGCGACACGGTGCACGCCGTCGCGCCGCTGTGCCGCGCGACGTTGCTCAACGCCTCCTGCACGATGCGGTACACCGACACCTCGATCTCCGGCGCCAGCCGCGTCTCCATCGTCTCGGCGAGCTGGGCGCGGATGCCCGTGCGATGCGAGAACGTGCGCAGGTAGGTCGTCAGCGTGGCGGGCAGGCCGAAGTCGTCGAGCGCCGACGGGTGGAGCAGCTGCGACATGTCACGCACGCTGCGCAGGGCGTTCTCGCTCAGGTCGCGCGCTTCCTCGAGCGCGGTGCGCACGCGCGGCGCGACATCGGTGCGCAGCGCGATGCCGATGTCCATCTTCACCGCGGTGAGCGCCTGGCCGACCTCGTCGTGCAGCTCGCGCGCCAGCGATCGCCGCTCCTGCTCCTGCACGTCCACCAGGCGCGCCGACAGCCGCTCGAGATCCTCGCGGTTGTGCTGCTCGATGCGCCGCTGCCGCTCGATCTCGCGCTGCAGCCTGCTGACATGACGCGAGGCCATCAGCGCCACGAGCAGCGCCGCCACCAGCGTGACGCCGCCCATCGTCAGCAGCCGCGTCCGCACCTGCCGGTAGAGGAGGTCGATGTCCTGCTGACGACGCTGGTTTGCGCTCTGCTGGAGGGCGGAGAGCTGATCGAGAATCTGCAGCACCGTGTCGCGCTTCGGCACCACGCGGTTGCGCAGCAGCGCCGCCGCCTCGCCGGGCGTGGTGAAGGCGATATCGCGCGAGGCCCAGTACTCGCCGAGGCCGGCCTGCAGCCGCGCCCAGTGGTCGCGCTCGTCTTGCGACGTCACTTCCGGCACGTAGCTCGCCAGCAGCTGGTCCACCTCGGTGCGCAGCCGCGTCAGCTCCGAGCGATAGGCGTCGTGATGCGTCGTCGTACGGTCGATGAGCGCGTCGCGGAGGTAGATGGACCCGAGCAGCACGTTTGTGCGCACTTTCGACAGGGTCTGCTCGCCCCGCACGTAGGTCTCGTGCACGGAGGTGACGTTCTGCTGGATCTGGACGAGGCTGCGGACGAGCTGATAGCCCCACACCAGCCACAGCGCGAACACGACGGCGAAACCGGCGAGCAGCGCCGCGCGCACGCTGCCGGTCCCCCGGGCGCCGGATGGCGGCACGGACCCATCGGCGGTCGTGGGCATCCGTCGATCGTAATGCATGGCCGATGATGCCCGTTCAGGCGCTTCTCTGCCATAGGGCGGGACCCCGGCCGGGAATACTGTCCTGACCGGATGGTCGCCGCGCGGGCGGCGGGGTACGTTGAGGGAGTCTCGTCTCGCTCCAAGCGGTCACCCGCGGCGCTTGTCCCCGTCAGCGGGTGCTGAGTGCGCGTAATCACAAACCACACGGTCGCGGTGATTGCGCGCACTTTTTTTGTACGGTTCACGGGGTTCAAGGGTTCAATAGGTTCAAGGGTCCCGTTCATTGGGTTCACGTAAGCCCTTTGAACCCGTTCGACCTTTTGAACCCTCGAACCCATTGAACCCCTTGAACCCAGCCCACCTGCCCGCGTCCCTCGCACTGATCATCTTCGGGGCGGGCGTAGTGGCGGGGAGCCTCGGCGTCGCGCTCGGTCTCGGCGGCGGCATCTTCCTCGTCCCGTTCCTCACGCTCGCGCTCGGCTTCCCGCTGAAATCGGCCGCCGCGATCAGCCTCGCCACCGTCATCGCCACGTCGTCGGCGGTGAGCGCGCGCCGCGCCGGCGATCAGGTGTTCAACCTTCGACTCGGCATGGTGCTCGAGGTCGCGACGACCGCGGGCAGCCTGCTCGGCGGCATCACCGCGCAGATGGTCGCGGAAACGACGCTGCAGCGGCTCTTCGCCCTCGTCGCCGTCGCCGTCGCGGGCGTGATGCTCAGCCGCCTCAATCGGCGCAACGTGATTGCCGGCGCGTCGGCCGATCCCGGACGGCTCGGCGGCCGGTTCCACGAAGAGGAAAGCGGCGGGGTGGTGACGTATCGCGTGAGGCGGCTGCCGCTGGCGCTGGCGGCGTCGTTTGTCGCGGGCAACGTGTCGTCGCTGCTCGGCATCGGCGGCGGCATCATCAAGGTGCCGGTGCTCAACGCCTGGTGCGGCGTGCCGCTGCGCGCCGCCGCGGCGACGAGCGCGCTGATGATCGGGGTCACCGCCACGGGGGGCGCCATCATCTACTACGGCCAGGGCGACCTGCGTCCACTGCTCGCCGCGCCGGCGGTGCTGGGGGTGCAGGTCGGATCGTGGGGCGGCTCGCGGCTCGCGCAGCAGGCGTCGGTCAAGTGGTTGAAGCTGCTGATGGCCGTCCTCCTGATCGTGGTGGCCGTGCTGATGCTCACGCGGAGCCTGCGGTGACCCGCCTCGAGCGATCGATCGGCGCGGTCCTGCGGGCGGGCACGCTGGCGAGCTCGTCGCTGCTGGCGGTGGCGCTGCTGATGGCGATGGCCGGTGCGCGCGCCGACCTGGCGCAGCGACTGGCGGCCGCGGGGCTCGTCATCCTGCTCGCCACACCCGTCGCGCGCGTTGTCGTGTCGGTGGTTGAGTACGTGCGGGAACGCGATTGGACGTTCGTCGTGCTGACGTCGATTGTCCTGCTCGCGCTCGCGGCCAGCGTCGCCGCCGCCTACCTGTAGAGCTCGGATTCCCCGGTCGAGCCGTCATACTGACGGCGACAAGGGAGATCGCCGGGTGAGCCGTTTCTCTTTCGTCTGCAGTGCCGCCGCCGCGCACCTTCTGGTCGTCGCCTGCGGTGGAGGCTCGCCCACGACTCCCTCGGCATCGGCGTCGCCTTCGGCGCCGGCGGCCTCGAGCCTGACGTGGCATCTCGCCGCGTCGAGCACGCACGCCGAGGCATCCGGCCAATACACCACCGCGAACGCGAGCTTCGGTGGAAACGTACGGACGACATGCGTTCCCAACCCCAACATCGCGGGAAGCGTCTGCCCGGATCTGATGGTGCGGGTGGTTGCGTCGGGCGGCCGTGGCGTCTGCCAGCTCTGGGCGTTTGCGCCGCAGGGCGAGACGCTGCGCGTTCAACGGACCTATCAGGCGCAGCGCGGGAACCGCGCGGGGTTTGCCGGCCTCGATTTCAACTGCTCCGGCGGACCGGAGTGCAACTGGTCGGTCGGCCAGTTCACCATCCACGAGCTCGCGTCCGACGCTGCCGGTATCGTCACCCGTCTCCACATGACGCTCGAACAGACCTGCTCGGACATCTTCACGTTGAGCACGGCGGGCTTTGGCCTCGCGACCGGTGAGCTGTGGATCGTGAACGGCACGCAGCCGTTTCTCTGACGAGCGGTCGTGGCGCGCGGCGCGCCGCGGCGCGCTAGCCGTCGCCGGTGCCGACGAGGAGGCGCGGGAGGCGGAAGAACGACTGCACCCGCGTGTAGACCGCGCCGAACAGGCCCGCGCCGACGAGCGCCCCGGCGAGCGCCGCCAGGGCGTAGATCTTTCCCTCACCGATATTGACGAAGATCGGACCCGGACACATGCCGCACATCGACCAGCCGATGCCGAACAGCGCGCCGCCGGCGATGTTGCCGCGATGGCGCGGCTTGAGCTCGATCGAGATCGGGCGTCCCAGCGCCGTGCGTCCGTAGCGCTTGATCAACCAGATGCCGGGCGCCGTGATGGCGACCGCGGTGCCGATGATCCCGTACAGCTGGAAGCTGGTGAACAGGAACATCGCCTGGATGAAGTTGTAGTCGGCCGCGCCGCTGCGACTGAGGACGAGACCGAACGCGGCACCGAGCGCCAGGTAGAGCAGCGCCATCACGTTCCCAGGTGGAAGATGACGCGATACACAATCTGCGTCGTCGCGATGCCCGCGGCCATGAAGCTCACCGTCGAAATCACGCTCGGCAGCTCGAAGTTCGACATGCCGAAGATGCCGTGGCCGCTCGTGCACCCGCCCGCCAGGCGCGTGCCGAAGCCGATGAACAGGCCGCCGACGAACATCCACGCCAGCTTGCCGGCATGGCCGAAGCCGATCACCTGATCGAACAGTCCCAGGTCCCACGTCGGCGCGAAGCCGCCGCCGAGCAGCGCCGAGAGAAACCCGCCGAGCACGAGGCCGACGATGAAGGGGAGGCGCCACGTGCGGGCGGAGCGCACCGCGTCGCGCGCGAAGTAGGGCACGGGCAGTACGAAGCTGCAGACGTCCTCGAGACCCGTCGAGATGCCGAGGCGGCGGTTGGCGACAAAGAGCAGCGCCAGCGTGATGAACGCGATGCCCGCGCCGCCCACGGCCCAATGGATCGGTTGCAGGCCGTGCAGTATCAGGGGCATGAATTCCAGGGCCCGACGTCCAACTCCCAACGTCCAAGCGCAGGCTGTTGGAGGTTGGGAATTGGCGTTTGGAAGTTATTTATGCGCCGCAACGTAATTGAGCGCGAACGTCTTGAGCGCGTTGTTGGTGAGGCCGAGCGCCGCGGCCTCGGCGCCGGCGCGCTCCGCGTCCCACTTGTCCACCTGCATCCGCTTGATCATCCACATGGCGGCGGCGCGGTTGGCGCTGGCGCAGTGGACGAAGGCGGGCTGGTTCTTCGGATCCGTCACGGCCTGCACGAAGCGGTCGGCGACCGCCGGGTCCGGGTTCGCGCCGTTGAACGGCAGGTGGATGAAGGTGATGCCCGCGGCTTTCGCGGCGGCCGCCTCGCCATCGATGTCGGCGCCGGCCTCGCTGGCCTCGCGCAGGTTGATGATCGAGGCGTACCCCATCTGCTTGATGCCGGCGACAGCCGCCGGCGTCGTGGCGCCGGCGCAGGCGAGCGTGGCGTCGATCTTGGCGAAATTCGTGACGCCCGGGACCGTTTCCTTGGTGACGGTCTGGGCGCTCGGCAGGGCGGCGCCGACGCAGAGGGCCAGGGCGACGAGCAGCGCATTTCGTTTCATCATGATGGGTGCTATGGTAGGCCAACCCGCGATGACGCGCCATACACTCATTCTCCTCACGCTGCTGGCGGCGGGCGCCGCGTGCGAACGGCGCGCGGAGGAGCCGGCCCCGGCGGCGCCGCGCTTCGAGATGACCGGCCCGCTGATTGCGGCGCGTGTGCCGATGAAGGCGGCCTGGGAATTCCCGCAGAATCCCCTCACCGACACGACGCTCGACCAGTCGCGCCTGTCCGAGGAAATCCGCCGCGGCTTCCGGCTGTTCACCAATACCCCGGCGGAGGCGCCGCGCCTCGTCCCGGGCGGCATGTCGTGCACCAACTGCCACATGAACGCGGGGCAGCGGGAACGCTCGATGCCGCTGGTGAACGTCGCCGGCATGTTCCCCGAATACAACCGGCGCTCCGGGAGGCTGTTCAGCCTCGGCGATCGCATCACCGACTGCTTCCTGCGCAGCGAGAACGCGACCGGTGGTGCGCTGACCGCCGAGGAGATGCCGACGCCGAGCTCGCCCGAGGTGCTCGCCATCTCGGCCTACCTGACGTGGCTGTCGCGCAATGCGGCGATGGGGAAGAACCCGGCATGGCGCGGGCAGAACGCCATCGCCGCGGCGGCGCTGGTGCCGGTGGACAAGCTCGATCGGGCGCGCGGCGAGGTCGTCTACAACGAGCGCTGCGCGACGTGCCACGGGCCCGACGGCCAGGGCGTGCAGATTGGCGACAAGATCGCCGGGCCGCTCTGGGGGCCGCGCTCGTGGAACGACGGCGCCGGCGCCGCGCGCGTTTACACGCTGGCCGGCATGATCCGCTACTCGATGCCCTACCTCGATCCCGGCAACATCACGGACGAGGACGCGCAGCACGTCGCGGCCTTCATCGACTCGAAGCCGCGCCCGGCGTTTCCGCACAAGGACAGGGATTACCGCGTCGAGAAACTTCCACCCGACGCGGTCTACTACACGGGGCTGCAGACGAAGGTGTCTGCGCTGCAAGGAGCACAGTGATGAGAGCAGTCACCGGCCGCCGATCGTTCTTCAGCACGCTCGCGTCGGCGGCGGGGCTCGCGGCGCTGCGCCCGGGCGACGCCGCCGCGCAGGCGCTCCCGGCGACGGCGGGACCCTTCGACATGGCGTGGCTCGGGCAGATGAAGGGCCAGCACAAACAGCTCTACGATCTCGGCAGCTTCGATCTCGGCGCCGATGCCCGCCCGCTGCGCTTCTGCAAGAACTTCCTCGACACCTTCCGCGACGTCTACAAGCTCGAACATCCCGGCATCAACACCGCCGTCGGCATCTCCGGGCCGGCGATCGCGCTCAACGCGACCGATCGCCTGTGGGAGAAGTACAAGCTCGGCGAGCGGTCGAAGATCATCGACCCGATGACGAAGCAGCCGTCGGTGCGCAACATCTTCTATGACGGCAGCGACATCAGCGTGAAGGCGATGCAGGCGCGCGGCACCATCTTCTGGCAGTGCAACGTCGCGCTCGGCAACGTCGCGCAGCAGCTCGCCGATCAGTTCAAGATGCCGGTCGCCGAGGTGCGCGCCGACCTGGTCGCCGGCCTCAATCCGGGCGTCAAGCTGATGCCCTCGCACGTGATGGCACTCGCCCTCGCCCAGGAAAAAGGCTTCACCTACATGCGGCCGTAGGGGCGGGTGAGGCGGGTAAGGCGGGTAGGGCGGGTGAGGACGTAGAGGCGGACCTTCAGGTCCGCCTTCGATTCCACCGATTCATTCCCAGAACGAGCACCCGCATCGTGTTGGGCGTGATCTGCGCGCGTCCGTTCGCCCCTGCCGTCGTCATCGCCACGGGCACGTAGACGTTGTGCGTCGCCGCGTCGAGCGTCATCGTGCGGCCCGAGGGTGCCGTCTTCAGCGTGCACCACCATGAACTTGCCCGGCGAGTCCTCGTGCGCAATCGTCAGGACGCCGGTGCGGCTCGACGCGAACGCGTAGCCGGTTGCCGGATCGAAGCCGTTGCCGTCCACCCTCACCGCTGATCGCAATCTCCTTCACCTGGTGATACACGTCCGCCGCGCTCAGCGCGGCGCCCATGGCGACACACGCGAGGATGCCGATGAACGTCCGCATGATGACCTGCCTTCCTGAAACTCATTGACGACGTTTGAAGACGGCGTAGAGCCCGGGAACCGCGAGCAGCGTGACCGGTGTCGACAGCGCGAGGCCCCCGATCACCGCGAGCGCGAGCGGCTTCTGCAGCTCGGCGCCGGCGCCCAGGCCGAGCGCCAGCGGCAGCAGGCCGAACAGCGTGCAGAAGGTCGTCATCAGGATCGGCCGCAGCCGGATGCGCCCGGCGTGCGCGATGGCGCGGTCGAACGGCTCGCCCTCGGCGTGCAGCTTCTCCGAGAAATCCAGCAGCATGATGCCGTTCTTGACGACGAGGCCGACGAGCAGGATCAGCCCCATCGCCGACGAGATATTCAGGTCGGTGCCCGTCAGCACCAGCAGCAGCAGCGCTCCGCCGAGCGAGAGCGGTGCGGCAAGCAGAATGAGGATCGCCGGCGTCCATGCCTGGAACTGGATCACGAGAATCGTGAAAACGAGGACGACGGCGAGCGCGAAGACCATGAGCAGCTCGCGGAACGACTGCTGCTGCGCCTGGTACTGCCCGCCGATCTCGTAGGTGTAGCCGATCGGCAGCTTGAGCTTGTCGAGGTTGGCGCGAATCTCGGCGACCGCGCTGCCCATGTCTCGCCCTTCGAGACGTCCCGTCACGCTCGCCATCAGGCGCAGGTTCTCGCGCTTCAACTCGCCCTGTCCGTTGGCGCGCTCCATGTGCGCCACCTCCGAGACCGGAATCGGCTTGCCGTCCGCGCTGCGAATCAGCGTTTGCGGCAGCCACGCCGGATCGAAGCGGTAGGCGTCGGGCAGCCGGACGCGCACCGGCACGCGCCGGTCCGCGAGCCGGAGGTCGGTGGCCACCTCGCCGAGCCAGTTGCCGGCGAGCTGATCCGACACCTGCGCGACGGTGAGCCCGTACCGTTCGGCGGCGACGGGGTCAATCGTCCACGTCACCTCGGGGTTCCCCTTCTGCACGCCGACGACGTCCACCACGCCCTGCACCTTGCCGAGCATCTCCTCGACCGGATCGGCCAGCTCCGCGAGCCGCTGCGGATCGTTGCCGAAGATCTTCACTTCGATCGGTTCGGGATTGCCTTCGAGATCGCCCAGCATGTCCTGCAGCAGCTGCACGAACTCGATGTCGGCGAGCGGCAGCGCTTCACCGATCTTGTCGCGCAGCTCGTTGATGATCTCGTCCGACGAGCGGCTGCGCTCGCCGCGCGGCTTGAGGCGCACGAGGATGTCGCCCGTGTTCTGCGCGGTGGCGAAGAGGCCCAGCTCCGAGCCCGTGCGCCGGGAGTAGGACGCGACTTCCGGAGTCTCGGAGATGATCTTTTCGATCTCCTTCACCTGGCGATCGGTTTCCGACAGCGCGCTCCCCTCGGGCGTCAGGTAGTCGAGGACGAAACCGCCTTCGTCGGCGGCGGGGAAAAAGCCCGTGCCGACCGTGTAGAAGAGCGTGACGGTGAGCGCGGCCAGGAGCAGGGCGACGACGATCGACAGCAGCGGACTGCGGACCATCCACCCGAGCATCCGCTCGTAGGTGCCCTCGATGCGTCCGTGCCACTCGCCGGCCGGTTTGTGATGCGATGAGGCCCAGCGCGCCATCAGCGGCACGACGCTGATCGAGAGCGCGAGCGAGATGAGCACCGCCACCGACAGGCTCATCGACAGCGCGCGGAAGAATTGACCCGGCACGCCCGACAGCAATCCGAGCGGCGCGAAGACGACGACGGTCGTCAAGGTGGAGCTGACGAGCGGCGCCATCAGCTGCTGGACCGCGCTGACGACGCTTTCGCCCCCTTCGCCGGCGCGCCGGTGGATGTTCTCCACGACGACGACCGCGTCGTCGATGACGAGACCGATGGCGACGGCGAGGCCGCCGAGCGACATCAGGTTGATGGTGCCGCCGAACAGCCACATGAAGACGAAGGTCGGGATGATCGCCATCGGCAGCGAGATCGCCGCAATCATCGTCAGGCGCCAGTCGCGGAGGAAGACGAGGAGGACGACGACCGCGAGGAAGCCGCCGATGAGGATCGCGTCGCGGACGCTGGCAATCGATTCCTCGACGAATTCGGCGAGGTCGTAGACGCGGCTGATGCGGATGCCCGCCGGCAGCGTCTTGGCGATGCCGGCGAGCGTGGCGTCGACGCCGGCCTTGAGGTCGAGGATGTTGGCGCCGATCTGCTGCGCGATGCTGACGGACACGGCCTCGCGGCCATTGCCGGTGACGAGCATCGTCCGGTCCGGAGCACCCGGCGCCACCGTGCCGACGTCGCGCACGCGCAGCGTCGCGCCGTTCTTGACGAGCACCGGTGCGTTGCCGATGTCGTCGATGCTCTTCCACTGTCCCGATGCGAGCGCCAGGTGCTGCTGGCCAGACTGCTGGAAGCGGCCGACCGGCAGCAGCGTGTTCTGCGCGTTCAGCGCGTCCGAGACATCGACGACGGTCAGTCCGGCGGCGTTCATCTTCGCCGGATCGAGGATCACCTCGACCTCGCGCGTGTCACTCGCCAGGATCTCGATCGTCCCCGCGCCTGGCACACGCGCCAGTTCCGGCTTCAGCACGTAGGCGGCGTAATCGAACAGGTCGGCCGTCGGCAGCGAGCCCGTCATGCTGAGGATGAACACCGGGAAGACCGCCGGCGTCATGCGCTCGACCTGCACCTGCGAGTCCATGGGCAGCTCGCCGGTGATCTCGGCGACGCGGTTCTGCACCTGCTGCAGCGCGACGATCATGTCGGTCGCGGCGTCGAACTGCGCCGAGATCTCCGCCGCGCCGCGGATGCTGCGCGACCGCACGCGGCGGATGCCGGGCACGCTCATCACGGCTTCCTCGACCGGGCGGGTGACCGTCAGCATCATCGACTGCGGCGGCAGCGTGCCGGAGTGGATGACGATGACCACGCGCGGAAATTCGAGCGGCGGATAGATGCTGCTCGGCAGGGCGAGCGCCGCGAGGACACCGCCGGCGACGAGCGCCACCGCGAGCAGCGCGGCGGCGCGCGAATGACGTTGCGCGAGGGCGGCGGCGCTCATTTCGAGTCCTTGTCGTCCTTCTCGTCCTTCTGATCCGCGGCGGCGCCTTTGTCCGCCTCCTCGTGCTCGCCGCTGTCGACGGCGATCGTCGCGCCGTCTGGAAGACCCGCCTGTCCTTCGACGACCGTCATCTCGCCGGCTTTCACCCCCGAGACAATCTCGATCTGCGTCTCGTCGGTGAGACCGATGCGCACGGGCCGGCGCACCGCCTTGTCGCCCATGACGACGAACACGAACGTCTCCTCGCCTTCGCGCACGAGCGCGGCGGTGGGAACGAGGACGACGTTGTCGTGCTGCTCGGCCTGGATGTCGACCTGCACCGGCATCCCGGCGGAGAAGTTCGGCGCGCCCGCGAAGGCGAGCCGGACGGGGATGGTCGCCGTTCCCTGCTCCACCTGCGCCGGACGGGAGACGACCTTCAACGAGATCTCAGGCGAGCCGGGAGACACGGCGGCCAGCCTTGCCGGCGCGCCGAGCACGACACGCGGCGATTCGCTCAGCGGCACCGAGGCGACGACCTCGAGCCGCTGCGGGTTGATGACGCGCAGCACGGGGTCGGTCGATGAAGGCTCGACGAGATCGCCGGGGTTGTGAAAGCGCTTGGCGATGACGCCGCTGAAGGTGGCGCGAACCGTGGCGCGCGACGCGGCGGTGATTGCCGCCGCGCGCGAGGCGCCGGCCTGGCCGACGGCGGCCTCCGAGTCGGCGACCGCGCGGTCGGCGTCCTCGACGTCCTTGCGGGCGGCGATGCCGCGTTCGAACAGCTCACGCTGGCGGACCTGGTTCGCCTTGGCGTTGGCGAGCGCCGCCTGGGCGCGCTGAATCTCCGCGGTCTGGCGCTGCACCTCGGCCTGCAGTGTCGGAATCTCGAAGCGCACGAGCACGTCGCCGCGCGCCACGCGTTCGCCCTCCGCGCGCGGAATGTCGATGACGCGCGCCGACTCCGGCGCGACGACGATCAGCTCGCCGTCGGGCGCCGGGTTGACTACGCCGGTCGCGTGCACCAGGCCGCGGATGGATCCCGTGGTCGCGGCCGCGACCTTGACCGGGACGGGCGCCTCGCTTTCGGTCTCTTCCACCGCGGGTTTGCTGCACGCCATCACGGCCCCGGCGATGGCCAGGACAACGCCCAACTTCCAACATCCAATTCCCGAAACGCCTGCATGGGAATGGCCTGCTTGGGAATTGGCAGTTGGAGGTTGGGAGTTGGCGGTCATGGAAGCGGCGCTCCGATGGCGCGCTCGAGGTCGGCGAGCGTGGCCTGGAATTGATCGATGGCGTCGAGCGAGCGCAGCCGGACGTCGCGCGTGGCCTGCAAGGCCTGGAGCAGGGCGGCGATGCCCGTCTGGCCGAGCTGGTAGGCATCCTGCGCCAGCTGCTCCACCTGCTGCGCCTGCGGAATGATCTCGTCGCGGTAGCGGACAAACAGCTCGCGCTGCGCCTGCGCCCGCTGCGCCGCGGCGGTGACATCCCCCTGGATGCGCAGCAGCGTCGCCTGCCGCTGCGCGATCAGCTGATCGAGGGTGGTCTGCTCGACGAGGACGCCGGCGCGGTGCGTGGTGAAGAGCGGCAGCGTGATCGCCGCGCCGGCGCGCCAGCCGTAGGTGAACTCGGGCTCGGCGCGGTGCGTCAGCGTGAACGTCGGCGTCAGGTCGGGAACGCGCAGCGCCTCGGCGAGCGAGACGCGCGCCCGCTGCGCGTCGATCTGGCGGTCGAGCGCCGTCAGTTCCGCGCTGGCCATCTGCGCCAGCGTCAGCGCGTCGGCAGTGGCGGGCGGCGCGCCCGTGTCCACGCCGGTCGTCAGCGTCGCCGGCGTGTCGAGCGGCTGCGCCAGCAGCGCGTTCAGCGCGGCGCGCGCGGCGGCGGCGATGCCCTCTGCCGCCGTCGCTTCATTCTCGGCGGCCGCGAGCGCGAGCTGCGCCTGCATCACCTCCAGGCGCGGCGAGTTGCCCGCATCGAACCGCGCCTGGGCGGCGTCGCGCGCGCGCAGCGACAGGTCGCGCTGCTCGCGCAGGAGCAGCAGGCGCTGCTCCGCGACCAGCTGGCCGAAGTAGGCGCGGCGGACGTCGTTGCGGACCTGCGTGATGGTCGCCGCCAGCTCCGCTTCGCCCGCTCGCACGGTAGCTTCGCCGACGGCGATGCGCCGGGCGCGCTTGCCCCCGAGCTCGAGCGGCACCGCCAGCCCGTACGCCTCCTTCGGCGTCTCTTTCTCGAGCTCGACCGAGCCCTCCGGGTTGAGGCGTTCGCGCGCCACGGCGAGGCCCGCCAGGTTGATCGGCCCGCGCAGGCGCGCCGCCGCAATCGTGGCGTTGGCAGCCATGGCGCGGTTGACCGCGGCCTGCAGCGTCAGGGATCCGACCGGGGCGGCCTGCGCGCCGGCAGGCGCCGCGAGGCAGGGCAGCAGGAGCAGGGCGAGCGAGACGAACGCGAATCGCAATGCGAACAGCATGTGGAACCGATCATCACGCACGATGACAGCCATTCCCGGACATCGCTGGTGGCAATCCGCGACGCCGTGAGCGCAATCGCTATGATGGACCGAAAATCGATGCGGTGTTCCGCTCGCGCGTGAAACTCATGCGGTGAACGCTCGCCGGCACGGGAGTGCGCGGCGAAGTTCAGCGGGGCAGGGTCGAGGCGGTGGCGCGAGGCGGCTGCGCAGGCGCCGCGGCGGTCCGCGTCGCCAGCACCGCGATATTGAGCATGGCGGGTCCGATGGCGCCGCCAAGCGCGTCGGCGCGCCGCAGCAGCGGCCAGGTCGGTCGAAACAGCGGCGGCACCAGGTGGAAGCCGCGCATCTGCTCGATGCGGGCGTGCAGGCCGCCGAGCAGGCGGCGAATCTCCCACCATCCGAGCCAGTGCTCGTAGCCCTCGAAGGGGCGCAGCTTGAAGACGTGGGCGATGGTCGCGGAAAAGTGCCACGCCTGGTTCGGCACGGTGACCAGGAGGCGGCCGCCGGGCCTGGTGACGCGGTGGATCTCCCGCAGCGCCAGCCGCGGATCCAGCGTGTGCTCGATGCACTCCGACGAAATGACCATGTCGAAGGCGCCATCGGCGAAGGGCAGCGCGCAGGCATCCGCGTTGACGCGCCGCGTCTGCACCTTCCGCCGCGTTTCGTGCAACAACTGCAGGGCGATGTCGAGGGAGGTGACGCGGGCGCCGCGCCGCGCCGCCTCGCGGCTGAACCAGCCGCTGCCGCAGCCGACGTCGAGCACCGATTGCCCGGTCAAGTCGCCGGGGCCAAGCAGTTCGTCGAACACGATCTCCAGCCGCCGCCGCAAATCGTAGGCGTTGACCAGTTCGTCGAACCGGCCGGCAATCGTGTCGTAGAAATACAGTTTGGGGTCGCGGGCTGCCATCGGGGCGAGGGGTTAGTATCGCACGGGCATCTGATACGCTTGTGCCTCGATGGAGACCAAGCGCACCCCTCCGTTGCTCCCGCTCTTTCTTTGCGCCGCCGCCCTCGTCGCCGCGCTGGCCGCACACGCCGACGCGCAATCCGCGCCCGGCTGGATCAATGCCTACCGCGACACCGCGTCGCGTCTCATCAAGGCCGCCACCGCCGACGATTTCGCGTGGCAGCGGCTCGCCGAGCTGACCGACACCTACGGTAATCGTCTGAGCGGGTCCGACAACCTGACCCGCGCCATCGCCTGGGCCGCCGAGACGATGAAGAAGGACGGGCTCGACAACGTCCATACCGAGAAGGTGATGGTGCCGAAGTGGACGCGCGGCCGCGAGAGCGCCGAGATTGTCGATCCGCCGCGCCATTCGCTGACCATCCTCGGTCTCGGCGGAAGCGTCGGCACGCCGCCCGGCGGCCTCGAAGCGGAGGTGCTCGTCGTCGAGAGCTTCAACGAGCTGCGCATGCACGCCGCCGATGCGCGCGGCCGCATCGTTCTCTTCAACCAGGCGTTCACCAACTACGCCGACACGGTCAGCTACCGCACCGGCAGCGCGCGCGCGGCGGCCCAGGCCGGCGCGGTCGCGGTGCTGGTGCGCTCGGTCGGTCCCGTCGGCCTGCGCACGGCGCACACGGGCAGCGTGCAGTATCAGTCGGACCTGCCGCAGATTCCGGCGGCGGCGATTTCAGGCGAGGACGCGAACCGGATCGCGCGCTTGAGCGCGCGCGGCCGCAAGGTGCGCGTGCACCTCTCGCTCGAAGGGCACAGCGACGGCGACGCCGAGTCCGCCAACGTCGTCGGCGAGATTCGCGGCCGCGAGCGGCCTGACGAGATCGTCGTGCTCGGCGGGCACCTCGACTCCTGGGACGTGGGCGCCGGTGCCTCGGACGACGGCGTCGGCTGCATCATCACGTGGGAGGCGCTGCGGCTGATGAAGAAGCTCGGTCTGCAGCCGCGTCGCACGGTCCGCCTGGTGCTGTGGACCAACGAGGAGAACGGCACGCGCGGCGCGGCCGCCTACGCGGAGAAGTACGCCTCCACGGCGACCAACCACGTGTTCGCGCTCGAGGCCGATTCCGGCGTCTTCGAGCCCGCCCGCTTCGGGTTCTCGGGGAGCCTGGCGGCGCGCAACATGATTCGCGACATTACGTCGCTGCTGACGCCGCTCAACCTGGCGGAGACCATCTCCGGCGGTGGCGGCGCCGACATCGATCCCATCGCGCAGGCCGGCCGCGCGCCCACCATGGCGTACATGGGCGACCCGACGCGCTATTTCACGATCCACCACACGGCCGCCGACACGGTGGAGCGGATTGCGCCGGACGAGGTCTCGAAGGGCGCGGCCGCGATCGCGGTCGTGATCTATGTGATTGCGGAGATGCCGGACCGGTTACCGCGGTAGGAACCACGAAGGTCGCTGCGCGACGGGGGCACGAAGGGCACGAAGCCTGTCTTGTACTTGTATTTTCTTCGTGGGCTTCGTGGACGCGCGCGAAGCGCGCCTTCGTGGTTAGCGCAGCTCCGTCAGCGTGACGTCGAGGATGCGCGCCTGGCGCGGCGCCCGTTCCCACTGCACGAGGATCGGGCTCTGATACGTCCCTTCGACGATTCCCGGCTTGCCGTCCTCGCCGTCCGACACCAGCAGGCTGACCGAGCGCCGCATGCGGAAGAAACGCTCCGCCGGCACGGCCAGCGTGCGCGCGAGCAGCTTCTCGACCACCGACCCGCGCAGCCGCAGCGTGTCGAGCCCGGTATTCATCACGCGCACGAAGTCGTACTTCGCGTAGCCGAGCGTCTTGGCCGGCACCGCGCGCGGGTTCTTCATCGCGTTGCGGTACTGCTGCGCGACGAAGCGCAGCGGGTTGCGCAGCACTTCCGCCAGGTCGTACTTCATCAGCAGTGTTTCGTATTCGTTCACCGTGAGCGCCGAGTGGCGCTCGGCCGGGTCGAGGATGATGCGCAACTGCCCCTTGCCGGCGCCGGTGCGGGCGACGAATTCCGACAGCGCGGGGTAGATGCCGAGCCGCGGATCCTTGAGGTTGACGGAGTCGATGGGATGCTCGGAGACCGGCACCTCGATGCGCGTCCGGCCGATGACGCGCTCGCTGCGGAAGCCGATGACGCGCGTCAGCCGCCGCCGCGGCCGCCCCTCGACAATCCCGTCCAGATCGACGAAGCAGACCGCCTCGCCCTCGCGATTGGGATGCGTGACGCAGGGACGCAGGCCGCTGGCCATGAATGCCAGGTGCGAGTCCGCGTTCTTCGGCTCGCAGGCGCGCTGCACGGCGTCGAGATCGGAGCGGCGATCGAGCTGGTCGTGCTCGTAGCCGGCGCCTTCGGGAAACAGGGTGCGGAACGCGTCCACGAAGGTGGAGACGTGCTGTTCGCGAAGCCGGGCCGAGATGCTGCGATCGAGGAAACCGGCGGTGGTGTGCGACGACCAGTACAGGCAGTTGGAATAGCCGGCGAGCGCTTCGTGTTCCGCGGCGAACCGCGACCGCATCTCCACCACGTCGAAGCGTGCCCTGGGAGCCACCTCGAGCGTGAGGTCCAACGGTTTGGCCGTCGTCATCCGAGGGTACAGCGTAACACGCCGCGCGCCTCGGGGCGCCATGGGGGCCAGCCGCCAACTCCGCGGGGGCCGGCAGAGGCGGGGGCCGTCAATTTGCAAGTCGCCCCTGCCGGTGTCGTGGCCGCTCGTCGTCGTCCTCGTCGTTGCCGGGACCGTCGCGGTCTTCTGGACGCTGCATCTCGTCTGGCACCTGCACGGCGTCTGGCGCATCCATCGCGCCGGTCCCCGACCGCTTCTCGCCACCCGCCACCGCATCTGGCACGACATCCACACCGACGAAGCCAACGACCTTCGCTACGGACCCGGGGGCCCGTCGCACGTGCCGGTGGCGCCGTTCGAGTTCGTCGAGGAACTGATGAGCGGCTCGCAGCCCTGTGTCGCGGTGCGCGACGCGCGCAAGCGGCTGTGGCGGGTGAAGTGGGGCCATGAGGCCAAGCCGGAGGCGTTCTGCGTCCGCTTCGCCGCGGCGTGCGGCTACTTCGCGGAAATCACGCACTACGTCGCCAGCGGGCGCATCGACGGCGTCACCGAGTTGACCCGCGCCCGGCCGCTGGTCGCCGAAGACGGCAGCTTCACGGACGGCCGCTTCGAGCTCGAGGATCGCTCGGTGCGCATGCTGTTCGAGGAACACAGCTGGGCGTGGAACGACAACCCGTTTGTCGGCACGCGCCAGCTCGATGGCCTGAAAATCGTCGTCATGCTGCTGTCGAACTGGGACAGCAAGGACCGGCGCGACGTCTCGCGCGGGTCCAATACCGCCATCTTCGAGTACCCGGTCTCGCGCTTCGCGTCGGAAGCGCGCTACCTGATCACGGACTGGGGCGGGGCGATGGGGAAGTGGGGAACTACTGTCGTGTCGCGGGACCGCTGGGACGTCGACGGCTTCGAGGCGCAGACGCCGGACTTCGTCGCCGCCGTGCACGACGACGTCGTCGACTTCGGCTACCAGGGGCAGCGCTCCGAGATCGGGCGCGGCATCCCCGTGGCGCACGTGCAGTGGTTCTATCGGAAAGCGCGGCGGGTTACAGAACCGGCGCTGCGGACCGGCTTGCTCGCCAGCGGCGCCACCGAGGAGGAAGCGGCGCGCTTCGCCCGGGCGCTGCTGACGAGAATCGAGGCGCTCGGACGAGTACGATAAGAGCAGGCCCGCGTGAAGGCGGACCCCACCGATGATGCTCGTCGCATGAGACGAATCGCGCTCGTGGCAGGCGCTGTCCTGGTCGCCGCCGGCCTGTTCGTGCTCGCCATTCATACCCCGCCGGTCCGCCGGGCCGTGCTGCGCTACGTGGTCGCGGACGTGCAGCGCCGCTACGGCATCCGCATCGCGGCCGAGCGGCTCGACTACAACCTGCCGGCGTTGACCATCGGCCTGTCGCAGGTGCGCATCGCCGGCGAGCGGACGCCCGACCTTCCGTTCTTCGAGGCCGACTACGTCCGCGCCGTGCTCGCCTCGCGCGTCTTCGCCGGCGTCGTCGCGTTCGACGAGGTGGCGGTCATCAACGGCCACGTGCGGCTGGTGCGCGATGCCGACGGGCGAATGAATCTTCCGGATTCGTCCGAGACGCCCGCGGGCGAGCCGTCGCCGCTCGACATCGCCCACCTGTCGGCCCCGCGCTTCGTCATCGACATCAAGGACGCGCAGAACGACCTGGCGCTCGTCATTCCCGGCGTGACGCTCGACGTCCGTCGAGCGGACGGCCGCATCGCGCTCGAGGTCCCGGCGACGCTGACCGTCGGCGCGAACCGCACGCAGGTGACGATGCTGGAGGGCGGTGCGGCGTTCGACGGCCGCGCGCTGAAGCTTGCGGCGGTGACGCTGCGCTCTCCCGAAGCCTCGCTGCGGATCGACGGCACGCTCTCGCTGCTCGTGAAGGACCCCTCGGTGGACGTGCGCGCCACCGGAACGGCCGACGTCGAACGCCTCGCGGCATGGGGAATGGCGGACGGCGAGCGGCCGCGCGGCTCGGTGGCGCTCGACGTGCACGCCGCGGGGCCGTTCGCCGCACCGGTCGCGGACGTCCGGCTGACGTCGTCTCGCCTGCAGTGGCAGCAGATCGCGATCACGGACGTGACGGCGACATCACACGTGACCGCTGATGCCGCGACGATCCAAGGCGCGGGCTTCACGATCGCGGGCGGACGCGTGGCCGCGAGCGGCGAGGTGCCATTCGCCGGGACGGCGGCGCACCTGAACGCGACGTGGAAGGACGTGGACGCCACCATGCTCGCCACGACGCTGGCGGGGCCAATCGAGACGGCGCCGACGGGGACACTCTCGGGACAGCTCAGCGCCACGGGGCCGCTGGCAGACATCGCACGATGGTCCGCCGACGTCACGCTGCGGGCGGAGGGAGGCGGCACCCGTCGTGGCCGCATCGCGATCCCCGGCACGACGCAGCTGCAGCTTGCCGACGGCCGATGGCACATCGACGCGCGCCATCGAGCCGCCAACATGGTGCCGCTCGTGCTCGTGGGCGGCGGCGACCTCAACACCGCGGAGCCTGGCCGCTCCACGCTTGCCGGCCGGCTCGACATCGCCAACACCAGGGTCGTTCCACTCATTGATTTGTTACGCACGCTCGGCGTCGCGGATCTCGATTCGACCGTCGTGTCCGGCGGGACCGTCTCGGCAACGGTGCAGCTGGCGGGCCGCATTGCGGCGCCGACGATCGACGCGCAGGTACTCGGCGCCGACCTGGCGGGGATGCAGTTCAGCGTCGGCGAGCTGCGCGCGCATGCATCGGGCGAGCTCGCCACGCCCAGGCTGTCGTTCACCGCCGATGCGCCGTCCGCGGTGGTGGCGGACGAGCAGGTGTCGAACCTGCACGTGACTGGCGCCCTCGACGGCGACGTGCTCGCGGTGCAGTCGCTGACCGCCGCACAGCGCACGCTGGATGGCCAGCTCTCGGCCTCCGGTACCTACGACTTGCGCACCGAACGCTACGACGCGATGCTGACGGTCGGCCGTTGGACCGTGGCGCCGACCCCGGATCGCCCGCTGACGGCGCAGCTGGATGCCACGTTCACCGGCGCCGGATCGCTGAGCGAACCACGCGGGATGGGATCGGTGCGCGCCACCAACCTGTCCTGGAGCGGCGCATCGCCGGGCGACATCGAGGGGGACGTGCAGCTCGACGGCGCATCCGCCGTCATCGAGGCGCGAGCGCCGCAGTTGAATTCCCGTCTCACGGCCCGCGTCGGCCTGCGCGCGCCGTATCAGACCAGCGCCGACCTGCGTGCGGACAACGTCGATCTCGCCAGGTTCATTCCGCCCTCGGCGTCTCCAACGCCGCTGACGGGGCGCGTTACCCTCACCGCACACAGCGACCTGCCGCTTGCGGAATGGCGCGACGCGGTGGCGCGCGTGGACGTGACCACGCTCGATGCGGCGGCGGGCGACCTGCCGATTACGCTCGCCGAACCGGCACGCCTGCGCCTCGAAGCGCAGCGCCTGCGCGTGGATCGGCTCGAGGTCGACGCGGGGAAGACGAGGGTGTCGGCCGTTGGCGACCTGCCGCTGATGGCCGGAAACCCGGCCGGCATCCGCGACGCGGCATCGGGGATTCGGATAACGGCCAACGGGGACGTCGGCGAGGTGCTTCGCGCGGTCGCGGCCGCCGGCCTGGCGGACGTGCCGATTACGGCAGGCTCCGGCCCGCTCGCGCTGAGTGCGCGCGTCGGCGGGTCGCTCGAGGAGCCGGCGATCGCCGGCGACCTCGACGTCGGTCCGGCCTTGGTGACCATCCGGGATCTCTCCACCGCCACCGACCTCCGCCTGCGCGCGCATGTCGAAAACGACGTCGTGGACGTGCGCGAGGTGCACGCGGCCTACGAGGGGGCCATCCTCAATGCGACAGGCTCCATCCCGCTCGCCGTCCTCCGATCGACGCCGACGGCCCCGGCCCCGACCGCGACCCCCGCATCGCTGCACGCGACGCTCACGGGCGTCACGCCAGCCGTCCTTCGCGGCGTCCTCGACCCGGCGACGCTCGAGGATCTGGCCGGAGCCGTGGATGTCGCGCTCAACGTCGAAAGCTCGTCAACCGACCCTTCGACCGCGGTGGGCGACCTGACGCTGACGCGCCTCGACCTGCAGCTGGCCGGGCTTCCCGTCACCCAGCGCGTGCCGACGCGCATCGTCGTGCGGGACGGCTTCGCGCGCATCGAATCGTGGAACTGGAACGGCACGGGCGCGACGCTGGCGGTGTTCGGCCAGGTGCGCCTCGCCGATCGGCAGGCCGCGCTCATCGCCAACGGCGACATCGATCTGCGGGTGCTGACGCCGTTCGTGCGCAGCGCCGGCATGACGACCGGCGGCCGCCTGACCCCGAAGCTGTCGATCACGGGTCCGCTCGACGCGCCCCGGATTGACGGCGACATCGCGCTCGACGGTGGGGAAGTGCGGCTCATCGACCCGCGCATCGTGATCAATGGGCTCACCGCGCGCGCCGCGCTCACGCGCACCGACATGACGCTCCGCTCGCTCGACGGGTCGATCAACGGCGGGTCGCTGACGGGCAGCGGCACGGTGGCCTACACCCCGGACGCCGGGGTGAACGCGCACCTCGCCGCCGACATCCGCGACATGGCGCTCGACTTTCCAGTGGGGCTGCGCAGTCAGCTCGACGCCATGCTGCAGCTGGACGTTGCCGCCGGCCCCGACGCCGCCGCGCCGAGCGGCCGGCTGTCGGGCACCGTGACGGTGCTGCGCGGCGCCTACCGCGAGCCGCTGGCGGTCGTCGGCGGCCTGCTCGCCGCGCTGCGCGCGCGTAACGTGGCGGCCACCGCCGCTTCCGCGGACGATGCGTTCCTGAAGCAGCTGGCGTTGGATATCCACCTGCAGACCGATGAAGACGTGATCGTGGACAACAACTACGCCCGCGCGCAGCTCGGCGCCGACCTCGACGTCATCGGCACCGCCGCGGCCCCTGCGCTCTCCGGGCGCGCGACGCTGCGCGAAGACGGTCAGCTCTTCGTCGGCCGCAACGTCTACACGATCTCGCACGACACGCCGAGCACCATCGACTTCGTCAGCGCCACCGCCATCGAGCCCGAGCTCAATATCCACCTGACGACGCGCGTGGCCGGGCACGACATCGAGGTGGTGCTCGCGGGACCGGCGGAAGCGCCGCAGGTGGACATGATCGCGGAAGACCTCGGCCAGGCGGACATCACCGCCCTGCTGCTCACTGGCCGCACGCTCGATCAGCTCGGCACCGCAGACGCGTCGTTCATCGGCACGCAGGTGATCGGCAATTTCTCGGGCGAGGTGCTCGGCTTCGCCGGCCGCGCCGTCGGCCTCGACACGCTGCGCCTCGGCGGCCTGGAGGAGACGACGCGCCTCGATCCCAACGCCGTGGCGACCGAAGTTGACCCGACCTCGCGGCTCACCTTCGGCAAGAGCCTCGGCCCGAGCGTGGACGTCACGCTGTCGCAAAGCCTGCGCGACTCGACGGCGCAGACGTGGATCGTCGAGTACCTGCCCGCGCGCCAGCTCGACCTGCGCCTCGTGTCGGACGACGAAGACCTGCGCTCGTACGGGTTCCGTCACGATGTCTCGTTCGGCGGCGGCACGACGGCGACCGCCGGCCGTGCGACGACGCAGCGCCGCGTCGAGTCGCGCGTCGCGGAGGTGGCCGTGACCGGGGAGCTGGCGTTCCCCGAGGAGCGCGTGCGCGGGCTGCTGCGGCTTCGCCCGCGCGACACCTTCGACTTCGCGCGCTGGCAGGACGACCGCGATCGGCTCGAGGACTTCTATCACCAGAACGGCTACCTGGCGGCGCGGGTGAGCGCGAGCCGTGCAGCGAACGGCGACCTCGTCAACCTATCCTACGCGATCGACGCGGGACCGAAGACGGCCATCGAGGTGAACGGGCTGGAGGTGGGCGCCGACGTGCGGCAGCGGATAGCCGACGCGTGGGCCTCGTCCGTGCTCGACGAGCTGCTGGTGGACGAAGCGACGCAGATCATCCGCATCGAGCTGGCGCAGCGGGGATACGTCCGCCCGCAGGTGACCGCACGCGTCGTCGCCGACGGCGACATGCAGACGCTGCGCGTCGAGGTGCAGCCGGGCGAGCGCGGCTCGGCCACACGCGTGCGCATCCAGGCGATGGACCAGGCGGTGCTTGCGGACCTCGAGGCGCGCGTCATCGAGCGGAACCTCGCCGCCGACGTGCTGCGCAACCCGGGGGCTGTGACGCGGGACCTCACCGACTTCCTGCGCTCGCGCGGCTACCTCCGCGCGACGGTCAGGCCGCTGCCGCCGGTGCTCGACAACGGCGCCGCGGTGCTGCCGATCGTCGTGGAGGCGGGCCCGCAGTTCGTGCTCGCCACCATCGGGTTCGAGGGGCGCCGCAACCTGCCGGAGGATGACGTGGCCCGCGCCATCGACGTCACGACGGGATCGCCGTACAACCCCGGCGCAATCGACGCGGCGCGCGAGCAGATCGTCGCGCTCTACCGCGGCCGCGGCTTCGCCTCCGCCGCCGTCACCGCCAACGTGGCCCTCCGCGAGACGGAACCGGCCGCGGACCTGACGTTCGAGATCAGCGAAGGCCTGCGGCAGACGATCGGCGACGTGGTGGTGTCGGGCGCCGGCGGCGTCGACGCCGACGTCGTCACCCGTGCCCTGGGGCTGACGATCGGCGCGGCGCTCGATCCCACCGAGCTCCTGCGCGCGCGGCAGCGCGTGTTCGATACCGGCCTGTTCCGTCGCGTCGACGTCACGACGGAGACGATGAGCCGCATCAGCGAGACGGACCCGGCGCAGCCGCTGCGCATCCGCGTGGCGCTCGACGCGTGGCCGGCGCTGCGTCTGCGCTACGGCTTCGAGATCGCGGAGACGCGGCCGGAGTCCGATCCGGCCGGGCGCACGCTGTCGCCGGCGCTGACCGCCGACGTCACGCGGCGGACGCTGTTCGGCCGCGCCGTGAGCCTGACCGGCGCGCTGCAGTACGAGCGCCGGCGGAACACGGCCCGCGCGCTGCTCAACGCGCCCACGTTGATGGCACTGCCGGTTCAGTCCTCGCTCGTCCTCGAGCGCGTGCATCAGGCGCCGGAGGGGACGACGTTCGTCAGCAACCGGAACGGCGTGGCGTGGGAGCAGCGGGCGCGGACGGTCGATCACCTCACGTTGTCCTACTCCTACCGCTTCGACCGCGACCATACCCTGGGCACGACCATCGACCCGATTACGGGCACCCGGTTCGATCTCACGGTGAACGTCGCGCGGCTCATTGGCAACGCGGCGTGGGACACGCGCGACGACCCGCTGAACGCGACGCGTGGCTCGCTGTACTCGTCAAGCGTGCAGTGGGCGCCCGACCGGCTCGGCTCCCAGTTCCGGTTCCTCAAGTACGTGGGGCAGGCCTACCGGTTTCAGAACGTCCGCCGGATCGTGCTGGCGTCGGCCGCGCGGCTCGGCCTGGTTGGCCCGCTCGGTGGGCAGGACCTGCTCATCTCCGAGCGCTTCATCGCCGGCGGGTCGCGCACCGTGCGAGGCGTGGACGAAAACAGTCTCGGGCCGCGTGATTTCTTCGGCGACCCGGCGGGCGGCCAGGTGATGCTGGTGCTCAACCAGGAGGCGCGCGTGCCGATCTACAAGTGGCTCGGCGGCGTCGCGTTCGTCGATTCGGGAAATGTGTTCCGGCAGCCGGGCGACTTCCGCCTCGGCGACCTCACGACGTCGGTCGGCGTGGGCCTGCGGCTGTCGACGCCGTTCGCGCTGCTGCGTGCCGACTACGGGCGGGTGTACTGGCCGGGGACGACGACCACGCGCGACGGGGAACCGTGGCGAACCGGGCGATGGGTGGTCGCGATCGGGCAGGCGTTCTAGCGGGAAGGCGGACCTGAAGGTCCGCCTCTACGTCCGGTGAGTGTAGAGGCGGACCTTCAGGTCCGCCTGTCGGGTGTGCGTAGAGGCGGACCTTTAGGTCCGCCTGCGAGTGTGGGGTCTGTAGAGGCGGACCTTTAGGTCCGCCTGCGTGTCCCGGGGTCCGTAGAGGCGGACCTTCAGGTCCGCCTGTCGGGTGTGCGTAAAAGCGGACCTTCAGGTCCGCCTGCGAGAATTACCGCCCGCGAACCGTCCGCATGATCTGCGTGACTTCCGGCCGCTCCGGCGCCTCGGGCGCCAGCTTGAGGAACTGCTCGAAGTGGTTGGCCATGCGGTCGGGCCGGTTGGCGCGGTACTGCATCAGGCCGCCGTAGTAATGGGCGTAGGCGTTGGCCGGATTGAGCTCGGTGACGCGGTCGAATTCCGCGGCCGCCTGCTGCCACTCCTGCCGCTTGGCGCGCACCAGCCCGAGCTGGTAGTGGGCCTCGGCCATGCCGCCGTCCATTTCCACCGCGTGGCTGGCCGACGCCAGGGCGCCCTCGGTGTCGTCCTGCATCAGCTGCTGGCCCGAGAGTCCGATGAAGTGCCACACGTCGTCTTCGCCGCGGGCGGCCAATGCGCCGTAGGTTTCGATGGCCTGATCGTTCTCGCCAAGCTTCTGGTGGCTCTGCGCGGCGGTGAACAGCACGGCAGGGTCCCCGTCCGGCTGAGCTGACTCGACGACCCGCTGGTACTGGCCGGCCTCGAAGAGCTTCTGCACCTGCGAGGCGTTCTGCGCAAAGGCCGCGGAGGTGAAGCCTGTCAGCACGACGGTGAGCAAGATGTTCTTCATGATGTGATTGTACGCCCTGTGTTTGACGTCGTTATGTCGTCTCGATGAGCAGCCGCTTCGACGAGTATTGCCGCGCCCGCATGCGCGCTGCGTCGGCCGCGATCCTTCCGCCGTATCGCACGATCGCGGTTGACGTTCAGCTTGGCGATTTCCGTGCCATGGGAAATGACTGGTCGCGGGCGCTGTTCGACGGGGATTTCTATCGAACGTCGCGCAAAGAGGACATCCCCGTGACGAATCTTGTCTTCGTCGAGTCCAGCGACGGCAACACCGGCGCGGACAATCCCTCGACGCTCGGCGGCGGCGCGACCGACAAGCATCTGATTTACGAAGGCCTGTCGCGCGTGGATGCCGACGCGGTGCTGTCGGGCGCGACCACGGCGCGCGCCGACAACCTCGTCTTCTCGGTCTGGCATCCCGAGATGGTGAAGCTGCGGCGCGAGCTGGGACGACGGCGCCATCCGGCGCAGGTCATCGTCTGCAGCCGCAGCGCGCCGCGCATCGAGGCGGCCTTGATGTTCCAGGAGCCGGAGATTCCCGTCTTTCTCGTCACCACCTCGGACGCGGCCTTCTCGCTGCGGCTGCAGGTGGAGACGCGACCCTGGATCACGGTAATCGACGGCGGCCAGCCGCTGTCGATGCGCGCCGCCCTGCGCGAGCTCAAATCACGCGGCATCGAGACGGTGTCCGCGATCGGCGGGCGCACGGCGGCTCGCGCGATGTTGCGTGAAGGGGTCGTGCACGACCTCTATCTCACGACCGCGGCCAGGGCGGGCGGCGAGCCAGGCACCCCGCTTGTCGAGCAACCGATCGCGGCGCCTGCTGTCGTCATCAAGGAGGGCACGGGGCCCGAGACCGGCGTGCGGTTCGTGCACTACGCGCTCCGCTCCGCCTGATGGCGAGCCGCCGTTAAGCGGTCAACTCCTTGTCATCCGGGAAGCCGTGCTGCTTGCGGCCCTCGGGGCCTTCGTGCTTGGCCGAGGTCTTGTACAGCTCGTAACGTCCGTCCTCGGCCTCCCCGCGCACGCGGCGCCGCAGCGCGTCCATCTGCCGCTCCGACATCGGCTTGAAGCCGGTGGCCACCTTCAGGTTCTGGCGCAGCACCTTCATCGAGTCGATGCCGCTCACCGTCGTCATGACGGGCAGGCTCATGGCGTAGCGCAGCCCCTCCTGCGCGGTGATGGTCTTGTCCTTCACCTGCCGGCCGTCGCCGCCGAGGCTCTTCATGCCGATCGCCGAGATGCCGCGCCGCTGCAGCTCGGGCAGGACCTCGCGCTCGAACGACCGCTCCTCGAACGACGCGTCGAAGCAGTTGAGCGGCAGCTGGCAGGTGTCGAACGGATAATCGTGCTCGAGCATCTCGAGATGGATGCGCGGGTCCTTGTGGCCCGTGAAGCCGACGAACCGCGTCTTGCCTTCGCGCTTGGCCTGGTCGAGCGCCTCGATGACGCCGCCGCGCATGAAGTGATGCTCGGGGTCGTTGTAATAGACGCACTCGTGCACCTGCCACAGGTCGAGGTAGTCCGTCTTCAGCCGGCGCAGCGACTGTTCGAGCTGCCGCATCGCGACGCGGCGGTCGCGGCCGTGCGTGCAGACCTTGGTCATCAGGAACACCTCGTCGCGGCGGTCGGCGAGCGCCTTCCCCATGATGCGCTCGGACTTGCCGTCGTGATATTCCCAGGCGTTGTCCATGAACGTGACACCGGCGTCGATGGCGGCGTGCACGATGCGGATGCCCTCGCGTTCGGATCCCGCCAAGGCGAGGTGATATCCGCCGAGTCCAAGCGCAGATACGACGATTCCCGATCTTCCGAGCGGACGACGTGGAATTTCCATGACCCTCCTCAGTAGCAATGTGCAGACCGGCTATGATCAGGCGGCAGTGCGCAGTGGGCGGTGGGCAGCAGGTGAGCGCTGTCGGCGGCCGCTGGCGAGTGTCGACTGCCACCGACAAGGAGACGTATGCGCGGAAACGCCAAAGTGATCGAGCATCTCAACGAAGCGCTTCGCGAGGAGCTGACGGCCATCAACCAGTATTTCCTGCACGCGGAGATGTGCCACAACTGGGGGTATCACGGCCTCGGCGATTACATCAAGAAGCAGTCGATCGACGAGATGAAGCACGCCGAGGAACTGATCGAGCGCATCCTGTTTCTCGATGCGACGCCGAGCATGGAATACCTGGACCTGAACATCGGCGGCAACGTCAGGGAGCAGCTCGAAGCGGATCTCAAGCTCGAGATCAACGCGGTGTCGATGTACAACAAGGCCATCCAGGCGGCGCGCGATGCCGGCGACGACGCCTCGCGCGAGATTTTCACGAAGCTGCTCAAGGATGAGGAGGAGCACGTGGACTGGCTGGAGACGCAGGTGCACCAGATCAAGGAGATGGGCTACGAGCGCTACCTGACCCTGCACGTGGAGGGTCCGAAGGATTAAAATGAAACGTGGTTAGCGTTCTTTTCCTGCTTGCGCTCATTGCCGCGCTGCCCGCCGGGGCGGCCGCGGCCAAGCCGTCGACGCCGCTCAGGATCGTCGCCTTCGGCGACAGCCTGACGTCCGGGCACAAGCTCCCGCAGAAAGACGCCTATCCGGCGGTGATTCAGAAAAAGCTGAAGGCCGCCGGGTTGCCGTTCACCATCGCCAACCACGGCGTGTCGGGCGACACGACGCGGCGCGCGCTGCAGCGACTCGACCGGGCGCTGGCGGAGAAGCCGGACATTTTCATTGTCGAGCTCGGCGTCAACGACGGCCTGCGCGGGGTGCCCGTCCCCGAGATCAAGGCCAACCTGCAGAAGATCATTGCCGCCGCCCAGGAGCAGCACGCCATCGTGCTGCTGTGCGCGATGGAAGCGCTGCCGCTGCACGGCTGGCAGTACACCATCGAGTTCCACCAGATGTACGAAGACCTGGCGATGACCTACGGCGTGCCGATGGTGCCGTTCCTGATGAACGGCGTGCTCGGCAATCCCGACCTCATCTCGGACGACGGCGTGCACCCCAACGCCGCGGGCGCGCGGTTCATCGCCGACACGATCTGGGAATATCTCGAGCCGATCGCCCGCAAGGTCGTCAAGGACGGGACGGTCGACGCGGCGACCCCGCGCAGCGGCGAGCCGGCGGGCCCCGACCCTACCAGACCCGGCACACGTTGACGGGCGCCATCGGCGTCCCGTCGCGGCAGCCGAACGCCTTGCGGAACTCCGGCATGTTCTGCAGCACGCCGTTGGCGCGCCAGCGGCCGGAGGCGTGGACGTCCTCCTGCGCGCGGCGCCGGTAGTCCTGATCGGTGGCGTTCTCGCACCACACCTGCGCATAGGCGATGAAGAAGCGCTGCTCCGGCGCGAAGCCGTCGATGGGCGGCTGCGGCGCCTTCTCCGCCAGCAGCTCCATCAACGCGTAGTACGCGATGCGGACGCCGCCGTTGTCGGCGACGTTCTCGCCGAGCGTGAGGTTGCCGTTGAGCGTGGCGCCCGGCACCGACGAATAGCCGCTGTACTGCGAGGCGACGCAGGCCGCGCGCTCGCGAAACGCCGCGTCGTCGCGCGGCGTCCACCAGTCCATCAGGTTGCCGCGCGGATCGAAGCGCCGGCCGCTGTCGTCGAACCCGTGCGTCATCTCATGGCCGATCATCGCGCCGGCGGCGCCGAAGTTGACCGCCGGATCCCGGGCCGCGTCGAACACCGGCGGCTGGAGGATGCCGGCGGGGAAGGCCACCTCGTTGAGCTGCGGGGCGTAGAAGGCGTTGACCGTCTGCGGCGTCATCAGCCACAGCGTGCGGTCCACCGGCTGGCCGATCCAGCGCAGCTGACGCTGCGTGTCGTCGATCGAGATGCGCACCGCGTTGCCGACGTGGTCGTCGCGCTTGATGTCCACGGCGCTGAAGTCGCGCCACCGCTCCGGACCGCCAATCTTGCGCCTGAGCGCCTCGAGCTTGGCGAGCGCGTGGGTGCGCGTCTCCGCGCTCATCCAGTCCACCTGGCCGAGCGTCTCGCGCAGCGAGCGCTGCAGCGCGGTGATCATCTCGTCCATGCGCGCTTTCGCCTCGGGGCCGAAGCGCTGCTGCATGAAGATCTTGCCGACCAGCTCGCCCAGCGAGTCGGCGCCCGGCTGCCCGGCGACCATGTCGCTGCACCGCATCCACCGCGGGCGCATCTCCTTCTGGCCGCTCAGGATTTCGCCGTTGAAGTGAAACTGCTCGCGGGCGAAGCGGGACGACAGCATCGGCGCCAGCGCGTTCAGCGCGTGCCACGCCAGGTAGGTCCTCCACGCCGCTAGCGGCACCGTGTCGAGCGCCGCGCTGATGTCGCGCAGGTACTGCGGGTTGAGGACGTTCAGGCGGGCGGCCGGGTCGAGCAGCGGCGACGCGCCGGTGCCGCGGAAGTACACCGCGAAGTCGATGTTCGGCGCGAGCATGCCGAGCCCCGCCACCGTCGTCGGGTTGTCACGGCGGCGCGGGTCGCGCAGCGCGACGCGGTCCATCGTGGCGCGCGCGATCGTCGTCTCGACGTCCATGACGCGTTGCGCGAGCCCCTCCGGAGACTCCGACAGGAGGCGACCCGCGGGAGGCCGCGTCTTCTCGGCACCGTCGGGCCCGATCAGCAGCTCGAACATCCGCTCGACGTGCGCCTGATACTCGCGCCGCAGGCCGGTCGACCGCTCGTCGTCTTTCAGGTAGAGGTCGCGATCGGGCAGTCCCATCGACCCCTGGCCGAGCGTGGCGATGAACCTGGCCGAGTCGTGCGAATCGGGCGCCGAGCCGAGGGTCAGGAACGAGGGGAAGCCGTCGTGTGAAAAGCGCGCCGCCAGCCTGATCAGGTCGCGGCGGTTCTTCACGTCGTCTATGGCGCGCAGGAGCGGCTGCAGCGGCCGCGCGCCCTTCGCCTCGATCGTCGTCTCGTCCATGCAGGCGGCGTAGGCGTCGCCGATTTTCTGCTCGTCCGCGGTGCGGCGCGACGTCTTGAACGCGGCGTCCTCGAGGATCGAGCGGACGATGCGCGCGTTGCGGTCGGCGAGCTCGTTCAGCCGGCCGTAACGCGATCGATCGAGAGGGAGCGGATGCGAGGCCAGCCAGTTGCCGCACGCGAACTGGTAGAAGTCGGTGCAGGCGTCGACGCCGCGATCGAGGTAGGCGACGCTGAAGCCTTCCTGCGCGGTGAGGCGCGGTGCGGCCAGCCACAGGCACCAGATGCACAACCCGATGGCCGCCGCGCGGCGCGTCGAGCGGTCGGCTGCGGGCGTCGCGCAGCGGGCGTTCCGCATCTCGTGAAATGGTATATCAACGAACAGGCGCATGCGGGACGTGAACCTCGAGCTGGCGAGCCTGCTCTACGACATGTCGGCGGTGGCGGGCGACAGCCAGCGCGCGTGGGGGTACAAGCGCGCGGCCAAGGCCGTGCTGCGCATCGATCGCGACATCACGCCGCTCGTCCAGGCCAACGTCTTCAAGTCCATCTCCGGCATCGGGCCGACGACCGATCGCATCGCGCGCGAGCTCATCGAGGACGGGCGCTGCGCGTTCGTCGAGCGCGCGGTGCGCGAGTCGGGCAAGGAGCAGGAGGTGGCGCGGCTGCACAACCTGCGGCGCCACTATCTGAGCCGCGCCGCCGTCAAGCAGGTGCTGGCGCGCAAGGGGGCGCCGTCGAAGGCGAAGTACCGCGGCGACTTCCAGATGCACTCGATCTACAGCGACGGCGCCGAGACGCTGGAGTCGATCGTCAAGGCCTGCCTCGAGCGCGGCTGGTCGTGCGCCGGCATCACCGATCATTCCTACGGCTTGAGCATCGCCGGCGGGATGAGCATGCAGCGCGCGGTCGAGCAGCACGCGGAGATCGACGTCCTCAACCGCCAGTACGGCGGCCGCTTCCGGCTGTTCAAGGGCATCGAGGCGAACATCCGCGCCGACGGCAGCGTGGACATGGAGCCGCACGAGATGCGGCGCTTCGAGTTCATCGTCGCTTCGCCGCATTCGGCGCTGCGCAAGTCGATCGATCAGACGGCGCGCATGGTGGCGGCCGTCTCGCAGCGCGGGGTCGCCATTCTCGGCCATCCGCAGGGGCGCGTGTTCAACATGCGGCTCGGCGTGCTCGCCGACTGGCGGCAGGTGTTCGAGGTGGCGGCGCGCCGGCAGGTGGCGATCGAGATCGACGGCTCGTGGTCGCGCCAGGACGTCCCCTACGAGCTGGCGGCGCAGGCGCTGGAGCAGGGGTGCCTGTTCGCGCTCGACAGCGACGCGCATTCCCACCCCGAGCTCGATTTCGCGGACATCGCCATCGCGCACGCCAAGCTGGCCGGCATTCCGCAGGCGAAGATCGTCAACTACTGGCCGGAGAAGAAGTTCGTGGAGTGGGCGGCGGGGGCGTGGGATCGTTGAGAATTCCCAACTTCCAACTTCCAACTGCCAAAATCCAACTACGCACTGCGAACGCGTTCTAGTCGCTTGGAAATTGGAAATTAGAACTTGGAAGTTGTCGAGTTATCCGTCCTTCTTGGCGTGCTCGGCGTTGCGGAATGCCAGGCTGCGCGCCGGCATCTGCCAGGCGGTGCGCAGCGCCTTGGCGAGCTCGGGATCGGTGCGCGCGATCTGCTCGGCGAGCGCCGAGAACTTCTGATCGATGCGCGCGAGCCGCGCTTCGTACTTCTCCGCATCGCCCTTCTGCTTCATGTCGCGGCGGAGGAGTCCCACCTTTTCCATCAGTTCGGTGAGCAGGACCGCGAGCTCGTGTTCCATCAGCAGCGCGGGCGCTTCGGTGGCCGCGGTTCGTCGGACGAAACGTGAAGGATGAGGAGCCCGATCCGCGCACCTGCTCCGACGAGCGACACAATCATTCCGTCCACCTGCGCCCTCCCCGTTTGAGCATCACACCCACGACGAGGACCGTCAAGCTGATTCCGGCGCGCAGGTACCCAGCGAAGGCCCAGCACCCGCGTCGTTCGTGGTTTAACCACGAAGGTCGCTTCGCGCCGAGCACGGAGGGCACGAAGAAAACCTGGTGGCGTGATCCTCGCGTCCTTCGTGCCCTTCGTGGTTTCCACTCAGGCCCGCGCCTGACGATCGGTGCGAGTACGGAACCACGAAGACGCGAAGAACGCGAAGGTAAGAGTCTTCGTGTCCTTCGTCCCTTCGTGTCCTTCGTGGTTTCCACTCAGACCCGCGCCTGACGATCGGTCCGAGTACCGAACCACGAAGACGCGAAGAACGCGAAGTAAGAGTCTTCGTGTCCTTCGTCCCTTCGTGTCCTTCGTGGTTTAACGGCGGTCGCCGAAAGCTGCACTCGACATTCACGGCTCCAGCTCCAGCAGCGGCACGCCCGGCTGCACGAGCTCGCCTTCGCGGCAGGCGATGGACTTGATCCGCCCCGCGCGCGGCGCCGCGATCGGCATCTCCATCTTCATCGCTTCGAGCAGCACCAGGAGGTCGCCGGCGACCACGTCCTGGCCGGGGACGACCTTGATTGCCAGCACGGTGGCCGGCATCGGCGCCGAGAGCGCCACCTGGTCGTCGGTGACGTGGACGCGCGCCGGTGCGTCGCGATCCTCGGACTCGATGACGTAGGTGCGGCCGTCGAGGAACACCCAGGCGCGGTGGCGATCGCGCACGGCGTAGGCGATTCGCCGCATCCCGGATCCTGGATCCTCGGGCGCGCCTGGCGCCACCAGGAAGCGTCCGTTGCCGAGCGCCTCAGCCACGGTAGCCCCGCAGCGTGTCCCACGGATCCGCCTGCGCCCTGCCCGCGCCGGCGGCGGCGCTGCCGCGGGTCACGTCGGCCGTCGCGCGAAGGGCCTTCGCCACCTGCCGCGCCTCCTCGGGGATCGGCGGCGCGCTCGCCGCGCGGATGGCGTCGCCCTCGACATCGAGGAAGCGGGTATCGAGGTCGCCGGCGACGAATCGCGGATGCGCGAGCAGCTCAATCAGGAACGCCACGTTGGTGCGGATGCCGAGGATTGGATAGCTGCGCAGCGCCTCGATCGCGCGGCGGCGGGCAATCTCGCGCGTCTCGCCGTCGGCAATCAGCTTGGCCACCAGCGGATCGTAGTAGACGCTGATCTCGCCCCCCTCGGAGACCCCCGAGTCGATGCGGACGCCCGGCATCGACGGCTCCCGGTAGAGCAGCAGCGGTCCCGCCTGCGGCAGGTCGTGGCGCGACGGATCCTCAGCGTAGACGCGCACCTCGATGGCATGTCCCCGCTGCGCGAGCGCATCCTGCGCCCATGGCAGCGCCTCGCCGCGCGCGATGCGGATCTGCGCGTGCACCAGATCGACGCCGGTGACGCGCTCGGTGACGGGATGCTCGACCTGCAGGCGCGTGTTCACCTCGAGGAAGTAGAACGACGCCTCGTCTCCGGTGCCGTCGAGGAGGAACTCGACGGTCCCGGCGTTGCGGTAGCCGGCGGCGCGGGCGAGCGCCACCGCCGCCTCGCCCATGCGCCGGCGAAGGGCGGGCGTCACCGCGGTCGAGGGCGTTTCCTCCAGCACCTTCTGATGCCGGCGCTGGATTGAGCATTCGCGCTCGAACAGGTGCAGGACGTGGCCGTGATCGTCGGCGAGCACCTGGATCTCGACGTGGCGCGGGCGCTCGATCAGCCGCTCGACGTAGAGCGTGCCGTCGCCGAAGGCGGCCACCGCCTCCCGCCGCGCCTGCTCGATGGCCGGCGCGAGCGCGCGCGCCTCGCGGACGGTCTTCATGCCGATGCCGCCGCCGCCGGCCGACGGCTTCAGCAGGACCGGGAAGCCGACCTCGCTCGCCGCCGCCGCGATGGCCCCGGTGGACTGCTCGCGCGGGGTCTGCCCCGGTACGATCGGCACCCCCGCCTGCTGCGCAATCCCGCGCGCCGCGATCTTCGAGCCCAGTCGCTCGATGACCCCGGCCGGCGGACCGATGAACGTGATCCCCGCATCGGCACACGCCCGCGCGAACGCCGCGTTCTCGGACAGGAAGCCGTAGCCGGGGTGGATGGCGTCCGCGCCGGTCTCGCGCGCGGCGTCGAGCATCGCGGGGATGGACAGGTAACTCTCGGCCGGCGCCGCCGGCCCGATGCGCACGGCGCGGTCGGCCATCAGCACGTGCGGCGCGTGCGCGTCGGCGTCCGAGTAGACCGCGACCGAGGGGATGTCGAGCTCGCGGCAGGCGCGGATGACGCGCACCGCGATCTCGCCGCGGTTGGCGATCAGGATGCGCTGCATCGGGGTACCACGAAGGCCGCTGGCGCGGCAGGCACGACGGTCGCGAAGCCGTGAGTGCGCGTGAAGCGCGCCGTCGCGGGTTCCCTCATCGGCTGACGTTCCAGCTCGCCTTGCGCTTCTCGAGGAAGGCGCGCAGCCCTTCCTGCCCCTCCTCCGAGACGCGCTGCGCGGCGATCGCCTCCGCGGTAAGTCCCGCCGCATCGAAGGCGCCGCGCGCCCAGACGCGTGGAATCAGCGCCTTGGCGGTGGAGATGGCGTCGGGGGCCGCGCTGAGGAACTCGTTCACGTACATCGCCACGATGACGTCGAGCTGATCGGCGGGCACCACGGCGTGCACCAGCCCCACGTCGCGCGCCCGCGTGGCGTTGAAGCGCATCCCGGTCAGAAAGAGCTCGCGCGCGGCGGAGCGGCCGATCTTCGCCAGCGCATATGGCGAGATCACCGCCGGCAGGATGCCCAGCTTCACCTCGGTGAACCCGAACACCACGTTCTCGTCGGCTATCACCACGTCGCACACCGCCGCCAGCCCGGCGCCGCCGCCGAGCGCGGCGCCGTGCACCCGGCCGACGAGCGGCACCGGCAGCGTGTCGAGGGCGGCGAACATCCGCGCCGCCGTATTCGCATCGCGCACGTTCTCGTCGTGCGTGTAGCCGAGCGCCCGCGCCATCCAGGCGACGTCCGCGCCCGCCGAGAACACCTTGCCGCTCCCCGCCATCACCGCCACCCGCACGTCGTCGTCCGCGTTGATCGCGGCCGCCCAGGCGGTGAGGTCGGCAATCATCTGCTCGTTGAACGCGTTGCGGACGTCGGGCCGGTTGAGCGTGACATATTCGACGACGCCGTCGCGGCGGGTGAGCAGGGTGGGGAAGCTGCCGTTCACGCTTCTATCTTCTCGCTTCTCGGTTCGTGTTCAGGTTCACGTTCGCGTTCTCGGTTCTTCGTGTTCTTCCTGTTCTTGGTGTCCTGCGTGGTTCACATCCTGAAGACGCCGAACTTCGGCGGCGGAATCGGCGCGTTGAACGCGGCCGACAGCGCCAGCGCCAGCACGGTGCGCGTCTCCGCCGGGTCGAGGATGCCGTCGTCCCAGAGGCGCGCGGTCGAATAGTACGGCGATCCTTCGAGTTCGTACTTGTCGAGGATCGGCTGGCGAATCTGCTGTTCCTCGGCCGGCGACAGCGTCCGGTTGTCGCGCGCCAGTTGCTCGCGCTTGACCGTGGACAGCACGCCAGCCGCCTGCTCGCCGCCCATCACGGAGATGCGCGCGTTCGGCCACATCCAGAGGAAGCGCGGCTCGTAGGCGCGCCCGCACATGCCGTAGTTGCCGGCGCCGAACGAGCCGCCGATGATGACGGTGAACTTCGGCACCACCGAGTTCGCCACCGCGTGCACCATCTTCGCCCCGTCCTTGGCGATGCCGCCGCGCTCGTACTGCTTGCCGACCATGAAGCCGGTGATGTTCTGCAGGAACAGCAGCGGGATGCCGCGCAGGTTGCACAGCTCGATGAAGTGCGTGGCCTTCAGCGCGGATTCGGAGAACAGCACCCCGTTGTTGGCGACGATGCCGAGGAGAAAGCCGTGCAGGCGCGCGAACCCGGTGACCACCGTCGGCGCATAGCGCTCCTTGAACTCGTCGAACCGTGAGCCGTCCACGATGCGCGCGATCACCTCGCGCACGTCGTACGGCTTGCGCACGTCGGCGCTGACGACGCCGTGCAGCTCGCGCGGATCGTAGGCCGGCTCTTCCGCCTCGATGACGTCGGCGGGCAGCGTCTTGCGCGTGTGCAGCGTGCCGACGATGGTGCGCGCAATCTCCAGCGCGTGCGCATCGTCTTCCGCCAGATAGTCCGCGACGCCCGACAGCCGGGTATGCACGTCGGCGCCGCCAAGCTCCTCGGCCGTGACGTCCTCGCCCGTCGCGGCCTTCACGAGCGGTGGTCCGCCAAGGAAGATCGTGCCGGTGCCCTTGACGATGACCGTCTCGTCCGACATGGCGGGGACG
>JADMIO011200140.1_pt1 | contig 43146 bp, 30 predicted proteins | sample 8958161 | NCBI WGS metagenome assembly JADMIO01 (sample SAMN16585339, study PRJNA669376) | soil metagenome | isolation source: Crop rotation soil | place: USA: Cullars Rotation, Alabama | collected 2011
ACGGTCGCCGCCGGTCGGCGGCCCGCCGCGCTGCAAGTGGCCGAGGACGACGCAGCGCGCTTCTTTGCCGGTCAGGCGCTCGAGCGCGTCCGTGACGACGTGGCCGACGCCGCCGAGCTTCGCCTCGCGATTGGCGACGGACGTCGCGAGCACCGCGCCGCCGGCCGCCGCCGCGCCCTCCGCGACCACGACCAGCGTGAAGTGTCGCCCGGCCGCCTCCCGCGCGCGGACGGCATCCGCGACCACGTCGAGGTCGAACGGCAGCTCCGGAAGCAGAATCACGTCGGCGCCGCCGGCGATCCCGCCGTAAAGCGCGATCCATCCCGCGTGACGGCCCATCACCTCGAGCACCATGATTCGCCGATGGCTGTACGCGGTGGGTTGCAGGCGGTCGAGCGCATCGGTCACCATCGCGATCGCGGAGTCGAAGCCGAACGTGCGGTCGGTCGCGGAGAGGTCGTTGTCGATGGTCTTCGGGATCCCGACGACGGGGATGCCGGCTTGCGCGAGCTCGAGCGCGACGGTGAGCGAGCCGTCGCCGCCGACGCAGATGAGCGCGTCGACGTGGAGGCTCCGGAGGGTCGTTCGGACGCGCTCGACGAGATCGGGAGCGAGCGACTGCCGTTCGCCGAGCTCGACCTTCACGGCGAAGCTGCCGCGGTTGCTCGTGCCGAGAATGGTGCCGCCGCGGCCGACGATCCCGCTCGTGTTGGCCTGATCGAGGACCACCGCGGTCTCCGGGTGCAGCAGACCCTCGAAGCCGTCGCGGAAGCCGATGACGCGCATCCGCCGCCGCGTCGCCGCGCGATGGACGGCGCGAATCACCGCGTTCAGGCCGGGTGCGTCGCCGCCGCCGGTCACGATACCGATCGTGCGGGCGCTGTCAGCGGGCGGCATGCGTGCCGTCGTATCAGCGTCGGTCTGCGAGGTACACCTGCTCGGTGTACTGCTTCACCATCCGGTGCGTGTTGAAGACGGGGAGCAGCGAGCGCATCGACGCTCGCACGCGCGCGAGCCACGCGGCGGGAATCCCGAGTGCGTCGCGCTCGTAGAAGCGCGGAACGACCTCGTCCTCGAGCACGCGATAGAGATCCGCGGCATCCGCGTCGTCCTGCGCCTTCGGGTTGCCGTCGACGTGGTCGCCGACCGCCCAACCGTTGTCATCGGCGTAGCCCTCGATCCACCAGCCGTCGAGGACGCTGCAGTTGACGCCGCCGTTGGCGACGACCTTCTGCCCGCTCGTGCCGCTCGCCTCGAGCGGGCGGCGCGGCAGGTTCAGCCACACGTCGCATCCCTGGACGAGCCAGCGCGCGAGTGCGACGTCGTAGTTCTCGAGATAGACGATGCGGCCGAGGCTTTCGACCGGCTGACGAATGCGCGCGAGCTCCTGGAGCGTCCGCTTCGCCTCGTTGTCGAAGGGATGCGCCTTGCCCGCCAGCACGAACTGGAGCGGCCGTTCCGGATTGGTGATCAGCCGCACCATCCGTTCGGGGTCGTGCACGATGAGGCTGAGACGCTTGTACGTCGCCATCCGGCGCGCGAACCCGACGGTCAGCACGTCCGGATCGAGGAGGGCGTCGGCGGCGGCGATGAACGCCTCGTCCTCGGCGTTCCGCGTGCGCGTCGCGCGGGCATGCGCTCGCACCGCCGCGACGAGCCGGCGTCGCAGCTGGTTCCGCACCTCCCAGAGCTCCGCGTCGGGAATGGCGTCGATGCGCGTGGACAGCTCGGGATCGTCGAGACGCGACTCCCATTCCGCGCCCAGGTAGTGCGCGAGCAGCGCGCGCGCGGCAGGCGCCGTCCACGTCGGCACGTGGATGCCGTTCGTGACGTGGGTGATCGGCACCTCGGCGGTCGGGCGCTCGGGCCACAGGTCGTGCCACATCTCGCGGCAGATCTCGCCATGGCGGCGGCTCACACCGTTCGTCGATCGCGCGAAGCGGATCGCGAGCGGCGTCATCCCGAACGGCTCCCACGCGTCGGCGGGACGCCGGCGCCCGAAGCTCAGCAGGGTCTCGCGCGAGATGCCGAGTGCCTCCCAATACGAGGCGAGGTGCGTGTCGACGAGCTCGACGCCGAAGACGTCGTGTCCCGCGGTGACCGGCGTGTGGGTCGTGAACACGCATTGCTGCCGCACCTGCGCCTGCGCCGCCTCGACCGGTACGCCGGCGGCGAGCTCCTCGCGCAGCAGCTCGAGCGTGAGGAACGCCGAATGCCCCTCGTTCATGTGGAAGACCGCCGGACGGATGCCGAGGGCGCGCAGCACGCGCACGCCGCCGACGCCGAGCGTCAGCTCCTGCACCATCCGCGTGTCCTGGTTGCCGCCGTACAGGTGGCCCGTGATCCAGCGGTCGCGCTCCTCGTTGTCGTCGCGGTTCGTGTCGAGAAGGTAGAGCGGGACACGGCCGACTTGCACGCGCCAGACGCTCACGTGCACGGTGCGGTGCGCGATCGCGATCGTCACCGTCACCGGCGTGCCGTCCTGCGCGAGCACGCGCTCGATCGCGAGGCGCGCCACGTCGATGTCGACGTAGCGCTCGTTCTGCCACGACGAGCTGTCGAGGTTCTGCAGGAAGTAGCCTTGCCGATAGAGCAGCCCCACGCCGACGAGCGGCACGCCCAGGTCGGACGCGGACTTCACGTGATCGCCGGCGAGCACCCCGAGACCGCCGGCGTAGATCGGAAGCGACTCGTGGATCGCGAACTCGGCGGAGAAGTACGCGACCGGACTCTCGGGCGAGAGCCGCGGCGCGAGGCTCGCCGCCCACGCCGACCGCGCCGCCATGTGCGTCACGAACCGATCGAGAAGGTCACGCGCCCGCGCCCGGAAGCGCGGGTCGACGTCCAGCTCCGTCAGACGCGACAGCGGCGTCGTATCGAGAAGCGCGCGCGGATTGTGGCCGCTTTCCTCCCAGCGCGACGGGCTGATGTCGCGAAACAGCTCCGGCCCGTCCGGCTGCCAGCTCCACCAATAGTTCGCCGCCAGCGCGCGCAACTCCCGAAAGAGCGGTGGATAGATTCCCGAGTCGACACGATCCGGCGCCACGACCATGAAGATCGAGAGTAATGCGACGTGCGCGCCTCCGCAACGGTGGAACCGCCCGCGCACCGGCGGCGCACTGCACGTCGCGCGCGCGACGTGGGGCGCGGGTGAACTGGCGCGCTGAAACATCGGGGCGTGCGGAGACAGACATCGGGGGTGCTGAACCCGTGGTCGCGCGACGTCACGCGGCCGGCGGCCGATAAGGGCCCATCTGCTTCGGTGCTCGCGGTTTCGCTTGTGCGGCGTAGCTCCGCTACGCCTCCGCGCGAAACCGCTGCGCGCCTCGCAGCTGGACCCTTCTCGACCGCCGGCCGCCTTTGACTGCACCTTTAAAGCAGTGGTTGGCGCGGTCGCTCGGCTCCGCGGCCGATCATCATATGGGGTGCTGGAGCGACCAACCCATCCTTGAGCTTTACCGACCCGCGTGACCGCGCGGGGCCGCCGATCAGCAACGCCGCGGGTCGATCACGATGGACAAAAAGAGCTGAGGAGGCGCCGAGCGAAGCGAGGGCGCCCACACTGCTTTACGGCCTCAGTCAGAGGCGTCCGGCGGTCGAGAAGGGTCCAGATGCGAGGAGCGCAGCGGGGTGAGCGCGGAGGCGTAGCGTGAGCTACGCCGCACAAGCGAACCCCCGAGCACCGGAGCAGATGGGCCCTTATCGGCCGCCGGCCGCGTGACGTCGCGTACTACCGACGATCGTCGCGCTCCGTCCGCGTCCACGCCCGCGGGTTCAGCGGAACGACGGAGCGAGCGCGGCGGTGCGGAGGGCGACGCGGTCGCGGACGAGGCCGTACGCGAAGCACGCGGGGAAGAGGAACGCGGTGGCTCCGGCGACGTTCACCGGCAACGCGCCGCCGCTCAGCCCGGAGACCGTCATGACGACGGCGGGAACGCCGAGGCCGAGGAGCGCGCCGGCCAACGCCGCGCGCAGGAGGCGCGTCGCGCCGTCGCCGGCGCGGGCGCGCTCGACGATGAGCGTGACGAGCAGACCGACGCCGGCGACGCCGAGGTACGCCTCGCAGGTCTCGTGCAGGATCGTGTACGCGCCGGGCTGGTCGAGGAGGAGCTGGTACGGCACGGCGACCGCGAGCGAGAGCCACCAAGCAACTGCGCCGAGCGGGCGCGTCAGCGAACCACGGTCGCGTGGAAAGACGAGGCCGAGGTACACGAGGGTCGCCGGAAAGAACGCTTCGGCGAGCGCGTGGACGCGCAGTGCCGACTCCGGTCCGTAGATCGTCGCCGCGGAAAGCGCGAACACGCCGGCGACGCCGCCGAGGAAGAGGAGCGCGCGGCCGAGCGCGGCGTCGGGCAACAGCCACACGCCGAGCACGCCGAGCAGCAGATATAGCGCGCCGTTCAGCAGGTACGCTCCGAAGAGCGCCGAGTAGTCGGTCGGCGTGAATCGTTGCGACGCGAGCTCGAGGGTCTCGGTCGTCGCGCCGTGACGGAACGTGTAGGCGAACGGACGGCCCGCCGGTTGGTCCGCGACGCGTTGATACACGTCGTGCGGGCTCGTCACCGGCGCGCCGTCGACCGCGACGACGATGCGCTGATACACCGCACCGTCGCGCGTACCGGACCATCCGGTGAGCCCGATGGACGGCACGACGCGGTTCGAAAGCACGAAGAAGCCGGGGAACGTGCTCCCGACCCAGCCGTGCGCCGCGGCGCCGATCGCGAGCGTCGCCGCGATCGCGCTTCCCGCGGCGAGGGCGAGGATCACCCGGTAGAGGCGGGTCGAGGATCTCGTGGTCGGTATCGTCATGGCGTCACCGTGTGTCGTCCGTGAAGTTTTCGCTGTCCACGTTACGGCAGAATCGACGTGACGGTGTTGACCGTGTTGGTGACCGGCGCGAGCACCGACGAGCCGGACGAGGTCGACGCCGAGCACTCGTTGCTCCACACGATCGTGCGCGAGGTGACGACGCCGTTCGTGCCGTCGGCGAGCGCGGTCGTGACGTGGAGCGCGAACGGTGGCGTTACGCCCGGACTCGGCACGCCCGCGTTCTCCACGACGCCGCGAATCGCGAGGACGAGATGATCGTGGTCGACATGGTACGTCCCGTCGGTGTGCCAATTCGGATCCGTCGGATCGAGGCCGAGCCCGCCGATGTGCTGGTGGTCGGCGCGGTACGTCTGGAACTCGTGACGGTCGTACGTGAGCTCGAGGCTGTTCGGTGCGCCCGCCGGGTCATCGATCGCATAGATGCCGGCCTGATCGGGCCCGAGGAGCTGCATGAGGAACCCCTGCGCGTTGTAGATGGCGACGCTGCTCGCGTCGAAGAGAAGCGGATACGTCATCCCGATCCCGCTGAAGATCATGTGAGCGGAGATCGCCGAGATGTCGAACGGAAGAAGTACCGTGCCGTCGGCCGTCACCGCCGCTCGGTAGCACGTCGCGACGGTCTCGCCGTCGCCCTCGGCCAGCGCGACCGGCGGCTGCGTGATCGTGAACGACGTCTTCGGCACGTCGAGATAGATGTCGCCGCTCTTCTTCAAGCGAAGGCGCGTTGGGCCGGGCGGCAGCGACGGTACGTTGACGACGACCTGTGGCTTCACCACCTTGTCGGCGAGATCGCGCCGCGCGACGGCGAGTGCGTCGACCTCGATCGACGAGCCGTTAGCCTGGCTGAAGGCGACGGTATATTTCCTGCCCGCGACGATCGTCGGACTGAATAGCGTGATGGCGTAGCCCGGGGGCGCGAACGCCGGACGCACGCTCGCGAGCGGCGGCGGCGGCTTGTTGCAGCCGCAGCCGGCGTCGACGGGGCGAGGCTGTGCGAGCAGAAGCGCGATGGCGGCGCTGACGGTGGCGGTGGCGATCGTGACGGTGCGCATGACGTTCTCCTCGGGCACGGGGTGTGTGTCGGGGCGGAGGAGAGCAAAGACGCGGCCACGAGAGCGTCCGTCGCCACGGCGCGGAGTTGGACGCGCGCCGCCGAGCGGCGGCTTTGGAGTGTGCCAGCCGAGGCACGTTCCGCGTGGCGCGTCACGGCCCGAGTGTGCCGCAACTCCACCGGTTCGCTGTCGCGCGACTCACGTTCGTGCGGGACGCGGTGTGTCTTCCGCGCACGCGGGCGCCGTGCGCGACGTCCGATTCAGCGCGCTACGCGCTCCGGCGATCCCGACCAGGTCCACGCGACGGTCGTGCGGCTCACCCCGAGCAGCAAGCCGCACAGCGCCTGCGGATGAATGAAGAGCGTCTCGGTCGCGGCGCCTTCGGGCGCCGCCGACCACGCGCCGGCCGCATGCTCCTCGGCGCGCGCGATGATCGGGCGGAGATCCGGCGCCTCGACGAAGCACATGTAGAGGCATGCGCCGCGTCTCGTGAAGTAGCGGCCCATCGTCTTTGCGCGATCGTACGGCGTGATCACCTCGATGCGATCGAGCCGTTCCGCCGGATCGAACATCGTGAGCGTCCCGCGATAGCCGAACGCGGCGCTCTCGATCGGACGGAAGCGCTCGGGCGCGAGCGCGAAGAGCTCCGCGTAGCGGGCGCATGCGTCCGCCGCGTCCGCGACGAGGTTCGTGACCTCGTAGAGACGGGACACGACGCCGGGACCCGAGACGTCGGCGGCCGGCGAGAGGACGCACGGCAGCCCGGAACCGCCGGTCGCGGCCGCCGGCAGGAAGAGCTGGTCGTCGGCCTGGGCGAAGGACCGCGTCCGGGTGACGAGGCGCTCGCGCATCGCCGCCAGCGACGGCGTCGCGAACCCCGCCGCGAAAAGACCGCCGCCCGCGGCGCGCAGGTGCGCGTCGACGGGACCGCTGCCGTCGGGCTCGAGCAGCTCGAACCGGGCCGCGCCGGCCGCGAGCGTCGTGCGACGCGCGGCGAGGGGCGCCACCGCGTCCTCGTGGAGCACCTCGGCCCCGAGGAGACGGCTGAACGCCGTCGCCGCCGCACGGCGGTCGGCGACCGCGAGCTGCACTCGATCGACGCATGTGAGCATGGTCGCACCTCCATAGCAGAATCCTATGGCCTCCGGCGCCCGGCCTCGACTAGAATCCCGCCCGACGGCACTTCGGCCGCGGCGACTGAACGCGGCCGCACAAAGGAGACGCTCATGGCACAGCCCAGCATGCAGTCCTCGTATCCCGAGGTGCACTCGGAGGTACGGCAGTTCATCGGAAGCCGCTCGCGGCGAATGCTGATCGACGGGAAGTGGGTGGAGGCGGCGTCGGGGAAGACGCTCACGACCTACGATCCGGCGACGGAGGAGCCGCTCGCCGACGTGCCGGCCGGCGACAAGGAGGACGTCGACCGCGCAGTCCGCGCCGCGCGGAAAGCCCTCGAGAGCGGCGCTTGGCCGAAGATGACGGCGTCGGAGCGCGGGCGCGCGCTCTGGAAGCTCGCCGATCTGATCGAGCAGCGCACCGAGGAGTTCGCGCAGCTCGAGACGCTCGACAACGGAAAGCCGCTCGCGGTCGCCCGCGTCGCGGACGTGCCGCTCGTCGTCGATCACTTCCGGTACTACGCGGGGTGGGCGACGAAGGTCGAGGGCGAGACGATCCCCGTCTCGGTTCCCGGCATGTTCACGTATACGCGGCGCGAGCCGGTCGGCGTGGTCGGCCAGATCATCCCGTGGAACTTCCCGCTCCTCATGGCGGCGTGGAAGCTCGGCGTCGCGCTCGCGTGCGGCAACACGGTCGTCCTGAAGCTCGCCGAGCAGACGCCGCTCTCCGGACTCCGCCTCGGTGAGCTCCTCGAAGAGTCCGGGTTTCCGCCGGGCGTCGTGAACATCATCACCGGCTACGGCGAGACCGCGGGCGCGGCGATCGCATCGCACCCCGACATCGACAAGGTCGCGTTCACCGGGTCGACGGAGGTCGGACACCTGATCATGCAGGCGGCGGGTGCGAGTAACTTGAAACGGGTCTCCCTCGAGCTCGGCGGCAAATCGCCGAACATCATCTTCGCCGACGCCGACCTCGACGAGGCGGCCATCGGCGCCGCCAACGCCATCTACTTCAACCACGGCCAGTGCTGCTGCGCCGGTTCGCGGCTCTTCGTCGAGCAGAAGGCATTCGACAAGATCGTGCCGCGTCTCGTCGAGTACTCGGAGAAGATCAAGGTCGGTCCCGGCATGGACGCGGCGACCGAGATGGGCCCGCTCGTCTCGTCCGAGCAGTACAAACGGGTCACCGGTCTCCTCGACGCGGGCAAGAAGGAGGGTGCGAAGGTCGCCACCGGCGGAGGGCGTCCGAAGCAGCGTGACAAGGGGTATTTCGTTTCTCCGACGGTCTTCACCGACGTGAAGTCGGACATGAAGATCGTCCGCGAGGAGATCTTCGGTCCGGTCGTCTGTGCGGTTCCGTTCAAAGATCCGAACGAGGTCCTCGCCGCCGGCAACGACACGACGTACGGTCTCGCGGCCGCGGTGTGGACGAAGGACATCCACAAAGCGCACCGCATCGCGAACGGCCTCAAGGCCGGGACGGTCTGGATCAACTGCTACAACATGTTCGACGCCGCGGCGCCGTTCGGCGGATACAAGCAGAGCGGTTTCGGCCGCGAGATGGGGAAGGCCGCGCTCGAGCTCTACACGCAGACGAAGACCGTGTGGGTGAATCTCGGCGCGTCGTGATCGTTCGACGAGCTGGCGGCGGTACGCGGTCGTCGCGTGCCGCCGCCTTCATCGTCGGGTCAGCTCAGCCCGCGGGGCACGTCGGGCGGCTGCCGCGACCTTGGATCGAGCGTGAGCGCGGCGACCGCTGCCAACCGAGTCTTCATGATCGGGATGATTCCAGAGCGCCGCGCCGCTGGCTGCGCGAGCGCTCTGATGCCGCGACCCCGCGGCCCCGTTGACGGCGGCGCGCGATCGGCGCAGCATCTCGCCCGCCGTGAGCTCACGGCACGGGAGGTTTCGCCGATGCGCGTTCCTGTCCGGGTGGCCTGCGCCGTCATCGCGTGTTCATTTGCCGGCAGTCTCGTCGCCGTCGACGCCGACGCGAGCACGCTCGTCGTGCCGAACGCGAACGCCGCTACCGAGGCGAATGGCGCCGACAATTTCCTCGCGAACGGCTTCGGGCAGCAACAGCTGTTCGTCCTCGACAAGGCGCAGTTCGGCGCGCTCGTGGCAGGCGACCAGATCAGCGCACTCGCGCTTCGCCCCGAGGTGAACCTGTGCGGCGGCAACCCGTGCGGTTCGTTCTCGGTGACGCTCCACGACGTGACGATCAAGCTCGCCACCACGTCGATGGCCGCGACGGACACGTCGGACAACACGTTCGCCGACTTCCTCACGACCAACGTGCAGACGGTCTTCGCGGGGGACGTCGCCGTGTCGAGCAGCTACACGGGTCCCGCGGGCGGGCCGAAGGATTTCGACATCCTGTTCCCGTTTCAGACCGCGTACTCGTACGCTCCCGCGAGCGGCAATCTCGTCGTGTACATCAGCATCAACAGCGCCGACGGCATACCGGTCGACGTCGACGGCGCGACGTCGAGCGGAGTCTCGTCGCGCATCTTCGCCGTGACCGCGAGCTCCACGACGGGAATTCACGATGAGACGGGCGTCGCCGTCGTTCAATTCACCATTGCCGCCGCCGGCAGCGCGACGCCGACGAGCACCGCGGCGGCGACGCCGACGGTCACGTCGACGCCGGTCGTGACCGCCACGCACACGGGGACACCGACGCACACGCCGACCGCCACACACACCACGACACCCGTCGGACCGACCGCGACGCCGACGGGTCCGACGCCGACGGCGGCGCCGACGCCGCCGCCGGGCGTCTCGTCGTGTCAGCGCGCGATCATCGACGCCGGCGCGAAGTTCCTGCGCACGAAGGCATCCGTGCTCGCCAAGTGCGAGATCGCGCGCGTGAAGCAGGTCGCGTCGGCACCGGCGGACTGCGCCGCGGACCTGAAGACGGCGGACAAGATCGGGAAAGCGGTCACGGCGCTGCGCAAATCAGTCGACAAGAAATGCGGCGGATCCGACAAGGTGTGTGGCGGCGACCTCACGAAGGAGGTCGGCGGAACCGAGCTCGGATGGCCGGCCCAGTGCCCGAACTTCGAGAACGGCACGTGCACCAATGCCATCGGGACGGACGACTGCACGGGTATTGCCGATTGCCTCCAGTGCATCGGCGAGGCCGCGGTCGACCAGGCGATCGCGCGTTACTTCGGCGACCTCGCGCCGACGAATCCGAAGACGGACAAAGCGCTCAACAAGTGTCAGCAGAGGATCGGTGCCGAAGCGGTGAAGTTCCTCGCGACCAAGTCCAAGGCGCTGTCGAAGTGCTGGAAGGAGAGCCTCGAGCACGGCGACGTCAAGAACTGCACACCCCCCGGTGACGCCAAGGCGGCAGCGACCATCGCGAAAGCCGCTGACAAGCGTGACGAGGCGATCTGCCACGCGTGCGGCGGCAAGGACAAGAGCTGCGACGGAAACACGGACTTCACGCCGGCGCAGATCGGCTTCACCGGCACGTGCGACGCGGTGACGGTGCCCGGAAGCGGCGACGTATGCAATGCGGCGCCGGTTACGGACCTCGCCGGCATCGTCGATTGTGTCGGCTGCGTCACCGAGTTCAAGGTCGACTGCTTCGACCGCGCGACCGTGCCGCAATTCGGAGCGTTGCCGTCGGAATGCAACTGACCGACGTCCCGACGGCTGTATCAGCGCGGTAGTCGGGGATGCGATGGTAAGCGAGCGACGTCGCGACCGCGCAACGGCGTGACGTCGAAGTCGGCGGCGACTTCGTGCAGGTATCGCGCCCGATCGTCGGCGACGATGCCGAGACCGCGGCCGACGTGCGCGATCACGTCGGCGGGCGTCGCGCCGGCGGCGCGGAGTCCGCGCACGGTGGTTGCGGCACTGCGCTTCTCGAGGCGCGCGCCGGCGACGTCCACGACGAGTGGGATGTGGGCGAACGCCGGCGGCGTGCCGCCGAGGAGCTCGGCGAGGAGGATCTGGCGCGGCGTGGACGAGAGGAGGTCCGCGCCGCGCACGACCTCGGTGGCGGCCATGGCGAGGTCGTCGACGACGACGGCGAGCTGGTACGCGTACACGCCGTCCCCACGCTTCAACACGAAGTCGCCGACCGTCGCGGCGACGTCCTGCGCGTAGCGGCCCTGGAACGCGTCGTCGACCGCGACCTCGCCGTCGCGCGCCGCGAGACGGATGGCGGGCGGCCGTTTCCACGCGCGCGGGGTCATGCCGAAGCGTCGGCACGTGCCCGGATAGCGTGGCCCGTCCTCGCCCGCGTGCGGCGCGCTCGCGACGCGGGCGATCTCGGCGCGCGAGCAGTCGCAGAGGTAGGTGAGGCCGCGGGCGGCGAGACTCGCGAGGGCGGCCTCGTAACGATCGGTGCGCTCGGACTGCCGATACGGCCCGTGCGGGCCGCCGACGTCCGGACCTTCGTCCCAGTCGAAGCCGAGCCAGCGCAGGTCCTCGAGCTGCCGCGCCTCACTGCCGGCGACGACACGCGGCGTATCGATGTCTTCCACGCGCAGGACGAGCGCGCCTCCCGCGCGCCGCGCGCACAGCCATGCGACGAGCGCGGTCGCGACCGAGCCGAGGTGCAGGTCGCCGGTCGGCGACGGCGCGAACCGCCCGCGATAGGCCGTCGTCACGCCCGCGCGAGCGAGAGGCGGCGCGGCGGTACGGTCACGATGGCGACGGGCAGAACGCGCTATTGAACGGATTTGGCTGCTGCGTGTCGGTGAAGAACTCCTCGATGCGCGGGACCGTGAAGTCGATGGAGTCCTCGACTTGGCAGCGCTCGTACTTCGCGACGCACGTGCCGTAGTCGTCGAGCGTCGCGACGGACGCGACACCGACGCTGTTGCAGAGCGACGCGAGCGCGCTCACGTCGCCGCCGTTGGCGTTCTCGAGATCGTCGAGCGGGATCTTCCCGCACGCCTTGACGACGGCGTCGTGCAGCTTCGTCTGCCCGTCGTCGACGGAGGCGACCGCCTTCGTGCAGGTCTTCGCGGCCGCGTCGACGCACTTCTGCGTCGGCTTCAGCTGGGCGCAGTTCATCACCGCGTCGGCGCATTTCGCGAACGCGCCGCGCGCCTTTGCCGCGAACGACGATCCGGCCTTCGCCGCTTTCGTCTCGCACGCGACGAGGGCCTTGCCCGCCTTCCCGTCGCCGCCGAGGCCGCCGGAGCCGCTCTCGTCGACGAGGCAGCTCTGCGCGTCGACGGCATGGCCGACGTTCACGCCGTTCGAGTCGAGCAAGTCGCGCGCGCGGGGCATCGTGACGAGCAGCTCGCGCTCCGCGACGCAGTTCGTCTGCCGGAACAAACAGAAGGCGTAGCTCTGAATGAAGCTCGCTGGGCACCTGCTTCCCAGCAGCCCGAACCGCGGACCGCCGGCGTCGTTGAAGGCTTCGTCGGGGCTGAGCGATCCACAAAAGTCCGTGACCGCGTTCTCGAGGATGGTTCCCGCGTCCTTGTCGAGGTCGTCGCCGAGGTGCGCGATCTTGTCGTTGCAGCTCGTGACCGCCTTCGTGAGGCAGTCGGCGTCGCTCGCCTTCACCTGTACGCACGTTGCAATCGCGCCGAGGCACTTCGCGTACGTCTTCGAAAGCGTCGCGAGGAACTTGGAGGTGTTCTTGTTGGTCAGCTTCTGACACTTGAACGCGTGCTGCGTCTGCATCGGACGGTTCGGTGGATTGACGAGCCCGGGCGGAACGACGCCTGCGGCGGGGCGTGGCATCGTGGCGGCGGCGAGGACGACGAGGACGACGACCGAGCGTGAAGCGACCATGGAATCGGCTCCTTCTGCGAGGACAGCTCGCGAACGCGGACCGGGAAACTCGACCGTCGGCTTCTAGCCCCACACCCGATGGCTCGCAATACGGGGCGCGTGCATGGCCGGCGCGCTTCCGGTAGAGAAGGGTGCTTCGTAGACCCCGTTCAAAGGAGAAGAACATGCGTGAAGCCGTCATCGTTGCGAGCGCTCGCACCCCGCTCGGCAAGTCGTACCGCGGCAGCCTGAACGCGACGCGCCCCGACGACATGGCTGCGGTCGCGATCAAGGGCGCGCTCGCCCAAGTGCCCCAGCTCTCCCCGAAGGAAATCGAGGACGTCATCTGCGGCTGCGGCCTGCCCGAAGGGCCGTCCGGAATGAACGTCGCGCGTGTCGCGGCGCTCGCCGCCGGACTGCCGGAGACCGTCGCCGCGACGACCGTCAACCGCTTCTGCTCGTCGGGCCTTCAGGCGATCGCGATGGCGGCGCACCAGATCATCAACGAGGGCGCGGATGCGGCGATCGGCGCCGGCACCGAGTCGATCTCGATGGTGCAAGGCCAGCAGAACATGAACAACCTCGTGAACCCGAAGGTTCACGAGGCGTGGCCGGGCATCTACATGGGCATGGGTCAGACGGCGGAGGTCGTCGCCGAGCGCTACAAGATCTCGCGCGAGGACCAGGACAAGTACTCGCTCCTGAGCCAGCAGCGCACCGGGGCCGCCCAGCGCGAGGGCAAGTTCGACGAGATCATCTCCATGAAGGCGAAGAAGGCGGTGAAGGACGAGTCCGGGAACCTCAAGTTCGAGGACGTCGAGATCACGAAGGACGAGTGCAACCGTCCCGACACGACGATCGAAGGCCTCGCCAAGCTGAAGCCGTCCTTCAAGGAGGACGGCACGGTGACAGCCGGCAACGCGTCGCAGCTCTCCGACGGCGCCTCGGCGACGATCCTCATGTCGCGCGAGCGCGCGCAGCAGCTCGGGATCACGCCGCTCGGCGTCTTCCGCGGCGTCGCGGTCGCGGGCTGCCGTCCGGAGGAGATGGGCATCGGTCCGGTGTTCGCGGTGCCGAAGCTGCTCAAGCGTCACGGCCTCACCCTCGACGACATCGACATCGTCGAGCTGAACGAGGCCTTCGCGTCGCAGCTCCTGTATTGCCAGCGGCAGCTCGGCATTCCCGACGAGAAGCTGAACCCGCTCGGCGGCTCGATCTCGATCGGCCACCCGTACGGGATGACCGGCTCGCGCATGACGGGCCAGCTCCTGAAGGAGCTCCGCCGCCGGAAGCAGCGCTATGGGATCGTGACCATGTGCGTCGGCGGCGGCATGGGCATGGCCGGACTCTTCGAGGCCTGCTGATCGGGTGGCGTACAGCCCGTTCGATCTGACCGGCCGCGTCGTCCTCGTCACCGGCGGCAACAGCGGTATCGGGCTCGGAATGGCCGAGGCGCTCGCGGATGCGGGCGCCTCGGTTTGCATCTGGGGCACCAACGCGGCGAAGAACGCGGCGGCGTCCTCGGCGCTCCGCGAGCGCGGCGCCGCCGCCGAGGCGCTGCTCTGCGACGTCGGCGACGAGTCGCAGGTGGAGGACGCGTTCGCGCGCACGCTCGCGCGCTTCGGCCGCGTCGACGCTTGCTTCGCGAACGCGGGTGTCGGCGGCGCCGGCATGCCGTTCATCGAGACCACCGCCGACGAGTGGCGCCGCGTCCTGCGCGTGAACCTCGACGGGGTCTTCTTCACCTTTCGCGCCGCCGCCCGCCACATGATCGACCGCGGCGGCGGCGGGTCGCTCGTCGCGACGAGCAGCCTCGCCTCGATCGAGGGCGTCGCGCGCGGGGAGCACTACGCGGCGTCGAAAGGCGGCGTGAACGCGATCGTCCGCGGGCTCGCCGTCGAGCTCGCGCGCCACGGGATCCGCGCGAACGCGATCCTGCCGGGCTGGATCGAGACGCCGATGACCGACCGCTCGTTCGGGCACGAGGTCGTCCGGCGGAAGATCTTCCCGCGCATTCCGGTGCGGCGCTGGGGTGAGCGCGGCGATTTCGGCGGCGTCGCGGTCTATCTCGCGAGCGACGCGAGCGCGTACCACACCGGGGACACCATCGTCATCGACGGCGGTTATCGGGTGTTCTGACCGCCGGCCGCAGATCGACGCCGACTCGCGCGTGCGGCACGTCGAGCACGACGCGCGCGAACGCGTCGAGCATGTTCGCCCCGACGAGGCCGTCGAGCGTCGTGCGCGTGCCGTCGTCGCCGATCGCCGTGACGTCGTGGACGAAGACCGCCGCGTCGGTGACCGCCAGCATCGCACCGCTCGCGGTCGCGAGCTCGATGCGGTCGACACGCCAGCCCCCCATCGTCTGCTGCGCGCCGGAGATGCCGCCGAGTGGCACCGAGAGCGGAGCCGGGCCTTCCAGTCCGAGCGCCCGCGCGGTCGCCGTCGAGACGATCGTCACGGCGGATCCGGTATCGAGGAGCCAGTCGCCCGCGACGGTGCGCGCGCCGCGAACGGCACGGACGCTTCGCAGTACCGGGTTCGGCGCCAATGTCGGGGTGGCGCCCCGGTTCCGCGGATGCTGCCGCCGGCTGAAGTCGCGTAACGTCACCGGCAGCCAGTGATCCGCGCGCGTCGCGGTGCCGAGCGCGCGGATGGTCACCTCCGCGGGCGCGAGCGCGGCGATCGCCGCCGCGAGGTCGAGCGCATCCGCCGTCATGCCGGCGGCACTCGGCCGAATCTCGACGACGGCGCGCTCGATCGCCGGCATCCCGACGACGTCGACGACCGCGCCCGGGCTGGTGAGGATCGCGTCCGCCGTCGCCGCGACGTCGTTCAGCAGCAGTCGCTGGTCGCGAAGCACGAGCGCCGGCGCGTCGCCGAGCGCGAGCGTGTACGGTGCCGATACGCCGAGCGTGTGCTCGCCCGACATCCCGGTTTCGACCCACCGCGCGCCGGCGTCGGCGCGTACATCGAGGCGCGCCGCCGTGTCGTGCGACAGGAGATGCGCGCTCGCGCCGGTGTCGAGGACGGCCATCGCCGGCACGTCGAGGTCTGCGTCACCCGCCGAACGCCGCCCGGACCCGGGGCTCGCACGGACGTCGAACGACACCATCGGCGGCGCCGCCGTCGCGTCGCCGCGCGCGGGCACGAGGATCATCTCCGCTCCGGCGCGTCGCCCGTCCGCGAGCGACAACGACGTCGTCGCGATCACGAGCACGGCGACGATCGCCCGCTTCGTCCACATCGCGCTCATCGTGATCTGCCCGGCTCGTCGCGCCTAGGCGGAAACGACGTCGTCCATTCGAAGAAGGCGGTCGTGAGGGCGTGCGTCGTGCGCGCGCCGCGGCGCGGTCAGGCGCGCCGGCTCACGAGCAATTCATCGGAGAGCCGAGGCCGTACCGACGACGGTCTTCGTCCCGTCCGCCTTCTCGCACCACACGTCGAGCAGCGCCCGCCGACGGCTGCCTTCGACGACGTCCTCGCGAACCTTGCCGCGGGTCGTGAGCGCGTCGTTCGGCCACACGACGTTCACGAGACGCACGTCGAGCTTGCCGGCGGCGTGCCAGCCGAGGCCGAACGCGTGCCCCATCAGCTCGGCGACGAAGCACACGGAGAGCATCCCCTGCACGACGATGTCCGGGAACCCGAGCGCGCGCGCCATCTCGCGGTCCGTGTGGTAGTTCTTCTCGGGACCGGAGAACGCCTCGCACATCGCGTGCGTGATCGTGCGGGTGAGTGGCGCGATCTCCTCTCCCGGACCGTCGCCGATCGCGAACTGCCGATCGGGACGGCGCTCGCGGTCGCGGTCGACGACGATCTCGCCGCGGCCTTCGGCGGCGAGGAAGCTCTGATGGGTGCGGCTACGCTGGAGCCAGCGGCCGTGCTCGTCGGTGATCAGCACCTCGTTGACGACGTACTCGCGGTTCCGCTTCGCGTACCGCGCGACGACGGTGGAGCGCGTGCGGGCGGGCGTGCCGACGACGAGCGGCGCGAACAGCTCCCACTCCTGGCGCGCGTGCAGGTTGCCGAAGACGTTCGGCAGGTACCATGCGAGGCTGCGGTAGACCTCGGAGTGGAAGAGCAGAGCGGGCGCGACGGCGCCACCCGCGGTCGCGAGACGCGCCGCCGGGCCGCCCGTGCCGGCCTCGTAGCGCGCGATCGTCGCGTCGTCGACGACGACGGCGCGTCCGCCGAGGTCCTTCCCGACGTGCACTTCGTGGTGGGGAAAGAAGGTCGTGAGGTCGTCATGCGTGGTCGACGTCGTCGCGCTCATGGAGAAAGCCGATACGCCACCGGCCGTCTCGCGACAACCCGCACGCGGGTTGCGAGCCGCGCGACCACCGTGCGAAGAACTTCCGTCGTGCTGCGCTTCGTGTTCGTGATGGCCGTTGCGGTGTGGCTCGGCACCGTCGTGTCGTTCTCCTTCCTCGTGCTGCCGACGATCCATCGCGTGAGCGCGCCCGGCGACGCGACGCGACTCCTCCGGCAGCTGTTTCCGCGGTACTATTTCGCGGGCATCGTCTGCGGCTTCGTCGCGCTCGCGACGGTCTCGTTCGCGCGGACGGCCGGTCTGCCCGTGCCCGAGGCGCTGCGGCTCGCGCTTCCGGTCGCCGGCGGTCTCGTCTGCAGCCTCCTCTCGCAATACGTCCTCCTGCCGCGCCTGCGCGCGCTGCCGAGCCGCGACGACGAGCGGTACGCGCGCCTCCACGCGGTCTCGAGCATGCTGAACTCGACGGTGCTCGCGCTGCTGCTGCTCGCGGTCGCCGGCGCGGTCATGCGCTGAGCGCGCCGCGCTCCGCGAATTGACGGTCCCATCCGCGGCTCCTAGAATCCCCGCATGCCCGACGCCCTCGTTCCGTCGCGCGGTTGGACGGTGTCGCATTGGTTCTACCGCATCGATCGCGCCCGCTGGCGCGCGCTCGGAGACGCCGAGCGGGCCTCCAGTGTCGCCGAGATGCGCGGCTGGCTCGGGTCGGCGCTCGGCGAGGAGGCGCTTCAGCTCGTGCCACTCGCGCTGATCGGGAAGGGCGACGTCGGGTTCATGGCGATCCATCCCGATCTCCGGCGGCATCAACAGCTCGGGCAGGAGATCCGGACGACTGCGCTCGGCGCATGTCTCGAGCCGATCTCGAGCTTTCTCTCGATCTCCGAGGCGAGCGAGTACGTCACCAGCGAGGCGGATTGGGCCCGGACGCTCGTCGAGGAGCAGAAGGTCGATCCGACGTCGCCGGACTTCGCGGCGAAGATCGAGACGTTCCGCAAGCGCATCGCCGCGTACACCGATGCGCGGCTGCATCCGCGGCTCCCCGACAATTTCCCGATCGTCTGCTTCTATCCGATGGCGAAGGCGCGCGAGGCCGATCGGAACTGGTACACGCTGTCCTTCGACGAGCGGAAGAAGCTGATGCAGGGCCACGGCGACTCCGGACGCCGGTACGCGTCGCGCGTGACGCAGCTGATCACGAGCGCGACCGGGCTCGACGACTGGGAATGGGGCGTCACGCTCTTCGCCGCCGACTTGAAGGCCATCCGCGACGTCGTCTACGAGATGCGGTTCGACGCGGCGAGCGCGCAGTACGGTCTGTTCGGCACGTTCTACGTCGGCGTCCGCTTCGCCCCCGGCGAGCTGCCGGACGTGTTGCGGCTGTAGCGAGCCGACGATGACGCGCAGCTTTCGTCCGTCGCGACGGCGAGGCGCGCGCCCGGCGGCGGTGAAGCCGTCGATGGACGAGCTCGTCCGCGAGACGAAGGCGGCGCGCGCCGCGCGTGCGCACGGCTACCGCGAGCGGTCGCTCGCCTTGCACGGCTGGATCTGCGCCCGCTGCGCCCGCGAGTTCGAGGCCGCGGACCTGCACCTGCTCACCGTCCACCACAAGGACGGCAACCACGACAACAATCCGCCGGACGGCAGCAATTGGGAGAACCTCTGCGTGTACTGCCACGAGGCGGAGCACACGAAGGGGCTCCTCGGCGATTATCTCACCGGCCGCGACTGATTCGGCGCTCCGTGCGTCGGCGAGGCGGGTGAGGAGGCGTCCCTTGCGCGTTTGGGGATCGGGCGGCAGCATGCGACGCATGTCCGTGCGCCGGTCCGCCGCCGGAACGATCGCGTCGCTGCTCATGGCCGGCATCGCCGCGGGTTGCGCGCGGACGGCGTCGACGCCGGCGCCGGCCGGGTCGCGCATGTTCACCTATGCGTGGCGCTATGCGCCCGGGACCGGCATGGAGCCGCGCGGCGGCACGACGACGGGGCCGCCGGTGACGCTCGACCGCGAGCCGGGCGAGGCGTGGGAGCGCCTGCGTGATCCCGACGAGCTGTTGAGGATCGAGCGCGACCGCCGCGCGATTCTCGCCATGGCGGGCACGTATCGGGTGACGTTCGACTTCCTCGAGGTGATCGGCTTCCGCCCCGAGTACAAGTTCGACCGGCCGTATCAGTCGTGGGCGACGGAGTACGTCACCGTGCTCCGCGACGACCGCCGATTCATAAGCCTCCAGCACCTGCTGGTGATGTTCGTGCAGGATAAGGACGGCAAGGTCCGAGGGCCGTTCGTGACCAAGCACTGGCGGCAGGACTGGCGCTACGAGGACCGCACGTTGCTCACGTATCGCGGGAAGAACACGTGGGCGAAGGAGATGCTCCCGGCGAGCGCCGTCAAAGGGTCTTGGACGCAGGCGGTTTTCCAGGTCGACGACTCGCCGCGATACGAGAGCGTCGGACGGTGGGAGCACTTCGGCAACGTGTCGGTATGGCTGAGCGCGCGCACGTGGCGGCCGCTGCCGCGGCGGGAATTCTCGGTGCGCAACGACTACGACGCCCTGGTCGGCACCAATCGCATCACCATCACGCAGGCGGGATGGGTGCAGGAGGAGCAGAACTGGAAGGTCGTCCTCGACGCGGCGGGGCAGCCGACGAAGCCGGAGCCCGTTCTCGCCGAGGAGGTCGGTCTCGAGCGTTTCGAGCGCGTGAAGGATTTCGACGACTCGGCGGCGCGGCAGTACGCCGAGCGCACCGAGCCGTTCTGGCGTGAGGTACGGGCGGCGTGGGACGAGATCGTCGCCTCGCGCGATCGCTTCACGTTGCGCGGCGCGCCCGACCGCGACGAGCTGTTCGTGCCGCTGTTCGAGTACGCCGACAAGCTCGCGAACGGCGCGCCGTTCGATCGCGCCGACGCCGCGTGGTTCGCGCGCGAAACGGTGCGGGGCTACCTCGCCGCGGGCGAGAGAACGCCGACGCGAGCGCCCGTGTCCTCGCGCCGCTCGCGTCGCTGACGCGGCGGCCGTGCCGAACGAGTCCGATCCGGAAACCTTTTCCGCGTGGGCGGACGTCGCCGACGCGATCCGCGGTACGACGCGGCGGCTCGAGAAGTCCGCGTTCCTCGTCGACTACCTGCGGCGGCTGGCCGACGACGCGTTGGCGATCGCCGCCCGCTTCTTCTCCGGCGTCGTGTTCCCGCGGCACGATGCGGGGACGACGCAGGTCGGCGGCGCGATCGTCTTCGACGCGCTCGCCGCGGTGAGTGGCCGCGACCCTGCCGAGCTCGGCGAGCGCTACGTCGCGCACGGCGACCTCGGCGACTTGACCGGCGAGGTGCTCGCGGGACGCCCACCGAGCGGCGTCGCGCTGCTCGACCTCGAGGCGTTCTGCCGCGCGCTCGCCGGGGCGTCGGGCACCAACACGCGCCGCGCGGCCGTGCGCGAGATGATGGGGCGTCTCGGCGCGGTCGAGGCGCGCTATCTCGTGAAGCTTCTCGGCGGCGAGCTGCGGATCGGGCTCAAGGAGGCGCAGGTCGAAGAGGCGATCGCGAAAGCGTTCGGCCGGCCGTTGGCGGACGTCCGCCGCGCGAATCTGCTGCGTGGCGACGTCGGCGAGGTCGCGGTCTCCGCTCGCGCCGACACGCTGGCGCAGGCGCGTCTGGCGCTCTTCCATCCCATCGGGTTCATGCTCGCGCAGCCGCTCCCGACGGCCGCCGACGTCGCCGCGGCGCTGCCGGCGCCGTTCGCCGTCGAGGACAAGTACGACGGCATTCGCGCTCAGGCCCACGTCGGCGACGGCCGCGTGATCCTGTTCTCCCGCACCCTCGACGCGATCACCGGCGGCTACCCGGAGGTCGTCGCGGCGCTCGGCGGGCTGCCGTCGGGGCTCGTCCTCGACGGCGAGCTGATCGCGTACGATCCCGCGACGCCGGAGCGCGCGCTCCCGTTCAAGGCGTTGCAGCAACGGCTCGGACGCAAGCGGCCGAGCGCGGAGCTGCGTGCGGCGGTCCCGGTCGCGTTCGTCGCCTACGACGTCCTCGCCGCCGACGGTACGCTCGTCGTCGACGAGCCGTACGACGCGCGCCGCGCGCGCCTCGCGGCGCTCCCGTGGCCCGGCGGCGCCGCGCGGCTCGCGCCGATGGCGCTCGTCGGCGACGGCGACGCCGTGGAGGCGGCGTTCGTCGCCGCCCGCGAGCGCGGGAACGAGGGCATCATCGCGAAGGATCGCACGTCACCGTACGCGCCCGGTCGGCGCGGCGGCGCATGGATCAAGCTGAAGCGGCCGCTCGCGACGCTCGACGTCGTCGTGGTCGCGGTCGAGCGTGGGCACGGACGGCGGCGGGCCGTGCTCTCCGACTACACGTTCGCGGTGCGCGTGAGCGACGACGATCCGACGCTGCTGACGGTCGGGAAGGCCTACAACGGCCTCACCGACGCGGAGATCGCCGCGCTCACGCCGCGGTTCGAAGCGATCACCACCGCGCGTACCGGCGGGTTTCACGCGGTCCGACCCGAGGTCGTGCTCGAGGTGACGTTCGACGTGGTGCAGCCGTCGACGCGCCACACGTCCGGCTACGCGCTCCGCTTCCCGCGCATCGTCCGCGTCCGAGACGACAAGCCGCCGAGCGAGATCGACACGCTCGCGCGGGTGCGCGCGCTGGCGGCGCCGTAGCACGAGGCGCAGCGTGCGGCGGGACAGGGGAGGAAATGGCGTGCGCGGCGGGTCGCGATCGGCGACCCGCCGCGCACGGCGACTCAGTCCGTCTTCGCCTCGATGACGCCGCAGGCGATGCGGCCGCCGGAATTGCCCGACGGCTGCGTCTTCAGATCGTCGGGATCACCGTGGATGACGAGCGCCTTGCCGATCACGTTCTTCTCGCCGGAGCCGACGGCCAGCTTGTCGGTGGTGATCGTCAGCTTGCCGGCCCCGGACGCGTCGGCGTCGATGTTGCCGAGATCACCCCCGTGGCGCCCGGCATCGGTCGGGCCCGCGTGCTGCCCGCCGCCCGGCGCGAAGTGCGCGCCCGCGCTCGACGCGTCGGCCGCGCTGCAATCGCCTTTCTCGTGTACGTGGATCCCGTGCGCGCCCGGAGGAAGGCTCTTCGCGTTGACCACGATCTCGACCTTGTCGCCCTTCTGCGTGAACGTCGCGTCCCCCGTTACTTGCGTTCCGCTCTTCGGCTGCAGCGTCGCCGTCGCCACGGTGTTGCCCCTCGAGCACGCCGCGATCGAGAGCGCGAGCGCGATGATGACGATGATTCGATCCATGAATTCGTCCTCCTCCCCGGTAACGGTTTTTGCGCATGATGGCGTTGCGTCCCGAGGAATGCAATTCCCGTCGTGGTGGCCCGGCCGTCCGAGGCTCGGTAGACTGCGAGGGCGATGGGTACGGGCGGCGACCGGCCGCTGCGGCTCGGCGTCAGCAGCTGTCTTCTCGGCGCGGAGGTGCGGTTCGACGGCGGCCACAAGCGCGACCGCTTCCTGATGGACGTGCTCGGGCCGTACGTCCAATGGGTCCCCGTCTGTCCCGAGTTCGAGATGGGCATGGGCGTGCCGCGCGAGCCCGTGCGGCTCGTCGGCGATCCCGAGTCGCCGCGCATGCTCGGCGTCCGGAGCGGGACCGATCACACCGCCGCGATGCGGCGCTACGCGGACGCGCGTGTCCGCGCGCTCGACGCGCTCGATCTCGCCGGGTACGTCTTCAAGAAGGACTCGCCGAGCTGCGGGATGGAGCGGGTGCGCGTCCATCCGTCCGGCGGCGGCATGCCGTCGCGTCGGGGCCGCGGCCTCTTCGCGGCGGCGTTCATGGACGCGTACCCGGCGATTCCCGTCGAGGAGGAAGGACGCCTCGGCGATCCCGCGCTGCGCGAGAACTTCATCGAGCGCGTGTTCGCGTATCGCCGGTGGCGCGCGCTCGTCGACGGCGATCCGAGCCGCGGCGCCGTCGTCGCGTTCCACACCGCGCACAAGTTTCTCGTGCTCGCGCACAGCCCGCGGGCCTACGCCGCGATGGGACGGCTCGTCGGCGAGAGCAAGGGCGTGCGCGGCGCCGTGCTCGCGCGCCGCTACGGCGAGCAGCTGATGGCGGCGCTCGCCGTTCCGGCGACGGTGAAGAAGCACACGAACGTCCTGCAGCACATCGCGGGGTTCTGCCGCGAGCACCTCGACGGACGCGAGCGCCGTGAGCTCGCGACCGTGATCGACGATTATCGCCGCGGCCTCGTCCCGCTCGTCGTACCGATCACGCTCCTACGCCACCACGTCGAGCGCCACGACGTCGCGTACGTCCGCGGGCAAGTGTATCTCGCGCCGCACCCGAAAGAGCTGATGCTCCGCAATCACGTCTGACCGCCGGCGGCGCGGCGGGGCGCGAGGTCCGCGTGCCGGACGGGCTCGAAGGCGACGTCGAACCAGATCGTGGTGCCGGCGCCGGGGGCGCTCTCGATGCCCATCGCGCCCCCCATGAGCGTGACGAGCTCGCGGCAGATGGTGAGGCCGAGCCCGCTGCCGCCGTAGCGGCTCGTCGTGCTGGTGTCGGCCTGGGTGAAGCGCTCGAAGATCGCGGCCTGCTGCGCGGGCGCGATGCCGATGCCGGTATCGCGGACGGCGATCCGCACGGTCACGCGATTCTCCGCCGTGGCGCGAACCGACACGGCCACCGTCACGCTGCCGGTCTCGGTGAACTTGAGGGCGTTCCCGACGAGGTTCGTCAGGACCTGGCGGACGCGTCCCGGGTCGCCGACGACGCACGCGGGCACGTCCGCGTCGATCGCACCCGTGAGCGCGAGGCGCTTCGCGGCGGCGGTCGGGGTCAAGAGTACGACCACCTCCTCGATCGCGGCGTGGAGGCTCATCTCGACCCGTTGCAGGGTGAGCTTGCCTTCCTCCATCCGCGAGTAGTCGAGCACGTCGTTGATGATGCCGAGGAGCGCGGTCGCCGCGACACGGACGCGATCGAGGTACTCGCGCGGCTCGGGCGCGAGGTCGGTGTCGAGCGCCATGTCGGTCATGCCGATGATGACGTTCATCGGCGTTCGAATCTCGTGGCTCATGTTCGCGAGGAACGCCGACTTCGCGCGCATCGACGCGAGCGCGTCGTCGCGCGCCTGCGCGAGCTCCGACTCCGCGGCGTCGCGCGCGCGGCGGTATCGCTGGAACTGCCACGCGATGTAAACGGACGCGAGCATCGCCGCGGTCACGCCGACGACGGTGTGCGCGGTCATCGATGCGAGCGTCCCATACGTCCACCAGACCCCGAGCAGCATCGACGCGGCCCCGACGAGGACGCTGATCACCTGCGCGAGCGCTCCCCACGGGAGCGTCGCCGCGGTCGCGAGCGCGAGCGTGATGTCGGTGACGACTTGCGTCCGCGGATCGGCCCGAACGTACCCCGCCAGTGCCGACGTGACGTACACCATGCTGACGACGCCGATGCCCGACGCGAGTACGACGCGTGCGTTCGTCGCGCGTCGATTCACGTACATGCCGAGCGCGATGACGGAGAGCTGGACGACGCGGATGCGCTGCAGCGGGATGCGCGCCGCCGGCGGCTCGCGAAAATCGGAAAACGCGAAGAGCGCGATACAGAAGAGGATCACCCACACGCCGACGCGCAGGCGCCCGCGCAGCGACTCACGGCCTTCGTCCGAGTCACCGTTGTCATGCGACATCGCAGGGCTGCCGTTGATCGCCACGACGACGATGCGAGCAAGCGCTGTGCCGTCGCGTCGCGACGCGGCGCGTTCGGCGAGCTAGGCGACGGGCGTGTCGCCGCCGACGGCGCGGGCGCGAAGACGGCTGCGCACCGCGCCGAGCTCGCCGACGTCGATCGGCACGCCGCGCTCGAACGCGATCACCTGCCCGGAGAGCGGCGATACCCGTCCGCCGGGCGTCAGGATGCCGACGAGGTTCAACGGGTCGCCGGCTCCGACGACGACGACGTGACCGCGATCGTCCTCGCGACGCACAGCCCGCAACGCCTCGACGGCCTCCGGGAGCGCGAACTGCTCTCCGACCAGACCGGCGACGAAACGGCCGCCCCGGATCTCGCCGCGCGCCTCGAGCCGCCGGTAGACGCCGAGCAACGTCCGCCACGGCGGGATCAACGTCTCGCGCGCGAGCAGCTCGCGCACGACGACGCCGTACCGCTGAAGGAGCCGGCGCGCGGCGTGCTCCGCGATCGCCTCGTGTGCCATGCCCTTCGCGCGGCCCCGGAGGAGCGCCCAGCGCCCGATCGGCAGCGTCCGGCGCGGGGCGCGCCCGCCGCGCAGCGCGCGGAGGCGTCGCTCCGGCCGCGGCTTCTCGGGTGGAGCGAGCAGCGCACGGAGCCCAGCGAAGCCGTCGCCGGTGACGAGACCGCGCGCGACGAGCTCCCACAGCGCGTCCTCGGCGGCCGATGGCAGGAGTCCGGTCGCGCGCGCGATGTCGCCGAGGAAGGACGCGCCCTCCGCCGCCAGGAAATCGGCGATCGCTTGCGCCGCCGGCGAGACGCTCGGGTCCTCCGCTTCCGAGCGCAGCGCGCGGAGCGGCGCCAGCTCGTCCCGGAGCGCGAGCGCGAGCGGCGCGACCCGGGTCGGCGCCGATCGGCGCCGACGCGCGGTCTCGCCGCGCTCGTCGACCCGCGTCTCGTCCGATGCGCTTGGCGCGGGCGGCGAGAACCGGCCCCACGCGACGACGCCCGCGAGGCAGAGCTCGTCGAGCAACGCGGGATCGTAGGTCTCGATGCGCGCCGGCAGGACGGTCTGCTCCCATGCAGGGGCCGGGAGCTCGACGCCGTGCAGCTGGGCGATGACGGCGGCTAGGCCGTCGCGCCCGTGGAGGCGGGTGCCCGGCATGACGTGCTGCCAGCGGAAGAGGTATCGAAGAAAGTCCGCCGGCTGCACCGGCTCGATCTCGCGCCGGAGTCGCCCGATGGTGAGACGGTGGATGCGGGCGAGGAGACGACGCTCGCACCACTCGACCGCGCCGGCGTGCGGCGTGAAGCGCCCCTCGAGCGCGACGCCGTCGGCTTCGAGTCGGGCGAGGGCCGCGTTCACCGCGGGAACCGCGAGCCCGAGGCGCGCCGCCAGCGCGTCGGCGGTCGTCGGGCCGACGCACTCGAGCCAGCCGCGCACGACCGCGACGCGCGCGTCGTCGGCGTCCGCCGGCGGGGCGGCCGCCGCGGCGATGCCGGCGGGCGTGTCGATGGCGAGCCTCGGCTCGAGATCGGGCCACGCGCCGCGCGCGCACGCGAGGCGCTCGACGGCGACGACGCCGCTGTGGACGGTATCGCCCGCGGTCCAGCGGACGTCCGCGATTCGGCCGCTCGCGCGCAGCTCGGCGGCGAGCGCGCTCCAGTCGGCGCCTTCGCCGGACGGGAGCAGCACGAGGCCGAGCAGCGCATCGTGGAGCTCGTCGGCGTCGCGGACGTCGGGCCACGCCTGCGCGCGGACTTCCTCGATCGCGGCGGGATCGAGCGCGCCGATGCCGGCGGCGAGATCGGGATCCGTACGGCGCAGCGCGACCGCGCGGGCGCGGCGCTCCTCGAGCGGCGCGTCGTCGAGGTACGCGTAGGGATTCGCGTTCAGGATCTCGTGCGACATCGGTGAGGGCGCCGGCGTCTCGACGGCGACGGTGCGGATCTCGCCGAGCTCGATGCGGGCGAGCACCGCGCGGAGCCCGTCGACGTCCATCGCCTCGTGGAGGCAGTTCGCGAGCGTCTCGTCGACGAGAGGATGCTCCGGCGGCTCGATCGGGCCGGTGTGATTGTCGCCGCACGCGACCTGCGCGGGGAACACCGCGGCGAGCAGATCCTCGGCACGCATGCGCTGGATCGGCATCGGTACGCGTTTACCGCCGGTGTGGCGCAGGAGGGCGAGCGCGCGCGTCGCGTTCCAGCGCCAGCGGGTACCGAACATCGGCGCCGCGAGAGCGGCCTGGACGAGATCGTCCTCGACGGCCTCCGGACGCACCATCGAGAACACGCTCGCGAGCGGGAAGCTGTGCTGCTCGCCGAGCGAGACGACGATGCCGTCGTCGGTCGCCGCGGCCTGCAGCTCGAAGTCGAAGCTCACGCAGAAGCGCTTGCGGAGCGCGAGGCCCCAAGCGCGGTTGATGCCGCCGCCGAACGGCGCGTGCAGGACGAGCTGCATCCCGCCGCTCTCGTCGAAGAACCGCTCCGCGACGACGGTGTCGCACGTCGGGACCGTGCCGAGCACGGCGAGCGTCGCGCGCACGTACTCGACGATCTGCTCGGCGCCGCCGCGGTCGACGCCGCATTCGGCGACCAGCCAGTCGACGACGGGCGCGAGCGCCGCCGCCGTGGCACGGTCGTGCGCATCCGGGGTCGCGGGCACCGCGGCCTCGCCGCCGACGTCGACGGGCGCGCCGGCGACGAGCGCCTCGCGGACGCGCGCGGCGACGTCGGCACGGAGCGCCGAAACCGCGCCTGACAGCTCGAACGTCCGTGCCGGCGACTCGCCGAGCCAGAACGGAATCGTCGGCGGCGTCTGACCGGCGTCCTCGACGCGCACCCGTCCCGCCTCGACCCGGCGAATGCGCCAGGAATGGTTGCCGAGGAGGAAGATGTCGCCGGCCATGCTCTCGACGGCGAAGTCCTCGTTGACCTTCCCCACGAGCGCGCCGGTCGGCTCCTCGACCACGTCGTAGTCGGCCGTGTCGGGAATCGCGCCGCCGCTGGTGATCGCCGCGAGGCGCGCGCCGCGACGGCCGCGGATGCGTCCGTGGACGCGATCGTGGTGCACGTGCGCCGAGCGGCGGCCGCGCCGGGTCGCGACGCCCTCCGCCAGCATCTCGAGGACGCGGTCGAAGTCGGCGCGCGCGAGGTCGCGATACGGGTAGGCGCGCCGGACGAGCGCGAACAGGTCGTCCTCGCCGATCTCTTCGGCGGCCGCGATCGCGACCATCTGCTGGGCGAGGATGTCGAGCGGCCGCGACGGCAGATGCAGCCGATCGAGCTCGCCGCCGCGGATCGCGCGCACCGCCGCGGCGACTTGGACGAGCTCGTCGCGCGTCAGCGGAAAGAAGATCCCCTTCGGCACGCTGCCGAGCCAGTGGCCGGAGCGGCCGACGCGCTGCAGGAGCGTCGCGAGCGCCCGCGGGGCGCCGATGTGGCAGACGAGGTCGACGTGGCCGACGTCGATGCCGAGCTCGAGGGACGCCGTCGCGACGACGACGGGCACCGCGCCGGACTTGAGCCGCTGCTCCGCCTCGAGGCGGATGCGCTTCGACAAGCTGCCGTGGTGCGCGACCACGCGGTCGTCGCCGAGGCGCTCGCTGAGCGCGTGCGCGACGCGCTCGACGAGCCGGCGCGTATTCACGAAGACGATCGTCGTGCGATGCGCCGCGACGTGGGCGACGATCCGGTCGTAGATCTCCGCCCAGAGCTCGTGCGTCGCCATCGGGCCGAGCTCCATCCCCGTGGTCTCGATCGCGAGCTCCATCGCGCGCCGGTGCCCGGTGTCGACGATCGCGCACGTGGGTGTGCCGTCCGCGGCGAGGCGACCGGTCCCGACGAGGAGCCGCGCCACTTCTTCGATCGGCTTCTGCGTCGCCGAGAGGCCGATGCGCTGCACGGGCCGGCCGGCGACCGCGTCGAGACGCTCCAGCGAGAGCGCGAGGTGCGCGCCCCGCTTGTCGCCCGCGACGGCGTGGATCTCGTCGACGATGACGGTACGCGCCGACGCGAGCGCCTGCCGGCTCTTCTCCGCGGTGAGGAGGATGTAGAACGACTCCGGCGTGGTGATCAGGATGTGCGGCGGACGCTTCGCCATCGCCTGCCGTTCGGACGCCGGCGTGTCGCCGGTGCGGACGGCGACGCGGATCGGCGGCAGCGCGTGCCCCTCGGCGAGCGCGCGCGCGCGAATCTCCGCGAGCGGCTCCTCCAGGTTCTTCTGGATGTCGTTCCCGAGCGCCTTGAGCGGCGAGACGTAGACGACGAGCGTGCGATCGTCGAGCCAGCCCGAGCGCGCGAGGCGGACGAGCTCGTCGATCGCCCAGAGGAACGCGGCGAGCGTCTTCCCGGAGCCGGTCGGCGCCGCGATGAGCGCGTCCTCGCCGGCGGCGATCGCGCGCCATCCCGCTTCCTGCGCCGGCGTCGGCGCGGCGAAGCGGTCAGCGAACCACCCGGCGACGACGGGATCGAAACCGATGTCGCGCATGAGCGATCGATCCTATCCGACGTCGCGGCGGGGGTGAACCCTCATCGCTGGGTCACCGTAGCGTGCGCAGCGTCCGCCGCCTGCGAGGTCAGCGTATCGAGGACGTGACGGATCATGCCGAGGGCGAGCTCGTGCTCGCCGATGAACACCGCTCCGGCGTGCTCCTTGCGGAGCAAGGCGGCCTCGTCGTCGCTGTGCGTACGGACGACGGTTTGCACGCCCGGGTTCAGCATGCGTGCGATCTCGAGCATCTTGCGCGCGGCGAACGCGTCGGGAGCGGCGATCACCAACATGGAGGCGCGAGCGATGTGCGCCTGAATCAGCACGGGGGCTTGCGACGCGTCGCCGTACACCGCCGCGACGCCGCGTTCCCGCAATCGTTCGACGATCTCGCGATTCTCTTCCGCGACGACGATCGGAACTCTACGGTGCAACAACGCCTCGCCGATCCGGCTTCCTACGCGGCCGTAGCCGACCAGCAGCACGTGCCCGGTGAGACGATCCACGTCGAAGCTGGATGGAAGCTCCGCGAGCGGGTCGGTCGGCGGCGGCACGTGACGCGGCCTTCCCGAGCGCGACTCGATCCACGCCGCGAGGGGGTCGGTTGCGGCGAACAGCACGGGATTGAGCGCGATGGATGAAAGCGCTCCCGCGACGATCAAGCTTTCGCCCTCCTTGGGCAGGATGCCGAGCTCGACGCCGAGCGTCCCGAGGATGAACGAGAACTCACCGATTTGCGCGAGGCCGGCCGAAACCGTCATGGCGGTCCGGGGCGGATAGCGGAACGCGAGGACGATCGCGCCCCCGACGAGGCTCTTGCCGACCACGACGATGGCCATCACGACCAACACGCGGCCCGGCTCACGTATCAGCAGGGTCGGATCGAACAACATGCCCACGGAAACGAAAAACAGAACGGCGAACGCATCCCGCAGCGGTAGGGACTGGGTCGCCGCCCGGTGACTCAGCGCGGACTCTCGCAGCACCATCCCGGAGACGAATGCGCCGAACGCGTACGACGCGCCGAACAGCAGTCCGGAGACATACGCGATGCCGACCGCCGCCGCGATGATGCACAACGTGAACAGCTCGCGCGAGTTCGTTCGTGCGACGCTCCAGAGCAACTTCGGCAACAGCCGTCGGCCGCCGACGAGCATGAGCCAGAGGAACAGCGACATCTTGCCGAGCGTGAGCGCGAGCGTGAGCAGGAGGTGCGTGGCGCCGACGCGCTCCGCCATCGCGTCGCCCGCGCTGCCTCCGATCCATGTGGAGAGCGCGGGTAAGAGGACGAGCACGAGCACCATCGCGAGGTCCTCGACGACGAGCCATCCAACGGCGATGTGACCGTCGATCGTGTCGAGCGCGTGGCGGTTCTCGAGCGCCTGCAACAGCACGACGGTGCTCGCGACGGACAGCGCGAGACCGAAAACGACGGCGGCGCCGACGCTCCACCCCCACGACAGCCCCACGCAGCCGCCGAGGATCGTCGCCGCGGCGATCTGTGCCACCGCGCCCGGAACGGCGATCCGGCGAACGGCCACGAGGTCGCCGAGCGAAAAATGCAGACCGACGCCGAACATCAGCAGCATGACGCCGATCTCCGCGAGCTGCAGCGCGAGCCCGACGTCGGCGACCATACCCGGCGTCGCCGGTCCGAGGAGAATCCCCGCGACCAAGTAGCCGACGAGCGCGGGCAGCCCGAGACGGACGGCGCCGTAGCCGAAGACGAGCGCGACGCCGAGAGCAGCCGCGATCGTCGCGATGAGAGGAACGTCGTGCGTCACGGGCAGTTCGCATCATTCAGCAGCAGAAGGACGAGCGCCAGCTCGTGGGCGGTACTTCCTCGGCCGGTTGCAGCCGAGCGCGCGATCGGGAAGAAAAGCGGCCGGAGGGTCGGCCATGAATCGCGAGGATTGCGTACTCTTCAGCGGCGCCGCCGGCGGCGCGGAAGCGGAGTTCGGCGCCGCGGCCGAGCGCCACGGCATCGAGGAGGTGAACTTCACCTTCGATGGGCACAAAGACGCGCGCCAGCGCGGCATCCGCGTGCTGACGAGCGCCGAGCTGCAGCACGGGGACGTGAGCCTCGCCTACGTCGGTAAGCTCATGCACCGGCGCTATCCGGACACGGCGATGTTCAAGAAAGTGCTGCAGAGCATCTGGCACCAGGTGAACAACGGCCAGGAGATCTACGTCGTCGGCGTGATCCAGCCCGACCAGACGGTGAAAGGCGGCACCGGATGGGGAGCGGAGTTCGCGAAGCTCTGCAACAAGCCGCTCTTCGTGTTCGATCAGGAGCGCGACGGCTGGTTCCGGTGGACGGGCGACGCCTTCGCCTCCGCGGGCGATCCGGTCATCGCGCACCCGCACTTCACCGGCACCGGCACGCGGTTTCTGAAGGACAACGGCCGCCGCGCCGTTCAGGAGCTTTTCAGCCGCACCTTCGGTTGATGCCGCGGCCGCGCCCGCGGGGGCGTGGAAACGAAAACGCCCCCGGTCCTCTCGAGGGCCGGGGGCGTTTCCGTGTGGTGCGGCGGGGAGCCGGTTACGGGCCGGGTATCAACGTCGCGGTGCCCGGCAGCGTGAGACGGCCGAGGCCGGGGAGCCCGGCGACGCCGTTCACGGCCGGCGCCGTCGTCGGCCCGACGCAGAAGAACGCGCCGAGCGTCGGGTTCGCGACGCCGCCGACGAACGGATCGGGATCGCCTTGCACGCTCACCGACGCGCCGGAGACGCCGTTGTCGGTGTAGCACTCGCGGTTCTTCCCGAAGGTGCAGGTGTCGCCGGAGAGCGTGCAGTCGTTGTCCGTCGTACAGCCGCGGAAGCGTTCGATGTTGCAGAACGTCTCGAACGGACCGGCCGCGCACACCCCCTCGTTCACCGAGTCCATGTCCGGCGGCGTGTTCGCGGTGCAGGTCGCGTCGTCGCACTCGTTGGGCGCCGTCGTCTTACCGGGCCGGCCGCACGAGCTGCCCGGGCACTCGCTCGGCAGGGTGCACCCGGCGCCGGCGTTCGTGCCGCCGATGCACCGCTTTCCGCCGCAGACGGCGCCGTTGCAGTCGGCGTTCGACGCGCACGCGTTCGCCGTCGAGTTCGCGCACGTGTCACAGAAGCACTTCGCGGTCGTGAAGCCCGTCGCGGTGCAGGTCGGGCTCGCGTCGGTGAGCGTCCGCGTCTGGGTGCCGGTCGTGAGGATCAGCGGGATGTTCAGGGTCGCGATCAGCGCGTTCGGATCCGGCGGGCAGTCGAAGCTCGTGTTGCCGAAGAGATCGCTCGTGCCGTTCACGGTGCACGACGCGCCGGCGTGGAGGCCGCCGTTGCAGTTGCCGGTCGACCCGAAGCCGCCGGTGCCGCACGTCGGACAGGGCTGCGCGACGGTCGGACCGTTGAAGACGCGCGAGATCAGCGCCACGTTGTTCACCGCGTCGCCGCTCGAGATGTCGACGGTGCCGGTGATGGTGCCGACCACCTGGTTGGAGACGCACACCGAGACGCCGCCGGAGGAGAGCGGCAGCGGCGCGCCGAAGAAGAACTGACACGTGCCGAGCCCGGTGCACGCGCTGTCGTCGCTGCACGCGACCGCGGTATCGCCGCTGCACCGGCGGTTGTTCGACGGATTCGTCGCGCTCGTGCCGCCCGCGTTCGGCGCCGGCCCGCTGATGTTCGCGACCGAGCCGTCGCAGCTGGTGACGTTGACGGTCACGAGCCCGTTGTTGATGACCCGATTGTCGTGCGACTGGCCGGTCCAGCCGGTATCGAGGTCGGCGCCGGAGCCGTTCGCGAGGAACGTGATCTGCGCCGGACACGCGCCGACGCCCGGTGTCGACGTCGGCGAGGGTCCAGGCGCCGTCTCCGTCGGCGTCACGCCGACGCCTGGCGTCTCCGTGGGCGTCACGCCGGCGGCCGGCGTTTCGGTCGGAGTCGCGACGCCGCCCGGAGTCTCGGTCGCCGTCGCGCCGCCCCCTGGCGTTTCGGTCGCGGTAACGCCACCGCCTGGTGTTTCGGTCGGCGTCGGGCCGCCGCCTGGTGTCTCGGTTGCGGTAACGCCGCCCCCTGGTGTTTCCGTCGCCGTCGCGCCGGCGCCCGGCGTCTCCGTCGGGGTCGCTCCACCGCCTGCCGTCTCGGTCGGCGTCACCTCACCGGGCGACGGCGTAGCAGTCGCCGTCGGGGTCTCGCCGGTCGCCGTCGGCGTCTCGCCGGTCGGTGTCAGTGTCGGGCCAGTCGGCGTCGGGGTCTCACCGCCCGCGGTCGTCGTCGGAGTCGGCGATGGCTGCGGTCCGATGATCGGTGCGAGCAGCGCGGCGACTTGGTCCGCGCTCGTTTCGAGCGCCGTCTCGAGACACGTCTGCAGGTCGCTCACGGTGAAGTCGCCGCCGGTCGTGTCGGGACAGTCGCCCGGGAAGCCGATACCGGCGAGGTCGGCGTTGCGGCAGCCGCGCCGCAGCTTGTCGTTCAGTTGGTTGATCGCCTTCGCGATGTCCGAGTCCGTACCGTTGTCGCCGGTTCCCGGAGGTACTGCGGCGAGACAGTCGACGCTCGAGGAGATCTTGCCCTTCAACTGCAGCTCGAGGCAGCGGGTACGGGCGCGGAGCTTGCGGTTGATGAAGACGCGCGCCTGCCCGCCGATCACGTTCTGGCATTTTCCTTCGGCGCCCGAGAGATCCGACGGCGCGCCGCCGGGGAAGGCGAGGGCGATCGCGGCGTCGACGAACCCCTCCAGCTGATCGGCGAGACACGTGCCGAGGTCCTCGGCGGTGAAGGTGCCGCCCGTCGTGTCCGTACAGCCGCCGGGAAATCCGAGGTTCTCGAACGTGATGTTCTTGCACTCGCGGCCGATGGTCCGCTGCAGCCGGCCCGCCGCTTTCTCGATCTGGCGGTCGCGCTTGCTCGTGTTGCAATTACCGCCTTTGCCGCAGCTCACGATGGCTTCGGTCTTGTCGGAGACGAAGTTCTGGGCGGCGTCGAAGATCTTCGACTGGCAATCGAGTTCGTCCTTCGAGAGCGTCGGCTGCGCGCTAGGCGGGGACCCCGTAGGGACCAACGTGAACGTGAGTGCTGCGACGAAAATGGCTAGGCGCATGATGCTCTCCTCCTTGGAAACGCGTCGGCGACCCTCATCCGACGCCGCTGACCCTCATGAAAAAAATCCTCGTGGTGTCCGACATGGTCAATCACGGTAACGGGTGACGCTTCGTCTCACGTGATCGATCGCGTATGTGGCAAAAGTTTCCGTTCGTTCGGCGCGCGTGCGCGGCGTGGAAAAAGTGCATGCGACGTCGCATGCGGCGCATCGCCTCGGTCCCGCCGCGACGACGGTGAGTCCTCGTCACAATTGTGCCGAGAATGGCGCGCGTCGTCAGGCGGCGACACGGCCGACGCGCGTGCGGGCACGCCTGCGGCACGCGAGGACGTGGCACACGCGTTGCTGTTTTCCGACGTGACGTCGCCGTCGCGATCGCGGCTCCCGCTGCTCACGGACTTCGCGCTGCGTTCCAGCGCGACCGGATGGATCGCCGCGTTCTACGGCGCGCTCTACATCTGCGCCGCCGGCGATCTGCGCGCGACGCAGACCCTCTGGATCTTCGGATGGCCTTTCGCCGCCATGCTCGGCGCCGCGACGGCGGCGCACGCGTGGCTCGCGGGCGGCGGTGGCGTCCTCGGCCTAGCGTCGCCCTTGCGGTGGGTGCGTACGACGAACGTGACGGTCGCGCGTCTGGGCGCCGGCGAGGCCGTGGACGACGACGCGCTCGCCGTCGCGATCGCTCGCCTTCCGGCGGTTCCGATCGCGCACACGATGTGGTGCTCGGCGCTGTCCGCGGCGGTCGTCGCGGGCATGGCGCTGCTCGAATGGCGCGTGAGCGGCACCACGCGGAACGTGTCCGCGATCATGGCGGGCGGCGCGATCGCAATGCTGCTCTACGGCGCCGCGACGTTCACCGTGTGCGAGCTGCTGGTCGGGCCGCACTGCCATCGCGTGCGGCGCGCCGGCGTGGGCCGCGGCCTCGATCCGTACGCAGGGCCGACCGTCGACACGTGGATGCGCGTCGTCGTGCTCGTCTCGCCGACCGTTCTCGCCCTCGCGGTCGCGCTACGTCTCACGATGTCGGAGGCGTTGCCGCTCGCATGGCTCGCGCAGGCGGCGCTCGTCGTCGTCAGCGCCGCCATCTGCGGAGCGCTCGGATGGCTCCACGCCGTCGCCATCCGGCGCGCCGCCGCCGATCTGGCGGATGCCGCGACCGGCCTGGCTCATGGGGAGCGCGTCACGCTCGTGACGGGCGCGATCGACGCGCACGTCGTCGGAATGGCGCGCGCCTTCAACGCCGCCGCGAACGCCGTCACCAGGTCCCGCGAAAGCTCCGCCGCGCGCTATGCCGCGCTGTTCGAAGGCGCGGGCGACGCGATCCTGCTGATCGACGCGGCGACCGGGACCGTCCTCGAAGCGAATCGGTGCGCCGAGGAGCTCACCGGGCACGACGTCGCGTCGCTCCGTTCGAAGCCGTTCGGATCGCTGTTCGTCTCCGGTGGTCCCGACGTGCACGCCACGGGCCGCGCCGGCGCCTGGGCACGCAGCACGCGGATCGCGCGAGCGGACGGGACGACGTGCCCCGTCGACGTCGCGCTGAGCGTCGTCCCGCTCGCGGAAGGCGCCGTCGTCCAGGCGATCGTGCACGACATGCGCGAACGCGAGCGCATCGAAAGCGAGCTCCGCCACGCCGTCCAGCGTCTGGAAGGGCTCTACCATCTCGCCGTCACGCTCGGCGGCAGCGTGGAGGAGATCGCCGACCATCTGACCGTCACGCTCGGCGAGCTGTTGGACGCGCCGCTCGTCGCGGCGGCGCGTTTCGACGGCGACGAGGTCACGCTGCTCGCGGTCGCCGAGGGCGGCGCCGTCACGCGCGATCTGCGGCTGCCCCTCCGAGGCAGCGCGTTCGAGCACGTTCGCGCCGTGCAGCGGGCGTGCGCCCTCGTCGGCGCGATGGAGCGCTTTCCGGCCGACGGATTCCTGCAGGAGCACGGCGTCGAAACGTTCGCCGCCGTGCCCGTCGTGGGCCGCAGCGGGACGATCGCCGGCGCCGTCGCGCTCCTCGATTGCGAACGGCGCGCGATGGGCGACGAGGACATGCGCTTGCTCTCGAGCTATGCGCAACGTCTCGCGGCCGCGTTCGACGAGCAGGCGTACGCGCGCGAGCGCGAGGCGTTCGTCCGCGAGGTGTCGTCGCAGAATCTCGCGCTGACGGTCGCGCAGGAGCGGCTCACGCAAGCGGACCGGGTGAAGAGCGAGTTCCTCGGGATGATGTCCCACGAGCTGAGGACGCCCATCAATATTTTCATCGGGTACACGGAGCTCCTGCTCGACGCCGCCCGTGGACTGGAGGACCTCGGTCCCGAGGAGCATCGGGCGGTGCTCGACCGGATGCGCGACGCCGCACGCACGCTCGCGAGCCTCGTCGAGGATACGCTCAGCGTGCTCAGGCTCGAGAGCGCCGGCGTCGCCGTGAACGCGGAGCCCGTCGTCCTCGGCGCGCTCTGCGACGAGCTCCGCGCCGCCGACCGGTTCCTCGCGAGCGACGCCGCCGTTCGCGAGGAATGGGTGATCGGCTCGGATGTGCCGACGCTCGTGTCGGATCGGTTGAAGCTCCGTCAGATCCTCACGAATCTCGTCGGAAACGCGCGGAAGTTCACACGCGCGGGGACCATTCGGGTCCGCATCGCACGCGCGGCGAACGCGACGATCACGGTCGCGGTCGAGGACACGGGGTGCGGCATCGATCCCGCCGAGCTGCCGTTCATCTTCGATCTCTACCGCCAGGCCGCGAACGGGGGCGTTCACAACGGGTGCGGCATCGGCCTGTACATCGTGCGTCGGTACTGCGAGCTGCTCGGCGGCGGCGTCTCGGTCGCGAGCGAGCTCGGTCGCGGTACGTCCTTCATCGTCACGCTCCCGGAGCGGGTGCCGGAGCGCGAGGGACGTCCGACGACCGACGCGCGTTCCGCCGCGTAGCGCACAGAGGGCGCTCACGGCTGAGTGAGCTGCCGTGCCACGAGCGTCGCATTTGTCACGCCCACGACGAAACGGCGCATCCGAGAATGCCTCCATGGGCCGTCGGCGCGGCCGCGGCGGCGCGTCGGCGGTGGAAATCGCCGCGATGCGCCCGGCATGACGCTTGGCACGACGGGTGCTCTCTCGGGGATGCGAGACGCCATGCCGACCTTGCCGAACGACGTCGAGACGGTGCGCACGACCGCGCCCGCCACGTTCACGTGGCGCTACGACGTGGGTGACCCGGCCCTGCGTCGGCTCTACGAGAACGCAAAGCGCGACCAGTGGGACGGCGCCACCGCGCTCGATTGGAGCCGCACCGTCGAGCCGGAGGCGGAGAACCTGCCCGACGCGCAGATCGCGATCTACGGGTCGCCGGTCTGGAACCGCCTGACGGCGCGAGAGCGCGCACGGCTGCGGCACGAGTCGCTCGCGTGGCTGCTCTCGCAGTTCCTGCACGGGGAGCAGGGCGCGCTCCTCGCGACGGCGCAGCTCGTCACCGCGGTGCCGAGCATCGACGCGAAACTCTACGCTTCGACGCAGGTCATCGACGAGGCGCGCCACGTCGAGGTGTACGAGCGCTACGTGCGGGAGAAGCTCGAGAACTTGTACCCGATCAACGCGCATCTGAAGACGCTGCTCGACCAGATCCTCGCCGATGCGCGCTGGGACATGAAGTACCTCGGCATGCAGATCCTCGTCGAAGGGCTCGCGCTCGCGGCGTTCGCGTTCATCCGGGCGTACGCGAACGAGCCGCTGATCCGCGACGTCACGATGCACGTCATGCGGGACGAGTCGCGGCACGTCGCGTTCGGCGTGATGGCGCTGCGTGACTTCTACGCGCGCCACTTCACCGCGGCGGAGATTCGGGAGCGGCAGGAGTTCACGTACGACGCATGCGTGCTGATGCGCGACCGCTTCCTCGCGCGCGACGTCTGGGAGCGGATGGGGCTCCCCGTCGACGAGTGCTGCCGGCACGCGCTCGACGCGCCGAGCATGCGCGAGTTCCGCCGGTTGCTGTTCTCGCGGATCGTCCCGAACGTGAAGAAGCTCGGACTCCTCGATACGTGGCTGCGCGCGAAGTTCGCGGAGCTCGGCATACTCGACTTCGAGTCCCTCGCCGCCGACGACGAGCACGTGTTCGATGAGCCGCCGCTCGCCGCGACGGCCTGACCGCGCGACGCCGACGTGACCGTGGCGCGCGCTCCGGCGCGGCGCACCCGCGTGGCGGGCGCCGCCGGCATCTGGTACATCCGCGCGCGATGGCCGTCGCCGACGAGACGACGCGCGTCGCGCCGCACGGGCGCGAGGTGCCGGTCGAGATCTTCCGCCCGCATCCGGGGACTTGTCCGCCGCCCTGGGCCGCCGTCGTCGTCATCCACGAGATCTTCGGGACGAACGACGACATCCGTGGCATCGCGCGGCGCTTCGCCGACGCCGGGTACCTCGCCGCGGCTCCGAATCTGATGGCGAGCGGGATGCGTCTCTTCTGCGTGCTGCGCGCGATGCAGTCGCTGAACGCGGGAACCGGCGCGGTGGTCGACGAGCTCGAGGCCGTGATCGCGCTGGTGCGCGCGCGCGACGACGTGCGGACCGTCGGCGCCGTCGGGTTCTGCATGGGCGGCGGTTTCGCGCTCCTGCTCGGGACACGCGAGAGCGTCGCCGCCGCGGGCGTGTACTACGGCGACACGCGGCCGTGGGACGAGCTCGCGCGGGTGTGTCCGCTGGTCGGCGGCTACGGCGGCCGCGACCGCCTCTTCGGCTCCAAAGGCCGCGCGCTGATCGCGACGCTCGACGAGCTCGGCAAGGAACACGACGTCCGCATCTACGAGGACGCCGGCCACTCGTACATGAACCGGGCCGGGCACCCGATTCTGGCGGCGCTCACGCGCCCGCTCATGTGCGTCGCGTACGACGCCGAGGCCGCCGAAGACTCGTGGCGCCGCATGCTCGCGTTCTTCGCCCGCCACTTACAGGAGGCACGATGACACGGCTCTTCCGCAACGTTCTCGTCCCGTACGATTTCTCGGATGCCGCGAAGGCGGCGCTCGCGGTTGCCGAAGAGCTCGCGACCCGCGAGCGCGGGACGCTGACGGTGCTGCACGCGATCGCACCCGTATACCCGATGAGCGGCTTCGCGGGCGCCGGCGAGATGCCCGTCTGGATCCCGCCCGATGACCTCCAAGCGGAAACACGAACCCGTCTCGCCGACGACGTCGCCCGGGCGCTCGGCCGCCGCGCGTCGCGTGCCACGTGCAAGGTCGTCGTCGGCGACCCGTACCGCTGCATCGTGAACGCCGCCCGCCGCGCCGACTCGATCGTGATGGGCACGGTCGGGCGTACCGGCCTCGCGCACCTCGTGATCGGCAGCGTCGCCGAGAAGGTGGTGCGCCACTCGCCGGTGCCCGTCCTCACGTTGCGGCCGGTCGCGAGCAAGAAGGCGCTTCGGGCCACCCCGCGGTCGCGGGCGGGCGCTGCGGCCGGCGCGCGGCGGAAACGGTCGCGGGCCGCGAAGCGTTCCCGTCGGGCCTGAGACACGCGGATCAATCGGCCGGGCGGCGGTCGGTTGGCGGCTTCGGAAATCGTCCCGCGGGCGGTATGCTCGACCCCGAGTACCCATGAGCGCGCTCGACGACTTCCTAGACGTCCGGACGCACGGGTTTACGCGCGTCGCGGTCTGTGTGCCCGAGACGCGCGTCGCGGACCCCGCGTTCAATGCCGACGCGCATCTGCGCGTTCTCGCCGACGCGCGCGACGCGGGCGCTCACTACGCGCTGTGTCCCGAGCTCGGGCTCTCGGCGTACTCGTGCGGCGACCTCTTTTTCCAGGAGCCTTTGCTCGCGGCGTCGCTCGCCGCGCTCGATCGGGTGGCGCGGGCGACGGCGCAGTGGAACATGCTCTTCTCCGTCGGCATGCCGCTCGTGGTCGACGGGCTGCTCTTCAATGCCGCGGTGACGGTTTACGCCGGGCGGGTGCTCGCGGTCGCGCCGAAGGCGTATCCGCCGAACTACCGCGAATTCTACGAGCTACGGTGGTTCCGGCCGGCGTCGGACGCGCGCAGCGACGCCGTCGCGCTCCTTGGCGCGTCCGTGCCGTTCGGCACCGACGTGCTCGTCCGGCCCGCGCACCTCGCCGATTTCGTCCTGCATTGCGACGTCTGCGAGGACCTCTGGGTGCCGATTCCGCCGGGCACGCTCGCGGCGCTCGCCGGCGCGACGGTGCTCGCGAACCTCTCCGCGTCGAACATCACGGTCGCGAAGAGCGAGTACCGGGAGGCGCTCGTTCGCGGCTCCTCGGCGAAGAATCTCGCGGTCCAGATGTACAGTGCCGCGGGGTTCGGCGAATCGACGTCGGACCTCGCCTGGGACGGGCAGGGGATCATCGCGGAGCGCGGCGACATCCTCGCCCAGTCGGAGCGGTTCCGTCTGCGCGGGACGATGGCGCTCGCGGACGTCGACCTTCGCGCGCTCGTCGCCGATCGCATGCGCCAGACGTCGTTCGGGCAGAACGCCGCGCGCCACACGTCGGCGTTCCGCGTCGTCGACGTGGAGGAGAGCGGGGCGCGCCGCGGCCCGGCTCCGTACCGTCGGCTCGAGCGGCGCGTGCCGCCGCATCCGTTCGTGCCGGAAGACCCCGCGCGCCTCGACGAGCGTTGCGCCGAGATCTTCTCGATCATGACGACGTCGCTCGCCCGCCGGCTGCTCGCGCTGCCGGAGGACGGGCGACGCGTGGTGCTGGGCGTCTCGGGCGGCCAGGACTCCACCTTGGCGCTCCTCGTCGCCGCGCACGCGCTCGACCTCCTCGAGCTGCCGCGCACGAACCTCGTCGGGGTCACGATGCCCGGGTTCGGAACGTCGGCGCGGACGCGCGAGAACGCGACCGCGCTCGTCCGCGCGATCGGCGCGACCTTCCGCTCGGTCGACATCCGATCGCTCGCCGGCGGCGTGTTCGCCGCGATCGGCCACGATCCCGAGCGCCACGACGTGACGTACGAGAACGTACAGGCGTGGACGCGGAAGTTTCTGCTCTTCTCGTTCGCGTCCGAGACGCGCGGCATCGATCTCGGTACCGGCGATCTCTCCGAGCTCGCCCTCGGCTGGTCGACGTACGGCGGCGATCACATGTCGCACTACGCGGTGAACGCGGGCGTTCCGAAGACGTTGGTGTCGGCGCTGATCCGCTGGGCCGCGCGGCACGTGTTCGCGGGCGAGCCGGCGACCGCCGCGACGCTCGCCGACGTGCTCGCGACGCCGATCAGCCCGGAGCTCCTGCCGGTCGACGCCGCGGGGGCGAGCACGCAAGAGACCGAGACGCTCCTCGGTCCGTACGAGCTACACGACTTCTTCTTGTATTGGTTCCTGCGGTTCGGCTTCGGACCGCGCCGTATCGCACGGCTCGCCGTCGCGGCGTTCGGCGACCGCTATGACCTCACGACCATCCGCGAGCGTTTGCTCGGGTTCCTGCGCCGCTTCTTCGCGAACCAGTTCAAGCGCGACTGCGTGCCCGACTCGCCAAAGGTCGGCTCGGGCGGCTCGCTCTCTCCCCGGGGCGACTGGCGCATGCCGTCGGACGCGTCCGTGGCCGCGTGGATCGCCGAGGCGGAGACGATTCCGGACGGGCCGGTGCCGCCGGCATGACGGCGGGAGCGCACGATGATCGGACGTTTTCTCCACGCGTTCGTGCCGCTGTTCGTGGTGGTCGATGTGATCGGGGTCGTGCCGCCTCACGCGCGGTCTCGAAGATCGTCAGTTTACTGCTGGCAGCGATCGGGGTGCACTGGGTACGCGCTGGATTGGCGTGAGCCGCCGCGTCGACGAAAGGAGGACTGATGATGCCGGTCTCGTACGAGGGATGGAACGATCGAGAGGTCCACGGTGGACGCGGGCGAGGGCGACGTCCCGGGTCGTGCGCCCGTAGCGTCGCGCTCGCGGCGATCGTCGCCGCGGCCACGGTGTCCCCCCCGGGTACCGCTCGAGCCGAGGACGTGAACGAGCTGCTCGCGCGCATGACCACGGCATCCGAACCCGGAAAGGACATGCGGGCGAACGTCGTCCTCACGATGACGAACCAGCGCGCGGAGACCGTGAAATGGACGGGCAAGTTCTACCGGCGGACCGGTCCGCCGACGACCATCCGGATCGCGTTCGATGCACCGGCGGATCTTCGCGGTACGCAGGTGACGCTCGTGCGGGACGCGCAGGGGCCGACCAAGACCCACATTTACTTGCCCACGCTTCGGCGCGAGCGCGACATCGCCGCGGATACGCGCGGCGAGAGCTTTCTCGGGACCGACTTCAACTACGAGGACCTCGGGTTCCAGCAGCTCGACTTCCAGTCGCACAGTCTCAAGCAGGACGCGAAAGCCGATGCCGGCTGCTGGCACGTCGAGTCGGTGCCGAGCCAGGGGTGGTGGTACGGCCGGATCGATCGCTGCATCGACAAGAAGACGTACCTGCCGACGCGCACGGAGTACTACGATCGCAGCGGCCAGCTCTGGAAGGTGCGCACGATGGGCGAGGTGAAGAAGATCGGCGGACATTCGGTGCCGACGCAGATTCGAATGGAAACGGTTCCACAGCATACGTCGACGACGATAACGTTCAGCGACATCGCCCTCGACAGCGGGCTGCCCGACAGCGTCTTTCAGACGGCGCCGTGACCGGCGGCTCTCCCAGCGGGAGAGCCCCTGTCGATCACCCGGACGGAGTCGACGGCGGCGCGGCGGCGGGAGCGCCCGGGCCGCGCCGGCGACGCCGACGACGCCGTCGACGTCGTTGCCTCGGCGCATCCGACGTCCCGTCGACCGGCCGGCCCTCTTCCGCCGACTCGGCGCCGCCGTCGGCGTCACCCACGGCCGGGTCGGGTGCGGAAACGGGCGTGACGGGCGCGCCATCGATGCCGACCGGCGGGAGACCCAGGAAGTCGGGCGCCTCCGTGATGGCGAC
>JADMIO010921788.1_pt1 | contig 43142 bp, 49 predicted proteins | sample 8958161 | NCBI WGS metagenome assembly JADMIO01 (sample SAMN16585339, study PRJNA669376) | soil metagenome | isolation source: Crop rotation soil | place: USA: Cullars Rotation, Alabama | collected 2011
TATTAGCGACAGTAGCAGCTGCAGTTTGTACTTGAGCACCTGCAACATTAGCACAGGCTGCAAAGTCTTCACAGCTGTTAGCCTGTTCTTGTTCTTGCTCAATTTCTGCGCTATTGGTAACCTTTTCTTGTGCAGTTAACGTATTAGCGACAGTAGCAGCTGCAGTTTGTACTTGAGCACCTGCAACATTAGCACAGGCTGCAAAGTCTTCACAGCTGTTAGCCTGTTCTTGTTCTTGCTCAATTTCTGCGCTATTGGTAACCTTTTCTTGTGCAGTTAACGTATTAGCGACAGTAGCAGCTGCAGTTTGTACTTGAGCACCTGCAACATTAGCACATACAGCAGCATCCTGGCATTCGTTTGATTGTTGTTGTTCTTGTTCGATTTCAGCTGTGTTTGGAATATCATCAAAGAAATTGCCCGTGTTGGCCACAGTGGCTACACCGGCTTGTGACTGTGCAGCTCCTACGTTGGCGCAAGTTACTAGATCTTCGCAGTTGTTGTCCTGTTCTGTTTCTTGTTCAATTTTAGCAATATTATTGGAATCATCAAAGAAATTGCCCGTGTTTATCACAAGAGCGTTGACTGCTGTCTGTAATTGAGCTCCTGCGACATTCGCGCAAATGGCACCATCATTACATTCATTTGTCTGTTCTATTGTTTGTTCCACTTCTGCACTATTTATGACACCTTCATGTGAAGCTTCAGCAAAAATATTATCCGTATTAACTACGATGGCAGTAACACCTGTTTGTGCCTGAGCGCCTGCTGCATTTGCGCAAGTTGCTCCATCTTCGCAGTTATTAGTCTGCTCTGGATCTTGCTCTACCTCAGCACTGTTTGAAACTTTGTCAAAGAAATTGCCGGTATTGACAACAGCAGCAGCTACACCTGTCTGTAATTGAGCGCCAGCAGCGTTTGCGCAGATAGTAAAGTCTTCACAGTTGTTCTTCTGGACAGTACCCTGTTCTACCTCAGCACTATTAGAAACATCTTCAAAAGCGTTATCGATATTAACAACTGCTGCAGCAACTCCTGTCTGTGCCTGAGCACCGACTACGTTCGCGCAAATTGAAGTATCACAATCATTATTTTGATTTAATTTTTGCTCTACTTCGGCGTTGTTGGTAACGTCTTCAAAAGAGTTTCCTATATTGGCAACTGCTGCAGCAACTCCTGTCTGTGCTTGAGCTACGGCAGTATTGTCACATATGGCAAAATTGCAATCATTATTTTGTAAGCCGACTTGTTCTACTTCGGCGCTGTTATCAACATCTTCTTGACTAGTGAGTACGTTGGCGACAGCGGCAAGGACGCCGGTCTGTGCCTGAATACCTGCAATGTTAGCGCATTCTGCGACATTGCAATCGTTATTCTGTAAGCCGACTTGTTCTATTTCGGCGCTGTTATCAACATTTTTAAGATCACTTAGTACGTTGGCTACAACAGCAAAAGTGCCTGTCTGTGCTTGAGCACCCAGAACATTGGCACAGATTGAAACATTGCAGTCGTTATTCTGTAAGCCGACTTGTTCTATTTCGGCGCTGTTATCAACATTTTTAAGATCACTTAGAACGTTGGCTACAACGGGAATAGTAAGAATTTGGCTCTGAACACCTATAGCGTTAGCACATATTGCTACATTGCATTCGTTGTGCTGTACTCCAATTTGTTCTACTTCGGCACTGTTATCAACATCTTCCAGATTTGTAAGTACGTTAGCTATCACTGAAATTGGCAGGACTTGTAATTGAGCACCGATAACATTTGCGCATTCCGCAACATTACAATCATCGTTTAGCTGCAATGCAAATTGCTCAATTTCAGCGCTATTGGTGACGTCTAGCTGGTTATCAAGGACGTTAACTACAGCAGAAATTGGTAGGACTTGCACCTGAGCTGCAGTATTCAAACAATCGGCAAAAAAGTCACAATCATTGTTAATTTGTAAAGCGACTTCTTCAATCTCAGCACTATTAGTAACATCTTCCTGGGTACTGAGAACATTTGCAACTACACCAATAGGGAGAGTTTGAACCTGGGCGGCGATATTATGACAAGAAGTGATAAAATCACAATCATTGTTCAGTTGTAAAGCTAATTGTTCAATTTCGATACTGTTAGTAACATCCGTTTGAGTCGCGAGGACATTAGCCAATATTGGGATAGGAATCACTTGTACCTGAGCAAAGGTGTTGGTACAACTTGCTAGATCACAAGTTACGGAATCTGAAATTCCATTCTGTGATACGTCAATATTATTAACATTGGCACCAAAAGTCTGATTTGTCCAACCAAAACCTATGTAAATAGCTGCTAGAAGCAGTACAACATAAAATGTACTACTCAATCCTTCCTTACAACTCCACTTCATTGATCCTCTAGCAAATTATATCATATAAAACACTAGTACTTCTAGAAATTAGAATTTCGTTATTAGTATTTTTTGATATCCATAATCAATTATTATTATTTCTAAAAACATAAAGCAAAATTACTTAGCAAAATCAATTATCGTACTTTCTATTTCTTTTTAATGTCAGTTAATTATAAGAACCTCATTAAGAACCGTATTCTTTATTATTTAAGAGTTAGGACACTGTAATCCGGATATTTTAGGTGCCTATTTTTACCCCAGTATTTCGTTAGAATTAGATATCCGCAATTAATTTTGTATGTACTTTTTTCGTCCTATTCTTTAAGGCGTAACAAAAACGAGTTGATTCTGGACAAGAATAATAAGCAACTATTACATAAGATAGATGTTATGTTTGCTGCCCAGACATGGATCGCAGTAGGAGTAAGTATTGGTTTTATTTTTTCATTTACATTTGCGAATGTGTTTGCAGTTGAATTCAACTCTGCGAGCAGTACGACTAACAATTTTACCAATAACCTGATATCTAAAATTAACAAGTTAATTTCAGAAGCAGCAAATGATACCAGTAATTTATTGAATTTTACTAGCTTACTGAAGAACGGCTCAAATCAGACGTTAAACCAAATTATTACATCCAGCAACAAAGTCGTATCATCAATTGTTAATAATGGAAGCGTAAGTGGAAGTAATTCTATGATCAAGGATCAAGTTACAACGATAAATGGAGTCTGTAATTCAATTAAAGTTGGTGGAGAGGGTAATGATACTATATACTCCTCTGGGAATTGCAATGATCAATTAACAGGTGGTCCGGGCGCTGACAAGTTCACATGCGGTGGAGGAGAAGACACAATCAAAGATTATAGTCCAAAAGAAGGCGATATAATTTTGGACAAGCAGAATTGTGAAAATATTCAATAGGTTTCAGTCTAAATTATTTTTATCTGTAAGCTAGCTTGTAATCTAAATATTGTGTTACGAATATACCATAGTCGTTCATATTTGATAGCATCGATTATGAGATACTATTTAGAATTCACTACTAATTATTTTTACAAAATATTTTTTTTATCGTTCTATTCGGGAATACTGTTGTAGTAAAAGATAATTATCCCTTATGCGTATTTATGCATAACTTGGGCGAGAAGCTGCTACAAGTTTTCATGCTTTTCGAATCCCACTAAATGATGCGTTCATAGTATTTTTTCTGATTATGCCCATTATATAGAATATCATTTTTTTCACATCTTCAGCAGAATTGCCTAACATGCGTAAAATTACTCCTTCTCTACCGGGAAGAATAGAGACGCCGGCATCTATCTTTCTACTTTTCAATTCCAATATTCTATGATTGATCTCATAATGAATATCATTTACATTAAATTCTTTAGTAACGATATAGATTGTACCGACGATGTTATAGTTTCCCAATATACCTTCGATCCCCAGCTTATTCTTCTTCGGTTCCAATTTGATTGTATCTATAAACCGGTGGTTGCCCAAGTGGTTCTTTCCTACAGTCTTTAAATAACAAATGTCATATTCGAATGCTTCGCCACTTGCTATTCTACCAGGAACGATAATTTCCGAGTAGATCATTGTAGCGGTATCATGCACGTCTAAATGTACTTCTTGATAGAACCGAGAATTACGAAATGGTATTATTTGATCGGGTATGTATTCAAAATAACTATCTTTTTCTACCTTAATATTTATTATCTGACTTGCGTAATTATTTCCCATCTTGTAGATTCTGGTAGCCCCTTGTGTGGTAACGTGAGCTAAAGTATTGTGACCCAAAGTGATATCAATCTTATAACGGTCACCTTGAAGAATACCGCCTGACGTAGAGACAATATAGACATGGGCCATGGCAGGGAGTGTCTCTTCTAAATACATCGATCGTTGGGCTAATAGCGGAGCACGATTATACTGATCTCTTATTACAGTAATTCCTTTGCCGAGATCCTTTTCAAACTTTAATCTCAAGACACCAGACTTTCCGGATTTGTCAACTTTAGATTGGGATTTTGTAAAATATGCTCGGAATTCCAACGGCAGATTTTGAGGTGCATAAGAATCAACTGACATACATCTCATCCATATTAACTATGATAGAATTCCGAGTAATTCAAAGGCGTCGATGTTCTTGCACTCTTTTTGATACTTAAAGCTTGAAAGAAAAATTGTATCAATCAAATCCTTCTTTTACTTGCTTTTGGTAAAGCGTCAAATAAAACATCTTTTATGATAAAAGAGACAACTTCATCAACGTCTTGACCTGTTTTAGAGTTAACAAAAACGGTAGGCTTGCCATTGCGAACAATTTTTGCATCTCGTTCCATTATTTTTAGATCAGCTCCTACAAAGGGAGCTATGTCTATCTTGTTTATTACCAACAGATCGCAATTCTCTATTCCCAGCCCCCTTTTTCTTGGGTATTTGTCACCACCCGTCACATCTATAATGTAGATAAAATAGTCAGCAAGAGCAGGACTGAATGTTGTTGTTATGTTATCACCTCCACTTTCTATTAATATCAAATCAAGAAAAGGGTACTTTGATTCGAGTTCTTCTACTACAGAAAGATTAATTGATGGATCTTCTCTGACTGCAGTGTGAGGACATCCACCTGTAGCTACCCCTATTACCATCTCTTCGGGCATCAAGCCCTTATCTGTAGCAAGATTTTGTCTCATCCTTTCTGCATCTTCTTTTGAAATAACATCATTAGAAATAATGCTCACTTTGTAACCCTTTGCAGAAAGTATTGGTACTATCTGTTCAATCAACATAGTTTTACCCGAACCAACAGGGCCGCCTATTCCAACTCTTGGAACTCGCTTAGAACCCATAAGAAACTTGACCTAATTTCATGTAATAAACATTTTTGATCCTAAGGCTTCATGTTTCATTTGCAATATGTCAAGGATTGGAGCAAATTGCCACATGCTTGAAATTGGTCTGTCGATATTTTCTAACACTGCAGCTAGAATGACAGGTCTTAACTCGTGTATTATTTTCTGACCTTCAAAATGCTGAAGTATACCTAGTCTCATAGCAGCTCCTACAATACTTACCGCAAACCCGTACAATAACATCATTCCTGCTTTATTCTTTGGAATATTAAGTGAACTAGTTACTGCACCAAAGGACACTGCGTATACGCCTGTTGCCTTGCCTCTAGTAATAGCAATTTGATATTCTTTTAACATTTTTTGATTTCTAGCAAAAGTGCTGACACATTTTAACAATTGATTTCCAGATCTGGTCGAAGCAATTCGTGTCTCCTCGATTAGTTTCATATAATACAGTGACTCATCTGCATGAAGTAGTGAAACAATATCTTTTTTCTTGTATGAATCATGAGCATATCCCATCGCAGTACAATCAGAAGGACCGATTACTTGTTTTAACTGCATGGTGATAAATTGAAAAATATCTTTTCTCTTTAACTTTTTTACATGCGATAGCGCTTCCAGTCCACTAGAGGTTGCATACAGTCCTGTTGGGAAAAATGAATCAGACATTTGCAAAATACTCACATCATTGGTATCCATTTCAATGCTCATGAATATCATAACCGTCCTCTGGCACAAAAATTAAATTCTCGTTTTTAATAACAAAATTATCTTTTACGTTAGAAAGTAATCTTTGAAATAGTTCGATTTCAGATTCCCCTTGAATGGGAAAAGATATTTTGCCATTTGTAATCTTTATTGGTCTATGCAGGTTTCCAATTGTATGGCCAAGCTTAATTGCTGTTTTGAATATTTGGTCAGTTGGAATGTCATCCCTTAAAGTTATAGTAGCAACTTTTTCCGAAACCCTCATGGCTACGACCATTTTATCTTCTGTCAGCAGAACTACATCTCCGTGATTGATGTGAGATCCATTGTCTAAGACAAGAGCCAAGTCCGTGCCCTTATCAGAAGTTTTTCTCATCCTAGTCCTGTCAGATTCTAACCGGCTGATTTTGATTATTTCAACATGTCCGTACTTCATCATGTCTTCATATTGATTCTTTAAATTCCCATCTGAATTGATATTACCAATTATTTTATGAATTTGGATCATATGTATTCTGAGATACCCTAGTCTTAGGGTTCGCCGCTAATAGTTATGTTTTTTCCTCTACCATTGTGATTAATCTTAAAAATCATTTGGACGTTACATACTGAACTACTTTAGAAGTTGCGGTTATCTTGATTTATCGAATCAAATAAAAATCTCTACGCCTGGCTGGGTAAGAGGTAAATATATTACAACATAGTATCTTGCATTAGACAAGATAACCTAAAACAAATTTAATTCCGTAGTAAAAAAGGGGAACTGTTAACAATATAGTTATGTACCTGTGATAGTCTGATCGTATAATATTGAATCCTCTGGAGGCTAGATATGAAGACAATCCCAGCCAGGCATAATCCATCCAAATGTGTACAACAAATAGAAAAGCTATTCCTGTTGGCTGTCCTAGAAGTGAAATTGAATCTGTTATTAATTTAACTCCTATTGTGGTCCACCAAACTATAAAGAATGGGTTAAGACCTGTGAACATAATTCCAGCTAGATAGGGATTCTCAATCCTTGAAGAGTAAATAGATGAATGAATGACCTCATTTGCTCGAATCAACCTTACCACATAAAGTATTCCAAAAGCAATCAAAAAAATCCCGGCAATAAAACTAATGATTTTAATTATACCCGTAGTAATAACGGGAGATAATACTGTAAATGGTAAAGAAAGAAAAATAATTAGAGGGAGTTCTATTATTGTATGACCAATTGCTATTTTAATTCCCGACCAAAATCCACCATATTTGCTCAAAGCTAAATTTGCAAATAATAGAGGACCAGGAGAAAAAACGCCAGATATAGAAACAAGTATGATTTGTATAACCATCGCAACCAGAGCCATACTAGATTCAACACCTTACCATGCAATTGGTTTTTTGTATCTGAAGAAAGTGCCAGTAGAAACCTGCTCCTTATCCATCATCACAACGTGAACAATGTCTTTGGCCGCCTTCTCAGCACTTACTGGAGCCATTTTACCTCCCATGTCCGTGCTAACCCAGCCAGGACATACCGCATTTACCCTAATGTCTCCGCTACTTAATTCATCGGCCATAATCAAAGTTAGAGCATTGAGTGCGGCCTTTGATATTCTATATGCAGCATGATATCCAGCCATCTCGCTCATAGCTCCATAACCTGATGAAATGTTCACGATCCGGCCATACCCATTCTTTCTCATAATAGGAACGAGGGCTCTGCATATTTTAAATGCTCCAAAAAAATTGGTCTCTAATGTTTCCTTTACAATGCTTTCATCAACTTTAAAGATGCTTATTCCTTCATCAATGTAAATGCCAGCATTATTAATCAGGATGTCAACTCTTCCGTACTTGTTTAGAATCCAATTCCGAAGAGATTCAATATCTTTGCTATTGGTTACGTCCAGTTTGTGATATACGACATTTTTATTATCATTATCCAGTTTTGCTACTGCTTGTTTACCCTGTTCTACATTCCTACTTGTAAGGATTACAGAACAACCGATATTGGATAATTCTTTGCATACTTCAAATCCGATACCACGGTTCCCACCGGTTACAACTGCTACAAGGTTGTTTTGTTTCAAGCTGCTTTGCTTTCATTCTGACGTCATCGTTCTTATCAATTTTGTAGTACAACAGTTCTTAAATTTCAAAAAATGTCATTAGTGAATTTCAGTATAATTGTAAATTTTCTAAGATTTGGTTCTAATATGTCATGCAATAACTATAATCGTGGACGATTACGACAATTACGGTTGGCGTAGATAAGTATAGAGATGCCGTGGATTTGTGATTGTACAAATAAAGTATTAACTGACGCTCTAAACTTTTGCGTGTATTGAAATTTAATCTAATCAACAATCAACAATTTTGTCTAATGATACTTAACATATGATTCAATTATGGACTAGAGAAGATTAGCTATGCCATCATCAGCTTTGCCATCATCAGCTTTGCCATCATCAGCTTTGCCATCATCAGCTTTGCCATCATCAGCTTTGCCATCATCAGCTTTGCCATCATCAGCTTTGCCATCATCAGCTTTGCCAAATGGTCAGTATATTGCTGGTTCTAAGTATCTAGATCTTATCTAACTCATCCTCATCACTGTAGGCTCTTTCAGCATGCTCTTCAATATCCAACCCCGCTGATTCTACCTTTTCAGAAACCCTTACACCAATCAATACGTCTATCACTTTCATTATTGCGTATGTGCCACCAAATCCTAGAGCCGCTGCCACACCCACTCCTATTGCCTGAATCAACAGCTGATGCGCATTACCATACAGGAGGCCGTTAACACCTGTTGGGTTTATTGCCGTAGATGCAAAAATTCCTATTGATATAGCACCAATTATTCCCGCAATCCCATGGACAGAGCTGACATCCAGTGCATCATCGATTCTGAGTCTGTCTTTGAGAAACAACACACCAAGATAAGAGGCTATACCAATTGCAATACCAATTGCAAATGCATGCTCAACACTAACATAACCAGAAGCTGGAGTTATGCCTGCAAGTCCTGCTATAGCACCGTTAATTGCAGCTATTACGCTGGGTTTTCCAGTTCTCATCCATGAAAGTCCTACCCATATTAGCGCAGACACTGCAGAAGCCATGTGAGTGTTAATAACAGTATTCCCTGCAACTCCTCCTGAAGCGAGAGCACTTCCTGCATTAAAACCAAACCATCCAAGCCAAAGGAGAGATGACCCAAGTACCGCGAGCGGAATACTATGAGGAACCATAATCGATGGACCATAATCTCTTCTTCTACCTAGAACAAGAGCTGCCGCAAGCGCACCCATCCCCGCGCTTGTGTGAATAACAATACCGCCGGCAAAATCCTTTACTCCAAGAAGGTTAAGCCATCCTCCGACACCCCAAACCCAGTGCACCAGCGGATAATAAACAAGCAAGCTCCAAGCTGCTATAAATAATACAAAGGCACTGAATTTCATTCTTTCAGCAATAGCTCCTGTTAAAAGTAAAGGAGTAATTACAGCAAACATCATTTCAAATTTAACGAACAAAACTCCCGGAATGCTTGGGGCATATTGTTTCAGTGCATCATTCCACGGAATACCTTTTAGAAATGTCCAATCTAGATTCCCGGCCAAGCCTGATGTATCAGGACCAAAAGATAAACTAAAGCCAAAGATGAACCACATGACACTTAGGAGTGCCATTCCAAAGAAAATCTGCATGAAAATTGAAACCGTGTTTTTCTTTCTGAGCAATCCGGCTTCAAATAATCCTAAGGAAGGAATCATTAGCAAAACAAGACTGGATGCTATCAACATCCAAGCTGTATCACCTGTGTCTAAAGCCAAATCGTATTCATACAATCAGATCTGTATAAAAAAGTTGCTCTATGTTAGAGATAATTTTTTTAATAGCGATTTGTCAAGGATCCTGATTGAAAAGAATAGAAGTCATTATGGCAGAAAATGATATTGCAAAGGTTAGTGAAGGACTTAAGAAAATAGGAGTTGGAGGATTAACCGTCTTTAAGGTAAAAGGACGAGGTAAGACTGTTCCAGCAGGTATCCATGCCTCAAAAGGAACTCAAATATTTACACCTGAATTTGGTGACAAATACGTAGTTGTGGCCGTGTTACCAGATAATATGATAGAGGAAGCAATTAAAATCATTAGAGATAATTCCAAAATAGGCAAGATCTTTATTGTCCCCGTAAGTCGCGCAGTGGATCTTGCTACAGGCTCCGAAGATGAAAAGGCAATTTGATTTACTAGAATCAACTAATAATCGTTTTTTTTTGAATTGATTAAGTTTCGTTTCTGCATTCTGCCGATTCTACTCCCTCCGATGTCTCAATAATTTGTCTCAATTTATTTTGCATAAGTTTGTCCATTTCTAAAGTAACGTTCTTCTCCTCAGAAAGAGATATATACTTATTAGGCTGTATTCCAATGCTTCCGACCATGGATTTTGATGATGGAAAGACATCAGACAGACTTAGGTGTTCAACAATTTTTAGTAAATCTGATTTGGTAATATCTGCAGTAACAACACTTCCACTAGTTTTAGGAAAATACATTACTTTTTGATTTGAAGTAACCGTTAGATTATGTGTATTTATGAAATTGTCAACTTCAGAATTTTTTCCATTAAAAATTATTGGGATTCTGGCATTTGGAGGCTCTACTTTACTAATCTGAAGCAGCATTGTTTTTATTTTCATTTCTGCATTTAGGTTCGTAAATTTCTCATGAGCTGCACTTATCAATTCGTAACAATTTCCGTCAATTTTTATATTTTCATGTTTTTCCGGGTAGAAGGAATATACTGCAAAAAAACTAATTATTCCACTAATAGCCAATACTGCTATGATGGGCAATGCAAGAGTGGCATAGTTTATCATCTTATATTATCTCCTTTCTGTTGATAGGTGCTATATACTGACAACTCACAATTCAATTTGATCTTGGTCAAAGCTAGTTGTAATTGACATAATATTGAAAGCGTCTTTCTACTTCTTTGTTATTACCTCTTCTTATCAGCGAAATTTGGGCATGAAGTAATTTCTTTGCATACGCTAGGCACGATGTAGATTGTTCGCTGGATGGTAACTGCCCTGACAAAATTGCCTCAAACTGTTTCATAAATTCTACCACTTTTTCTCTATATTGTTCTGTTGAAGGATTCTTGTTGTTCGATACTTTAAACCAAGTTGTAGTACAGGGAGCAGCATAGTTTTTTGCCAATTCCTCTATTACGCGTTCCATTTCAAAATAATCCATTGTCATATCTTTGTATAGGTAAAATAATGTTATATTCACTGCGGAAAAAATTTCGTAACTGAATTTCCAATTTGGCATTTATACAGGCAATTATTAGGCGGGTAGCTTAAACAATCAACCAGAATATTTCCCAATTGGCAATGTATAAAAACAATAACAGTGTTTGTTCAGGCAATGGTGGATGAGATTGATAGATTTTTGCTGTCGCAATTGGGCAAAAATTCACGCACATCGTCATATGAAATATCGAGACATTTACAAGCATTAGGATATAAGATTACAGACAGAACTGTACGGCATAGACTAAAGAGATTAGAGAAATCTAACATAATTCTAGCTTATTCCCTCCTGCTAAACCCAACTTTACTGTCTGAAAAGATAAATCGTACCGTTCTCTTAAAATTCCGATTTCGTGCCGACACCTCTATTATGATCTCTCGTTTGGAGAAATACTGTGGTGAATCATACTTTTGCATTTATTGCGCAAGAATGACCGGAGATTATGATTGGATCTGCCACTTCGTTTTTGATTCTGTAGAACAATATGAATTTGAAAGTTCCAATTTCCTAAATAGATTTGTTGACCTAATCGATGATTTTCGGTCTTATGAATCCAGTATGGTCAAGGTTACACCCTATACATTATATGATGATCACGAATTAAAAGACCAAAAATGGCGAGCCTATAAACTCCTAAACTCGTTAAAGAAATACCAAAACTTAAATGAAAAACTAGAGTTCATTGTTGAGAGTTTAGTAAAATATTTTGGAGCCAAGTTCGCGCGAATATGGTTACTGGATAAGGAACGCCAATATCTCATATTAAAATTTAGCGCCGGAAAATACAAGAACATAAAGGGAGAATTCTCCAAAGTCCCAGCCGACTCTAATAAAATTGGAAACATCGTAATTACACATAAACCATCAATAACAAATGATATCGTCAATGACAAAAGAATAAGATATCCTGAGTGGGCTAAAAAAGAAAAACTCCAATCGTTTGCCGGTTATCCTCTTACTATCAAAGGGAATGTTATCGGTGTTTTAGCCATGTTCAGCACTAGGAGAATGCAAGCGGCCGATTTTGAAATACTAGGTGTATTTTCGGATCAGATTTCAAAAGAGCTTGAAGGGCTTTTCAGTGCGGTCGATTTCCTTATTCCTAGTAGTGATAAATAGTTATGAAATATAGTATCAGTAATCAGACCATCCAGAGTAGTATATTTTATGACTCTATGCCAGTAGTCTGTTTAAAAAATTTTGGGCAAAAAATAGCTTTTACGCCTGGGTGGTGGAAGGCGAATCAGGTATAATACCTCTACCGACAGCTCCGACTGCAATCATTTGTATTCCTGTTATCAACAGACCGATTGCTATAATTACTCCAACAAAGACTGCACCAAATAGTGGAGATGCCAATACGACACTCCCTATGACTAATGACAATATTCCCACGCCTATAAGAAACAATTTTGACCAGCCCGAATGCTTACCAGAAATTCCTTCAACTATTCTCGCACATCCGTTGAAAATGAGGCCAATTCCAACAAAGATAGTAACAATCAAGGCGGTAGCTGCTGGAAATGAAATAGCAAGACCAGCAAATACGAGTACAAGTATACCAAAGGCTATAGTTGCCCATTTTCCTTTAACTGGAAGGAAAATTCCAGTAATTATTTTCTCAATTCCAACGATAAATAGAATAACTGATAGTACCAATATTAGAGCTATAAGTGTTACTGCTGGAAATGCTAAAGCATAGATAGATAAGATAACCGTTATAATACCAAGGCCAATTTGTACTCCTCGAAGCCAGCCTGGAGACTTATCAAATGATGTTTTCATTTATAAGTAACATCTGATCCGAACTATTTAAAGTATTGGTAAATTATGAAGGACATGTAATTTTCCAAATTTCATTGGTTCAAAGTTCATTTTTGTTGGAAGAACTTCATTTCTAATGTCATTCAATCCAAGATTGCTTAAAAATTATGTTTGGATTAAATTGGGCGTTATCTGTCTGCATGAAAACCATTTAAAGTCAATTTGTCCGCCATACCATTTGTATACCATTCGAGGAGCACCCCATGCTCCAACCTCGTAATCCTGGCCTTCACATATGGCTTTTGGTCCCCATTTATAGGATCTAGTATCAATAACTTCATTGACTTTAATCCAGGTTTTGCCATCACCATTAAAGTTAATCCATTGTTCCAATTTTACCATTGGATTATTTACATCCCGCGATAGAATTAGGTGAATATACTTGATACCAAACCAACCGTGACCTGCTAAAATAACTGGAGGTTCTATTTTTTTAGCCCCGGCAGGGTCGTCATGATATTTGTTGGGACTTTGCTTTGTGAATTTTACTGTTGACCTTATTTTTCGAAAATTACAATTTGTCTCACAGTCATAATTGAACTCTTGGCAGCAATGGTGATTACTTTCATCGTGGTGATTACAAGGGCCTCTCATGTAAATACCATCGTGTTCTGTTGGATTGTGAACATTAAAGAATCCCGTGAGCTCCACATTATCAAGATCGCTCTTATCGAATGTATAACCTCTGGCCATAGAATCCTTAAAGCTCATTTTGCAACCACCTATTGCATCTTCATAGGTAGGATTCACATTCAAGTTAAACTTGACACTTTCATTATCATTAGCAGTCCATGAACCGTCATTATTCTTAACTAGTTTACTGTAAGAAGAACCACCTCCTATCTCAAAATGCGAGTCAAACGGCTCATCATGGTTCATATACCAAACAAAACCATTTGGTTTAGTCGGAAACAAAAATGCTACTCCATCGCGTCCTATCCTACTAACCCGTTTTATAATCAAGGGTTTACTTTTAATAGGAACCGTGGGTGCCAGGACTCTTCCTAATGGTAGTAAGGGTGACAAAATGAATGCTGTTCCACCAATTCCGATCAATTTTAGAAAATCAAGGCGTGAAACAAGTTTTTTTTGCATTTTTGGACTTTGTGTGTATAGTTGTCTCCAAATTATATTAAATATACTGATACGAATGTCTAATTAACCAATAGGTGCAGTAATTCCAATATAGGTTTTAATGTCCACGGTTATTGACTTTGTTATCTGCTTGAGTACTCTTATTGGTTATTCACCATCTTTATTATGGATAAATGAATCACTAATAAAGGATAAGTGGCATCTAATATTGAACAATTTGTCATTATTGTTGTTACCAAGATTTCAAGTAAACGAGAAAATTAATTATCTTGTGGAGCTGAGTCAATAGTGCAAAAGCCGCAAGCTGAGTCAGAAAGGAAACCTAGTTATCCAATTAATCCTCTTATTCTCAATAGATGGTCTCCCAGATCAATGTCTGGGGAGGCGTTAAATGATGACGAGATAATGTCACTTTTTGAAGCAGCGAGGTGGGCTCCTTCGTCTTATAACAATCAACCATGGAGATTTATTTATGCCAAAAGAAACTCGGAACACTGGAATAGATTTTTTAATTTGTTGATGGAACCAAATAAGGTTTGGGCAAAGAACGCTGCAATATTGGTAGTTGTAATATCTAGAAAAAATTTTGAATTTAATGAAAAACCTGCAGTGACACATCAATTTGATACAGGCTCTGCCTGGGAAAATCTGGCATTAGAGGCCTCTTCGAGAGACATTGTTGCCCACGGAATGCAGGGTTTTGATTATAAAAAGGCAGGTGTAGAATTGAGAATTCCTCCAAATTTTGAAGTTATGGCAATGATTGCAATTGGCAAAAAAGGACCAAAAGAAATTCTCCCGGCCGAATTACAGGAGAAGGAAAAACTTACTAATAGAAAACCATTGAAGGAAATTATAATGGAAGGATTTTATCATTCCTAAAGATTAGATTTGATTATTTTCTAGTCTTTTCTTTCCCTTGTCTGTGATTCGAATTTCTGAATCTACTGCTTCATTATTTGCTACATATACGTCGCTATGTAGTATTCTAACTATTCTGTTTATTTCGGATTTATCAAATATTCCTATTTCTTTTCCTATCTCGTAAATATTGAAATAAGTCAATTCATCCTTGACTGCACTTTTTTCGAAAAGTTTCAACAGAAACTTGTCAAAGGCTTCGTTAGACATTACTAATCAGGAGATTCAAGGACGTGTAGATTCTAGATTTCGTGATTCACCAAATGAGTTTTCACTATTGACTTCTTTTTGAGAATTGTATAGGAAAAATGCATCGAAGACTTGCCATATCCAGTAACCAGCCATTATTATCCAATTTAATGGAAATGCAAAAAAGAATGATAAAATGACCGATAATGTCACAGCACCCGTGAGAATCATAAAACCTCTATTCTCGTGATTAAGATAAATTTGACCAAGTCCTGGTAAAATAATACTAAAGAAATAAGCGTAAAATCGACTTTTTTTAGGTATTTCGTTCATTCTGTTTGCACTAAAAACTAGTTGAAGGAATTTGGTTTGTATTTATCATTCCATCATAGCATTTGTTGCATAGCATTTTTCCTAGGAATTGATTTAGAGAAAAGGTTTTTCCCTTACAGCCGTCACAAACCATCTCAGACTCCATGACATTAGATAATCATCATGGCTTAAAACAGTTGTATGTTTGGCAATCATACTTACGGCTTCATATATTTCGGATTGACTATGACATGATGTGCTCAATCTTGGAACCAAATTTAATCTCTTTTTTAGTAGCATATTGGTTTGGTTTTTAACCTATGTTATCGAATTTAACTTGCAAAAATTATACTAATTTCTAACTCGATCAAAACATAACTAAATAAGCGACGCAAATTTCAGGAGTATTCCCTATGAACATAGCACCATCTCCATTGTTTACTTGGTAGCGCCACCATTACCGGGTGACTTGTTTCCTTATAGTGCTTGGTAGCATGGAGACCTATGGAAGAATCGCAACATCCCACATGACCACAAGTTAGGCACATTCGAAGGGCTACCCATTTGGTTCCCTCTGCTTGACAATCTTCACATCCTTCCGTTTTTGGATTTACGTCAGCGTTTGCGCCAGCGTAATGTTCACATCTATTTTGGCTACTCATGATAATAAATTGCCAATTATCTTATAAATACCCAATAGTTTTTGGTAAATTGTAATACCGAATTAGAATTCCAAGGACTTGGAATTATTTCTATAAGTTAGAATTTCAGTTATCGCTACTAAAAAAAGTATGTTGGAGCTGGTGAGCTGCTGACTATGTAGGCAAATATAGCGAAGTTGCATACTTTATAACGTATTCGTGCTCTAACGTTACCGGCATGACGAATAGTGCGTTAAATAGGAACCTCAATAGTATGACAATTACTATTATGACAATTATTACTAATGCGATGTAGACCAGTGTGCTTAAGACCATACTATGCTAACGGCATAATACTATAAATAATTGTGATATTTACTCAGCGATAATGGGTTCAAAATGTTAATTGCAAGCAATATTGTGCGACTCATAGAAACCTCGTGACAGAAAGAGTAAAAAGATTCATAGAAGAGAAAAAAATGGTTTGGTAACGATTTAAAATTGAGAAGATGAATAAAAGAGAAAAAATTTGTTGCGAAAAATCAGGCAATTTGTTTATATTGTCTATTTTTTGAGTAGTTTTTGCTGCGTAAATATTCTTTTGTCACATTTTTATGGCATTCTTTACAAAGAGTTCGTAAATTATTATGATTATGTAGGAATTCAGTAATTGTTTTAACTTTATTTTCAAGTGAATCGAAGCGATATCCTAATTTCTTACAAAGGGATCTGGGAATAATATGATCGCATTCCAAAGCCCTGGATCTTGCAAATTTTCTTCTGTAGGTGTAGGGATATTTTTTTCTACAAATTTGACATGTATAGTCATCTCGTTTAAAAATATCAGAGCGCACTCTATCCCAGTAAAAATTATGGTAATACCATTTTTCGAATTGTTTGCTACATTCTTTTGAGCAATACTTTCTGAATGGAGATTTAATTAAATTTTCGCATCCAGTATTTCTACATATTATACATCCATTATTATTGAATTTGTCAAATTCTCTTATATACACAATATTCCTAGATGACATATTATAAGGACAAATGAATTACTTTATTTTCTAATCGAAGAAAAAAAATTCACTTTTGAATAAATTCGAATGATTCGGATTCAGAGGCAGATATTGTTTTCGGACTGTTAAAGACCATTTGAAAGAGTAGAGGTATCATGATTGCTCTAGTAGTGGCGGATTATTGGACCATAGCTGGTACGGAGTGCTAACAAAAGGAGAGCCTATATAGAATAGAATTTCTAAACTATTTGTAACGCAATTTGGAGGATATGCTAAAAACTCTATATTCTATAATATCTGAGCTTGGAAGAGAAAAAATTCAAAGGGATATTACTTTGAATAGAGAAAAGTCAAAGCAATATATCCAAACAATGTTGGCTAGATGTTTAAGGATACCAAATTTTACAACAACTGAAACAACAGGGATACTCTGTGAGGCTTTATTACATTTCATGTTAACAGCAACCACAATACCTTCTGTAAGGAAAGTCAGTTTTGATGGAATCAAGTTAGATATAGTAATTCCCAATATCCACACGCTTCGGAATTTCCCAGACAAGGCGCTCGTAATACAGATAGTAAAAGAAGATGAACTTATTTCAAAAGAAGAGCAAAAAAAAATCAAAAATATTCAACCAAACCTAGATAATATGTGGGTAGTAAGTAAGGAACCATTTCCGGGTGACTACATTAATTACACAGTTGATATGGAATATGACATGCATGCGTCAACGAGACGACGCTTTGATGATATCATTATAGATATAGGTAGTTTTTTGGAACAGACAGGGGACAGAAGTTTTAGATTTTTCCATTGATTGAATTCTATTGCGTTATTTTAGATTAGAAAAGGTCTTGGCTTTTACCTTGAAAAATAAAAGTCTATAGCGCCCTATATTGTCAGAACAATCAGTAATAATCTTAAGTTTTGTATAACACATTAATCATATGGAGTTTAGTCCATGCAAAAATTAGTTGTCATATTTCCAACAAAAAACGAGGAAGATACTATTGAACATGTTATAAAAACTGCAAAAAATAGCATTCATGGTCCAGAAATCATAGTGGTGGATGCATATTCATCTGACGACACAGTCAAAATAGCCCTAGATAATGGTGCAAAAGTAATTGAACAGGGAGATAGAATGTTTCCTGCAAAAGGAATTGCTATGAAAAAGGGCATTAAAGAGGCCATTAATGCTAATGCAAATACTGTATTGTTTCTGGATGCGGATATAAAAAATTTAACTCCAGAATGGATAGATAAATTGGTGGACGGGTGTACGAATTGTGATATGGTAAGAGGATATTATCACAGACATGGTCGAGACGCACCAGTAACAAAGCTTATAGCAAAACCAATGATCGGAGTCTTTTTTCCTGAGCTATACCACTTTGAACAACCATTAAGCGGTGAAGTATGTGCAAGGATTGAGGTATGGAAAAGACTCATGGATCAAAATCCCCCCGATGGATGGGGCATAGACGTATGGTTTTTGATCGAGACTGCCATGACAGGTTACCAAACTAGAGAAATTTTCCTTGGAACGAAAGAACATACTTCTTTTGAAGATTATCGTGAGGACGTAGGAAAATTGTCCAAGATGGCAGAACAAGTCGAATTTACTATTTTAAAAGAGGCTTTCAAGTATGGTAGGATTGAATCGTACAAAGATGTCAAAACGTAAAGTTGGATATTAGTAACCATAATCCTAACTAATTATTATAATATGCCAACAAGCTGCGATGGTATCGGAAAGGTCAGTTGAATGTATAAATTTCAAATATTGTGACAGTCTTTTATCAGGAACAAATTATATAACGATCTTTGTTTAGACGAAATATTCTGAAATAATCTTGCCCGTGAGAAACAGATTAAACCAAATCACATATATCAAGATAAATTAAATAGATTAACTGACTAATATACAACTGAAACGTAAATCTATATTAATAATAATGTCTTATTACTTGTGTGACATATCGTAGTCGGGAAGAGATTTTTGCGTCTATTCTTCGTACTGCCGGTTCTGGAGCCGATATAACTCGGAGTAAGATAATGTTTGGTTCGTATCTAACATATGCACAAGTGGTAGAATATTCAAAATTGTTGATACAACGGGGACTGCTTGAGTATGACGCAATCAATAGAACCTTCAAGACCACTCCAAATGGGTTCACGTTCATACGACTACATGACGAAATAAGTCGAATGATAAAGATTTAACTATTCTGAACAAAAAAGCTATTTTTAAAAGAAACACGTAACTAAAGTGTTATCATATACTGCCAAAGGTAAGATGATATTATATAGTAACACCCTCTATAATGATTTAGTCTGGTAAGTCATATATAGAAAGGAATAGACTAATTCTTATGTCAATTAAATATAATAATAATATTCAACTTATAAAAAGCGTCATAGACACAATTAATACAGGAGATACAGCAAACGTTTCTGATTTTATTGGTCCTACGTACTATAATCATGAATCACAGATGGACCCGGTTAGATCAAAAATGAGGGGGCCAGAAGAATTCATTGATACTGTGAGGAACCTCCGGAAAGCCATTTCTGATCTACACTATGAACTAATAGATAGTTTGTCGTCAAATAATAAAGTAATTCCGATTGTTTGCTGTTGTAGGGAAACATACTGGAAGCTTCTTCGGTTTCATTCCACCTTCAGGAAACAAAATATCATCTGAAGCAGTACATATGTTTACAATTGGTAATGATCGCAAAATTTCTGAGCATAAGGCTATTCGTGACGATCTTGCATTGATGTATCAACTAGGAGTAGTTAAAGCTGCAGGCTCTCAATATGAAAATTCTCTAAAAGAATGGAAGGGAACTAAACAATGAATGGAAAATGAGTTTCATCATTATAAACTTGAATTTGAATTTGGAAGTGTAGCGCAAACAAATTCGGAGTTTCGAATTAAGTATGGGAAAGTGGTATGCTATCGCACGACCGACTTTAATTCTTCTTCGTCCACATACTTCAAACAAGGACAAGCATCGGATTTTGAGATATGATTTACACATCTTCTTTGCTGATGCATGTCCATCCAATGCCACTTTATGTCGTGGCCACAAATACACGTTGACATATTTCTTATCGTATGATAATATGCGTAGCCCAGACTTATGTAATTTTCGGAACCATGTTAATCCATTATTTTATTGAAAGTAGGTCCATCCCGAGTAGGATAATAATTTGAATGGAGTTTACGGAAATACATATAATTAAGAATAACTGCAAGTTAAACTATTATAGTCAATTGGATACAGTATTAATCATGTCATATGATCCACGAAGCCTGATTGACAGGTTCTTGCGGTTAAATAAACTAAATATGCCAGGCAATTATCTGCCATCACCAATATACCCTTTGGGTATTAATCCTCCTACTTTGCTTCCAAAAGACAAAAGTAAGCTAACCATAGGGAGCGTGACGGATAATCTTCAAGATCTTCCAAATACTTCGCATATGGGAACAGAATTGTTAGACGATTTGCGAGCCCGTCAAGAGGCATTTCTAAAGAGGATAAGAAAACTTCCGGGCAAGTTCAACAACGATGCCTCGCCATTGTATTAACCCAAGACAATAGCTACAGTCAAAATCGGCGATAGAATTTGCGTTAGCAGAAATGAAAACGTGGCTCTTAAGCCAATTCAGTCATTTCATGCAACATTGGTTTATTAGAAGAATATCTTACAGAATTTTGAATTATTTTCGCGGTTTCAAAATCACATTCCAAAATCAAGGCTAGATCATCAACTTTCATGTTAATAATCTGTTTTTTGTCAAGGGAATGGTCAATGATAAGATCCTTCAGAACATCAGGTAAAGCTAAAGATTTTACGCCCTTTCTAAATATCATGAATAATAATAGTATCTATCTTATATAAGATTTTTCTAATGTATGATGGTAGATATTGTTATGTATGTTTTAATACTTTTAATTCAGATTTTTGTAAGAAATTAGCAATTTGATCTAAATCCAAGACAATTTATCTTCGTTTCACATTTTTGGATAATAATCTACTTATATTTTTTCGTTAACAATTTCATAGTGAGTCAAAGTCGCAAAACCAACTACGGCTTGATAGAGAAATTCGTCAATTTCTATCATCGGTATGAGAATCTAAATCTAAAAATTACGTTTTTCTTGATTTCATTACAGATTCTTCATTTATACTGGCTTACAACTGACGTTGTTCTCCAAAAGATATTTGGAGAAAGTTTCTTCATCGCACCTAACTACCTACTGCCGCTTTTCGTCGTCATTGACTATATTGAAATTCCTGCACTAATATCGGGTTTAATATTTTATTCATACAATATACGCAGGGACAAATCTTCCGCAAAAAAAAGTTATTTATTCTTAGGACTGCTAGGGGTACAAGTTATTCATATTTTCTGGATTACTGACGAGGTTGTATACAGTAGTTTTTTCAAATCCAGTTTATTAGAATTTCCTTATTTACTGTCGTGGATTGCCATACTAATAGATTATCTAGAGCTACCTGTAATGGTTGACTTATTTTATAGGGTGATTAAGAAGAGAAAAATACGTTAGTATGTCTGTTGATTCGACTACTTAAAGACTCTATTTTATTATTTAAATTATCAACCACCTATATCTTTGGTAAAGTTCTCTATTAAGAGAATTAAAAATAAATAATTAATTAATATTTATTTATGTCAATAAATCTAATGCCATTTTCAAGTCCGATATTTCTATTTCAATTACTTCTCTGTCGATTTCATCTCTGGCGTACTTTCGTAATCTCTCGCAAGCTTGTATTTCCGAAATTATTATGTCCTTCTTATCTTTAGACAGGTTGTGAAACGACTCTACAAATGAGTATATCACTTTCCTACCATTTCCGTTGGACTCACACGTTTTTGCTGTTATTTCATAGGGAGCCTCAGAGTCTGCAATGTTCATAATCAAAACATACCTCCTTTTGTTCCTGTGTTGGTAATGTAAGAACTTGGGAATTTAGATTCGTTCAAAATAAAGGTATTCAGATTAGTAATGTTCACAATTATGATGCAAAGTACAACTATAATAATCTACTTTCCAAGAAATATCTAGCTCATTACGACATCTTCAAGATCTATGAAGTTTATTCTGCAAATCCTTAGAAATACTTAGCATATTGTGGTCATTTTCAGATATTTTGAGCGTTTCGGTGACATACCAAGAGGTATGATGAGATAAAAAATGGAATTATATGAAAAGCCAAATTATATTACATGCGTAACAAATGTTGGGCACAACGAATAGGTATTTCAAGAGATCCCTTAATTAAGCTTCTTTCCAATACTATGGGAAGAAGACATGGGTGGTAGTGTGTTAGTAGATTTTGGTAGAACGTTTGACGACAGGAAGTTGTTGGTCCTTTTTGGCATAGTTGTTTCTACCATACTAATAGATTCAGAGGTGGGAGTTGTGTCAGATTTTATCCCAGAAATAATCTCTTCTTATGCAGGAATACTGCTGTTTATTGGGAGTGCTATAATATTTGCCATCACAGGGTTCTTTATTTTGTCACATATCAGGCAAATAGGGATAAAGGGAGGTGCCAAGATTTTAAGTCTCGGAAAATCACATACATTGGTAACGGTTGTTCACTGTACCCTAATTGGAATAATAACATTTGTTATATTACAAATACTCTTTACTTCACAGTACAATACTCTCGCAATAGCTCTAACTATTGCGATCAGCTATGGATTATGGATTATTATTATGGTTTTACTTGCTCGAGCATTTTATTCGTGGTACAAATCAATAGCTTCTCGCAGTGGATCTCAGAGCAAAATATTGATTTTGATACTGACTGCTTCTATGGTTGCCTATGTCGTAAATGGTGCTTTTCTTCTCGCAAATTATCTAGTGTGGATACAAGGACAGTCTCAAATAATTACATCTTCAAGTGTGGCTTTTTTCCCAGATTTTGACCCAAACGCTCTAGTAAGTCAAATCGGAACAGTATCTCAAATAGTCTCAGGAGTAGCTTATGTTTTGACATGGATTAGCACTGTCATACTTTTGAGACCATATATGAAGAAAATAGGTAGAACCAAATTCTGGAGTATTATGGGCTTTGCGCTTGTCTATTATCTTATAGCTTTTCCCCTATTTGTTCTTGGATTTTTTTCTCCTACTGGGGAGACCGATACTGAGATAATGAACAATATTTTACTAATTTCAATTTCTTCAGTTGTTGCGGGCATTATTTTTGGTGCCGCATTTCTTTCTGTTGCAAGAACGTTGAGAGCTGAAACTGCGATTAGGCAATATCTGATACTTGCTGCTTATGGAATGCTTATGTTCTATATTGCTGGCTCTGCCACAGTTTCACAAGCCGCATACCCACCATTTGGCCTTATTTCTACTGCGTTCACAGGACTTTCTACTTACCTAATTTATGTTGGCCTATACTCTGCCGCTGTTACGCTATCTCAAGATTTGACATTACGAAATGCAATAAGAAAATCCGTGATGGAGCAATCCAAATTGTTGGATAGTATTGGTACAGCACAAATGGAAAGAGAATTGCAAACTTCGGTATTTGCCATCGCCGAAAAAACGTCGGCAGAAATGAAAGAAAATAGTGGAATTGAAACATCGCTTTCTGAAAATGATATTCGAGATTACATGAGTCTGGTAATCAAGGAATTAAATTCATCGGCATAAATTTAATCTATTATGCTGAGATCTAATCCATTAGTCACTATTTTCGATACCTCCAAATTTTAAATGAATTGACTTAGATTTACTCTTCATAGTAACAAGTCATAATTGATCAATATCAAACCCAGGTGTAAAAATCAACTTTGGATTGCAAAAAAATATTATTTTAATTAAAATTATTATTTTAATTAAAATTAGAAGTTCTCCGGGTATTGCATTCTATCTTGAATTGATGGTTTTCGTGCTGGTAAATTGGTAATATTAATTCTGATAAAAGCTTAAATTATTAAGATCCTGTCCAATTTACTACTGATGGTATCAATAAATAGGGAATAAGGGGATAGTGGGTACGATTTGTTATCTAGTACATTTTTCGGTATAAAAATAATAGACTAATATTATAGACGATGATATTTAAATTCATTAATTTAATATAGTGCAAAGGTTTAATGTAATTAGGTGGGATTTGATGAGAAGTACTATTACCTTGCTTATTGGTTTGAGTACTTTAATGCTATTCGTAAGTATATATGGTATTTCGTATGTCAATGCTCAATCCCCCCAAAATAACGCCTCCTTGGATAATAAATCAATCAATGCAAATTCAGCTGTTGCATCTGAAAAAATTGATCCGTTTACGTTAAGAGGCTCATCTAATGACGCTAGCTCTTCTAATAATGATAAAGCTACGGATGCAGTCGGCGAATCGTCAGCTAGCAGTAGCAATGATAACGATGTCTCTGCAACTGATAGTGGATCGTCAGCTAGCAGTAGCAATGATAACGATGTCTCTGCAACTGATAGTGGATCGTCAGCTAGCAGTAGCAATGATAACGATGTCTCTGCAACTGATAGTGGATCGTCAGCTAGCAGTAGCAATGACGATAATAAGGATTCGTCAACTAGCAGTAGCAATGACGATAATAAGGATTCGTCAACCAGTAGTGGCCATGATAATCGTGATGATAACGATCATGGGTCTGATGATGACAAATCTTCAAACGGGGGTAAAAGCTCCGATTCTAAAGACGATAAGAAATTTGAGTTACCGTTCCCGTAACCTTTTATGCCTGTCTATAATGTAATATCAATTTCTAAACAGAAGTTAATTAGATTTGTTTCAATAAAATGAGTTGGTTTAATCAGAATTCATTTTTTGGAATATGATAAGGGACGTAGGATGTGTGAGCGCGGTAACAAAGATATGATTAACGGGAATCTATATCGATCTACAATCTATGCAGAAAACATGTCCGGATTTCGCCGCTTTATCTAAGGAAATCGGCTCAATAAATCATAAGACATATGTAAAGGGAAATTAATTTATAGTGTCAAAAATAACCCTAGACTTAATGATGAACAGGAAGGCTATACTAGACATAGATTCAAAAATTCTTACATATCTCAGCGTCTCAGTCCTCGCAATACTCGTCTTATCATTAGGTTCTGGTTCTGGTACTTACGCATTTAAGTATAATTTTAAAGACAAATTGCCAGGAGATAATCATGGAGACAATCATCCATCAGAAAAAAATTGTAAAAAATCTGACACATTAGAGGAAATAGCTATAAAAATAGATGCAGAAAAATGCGCAATCAATGATATTAAGAATTATAAGCAATGGAACTTTTACAAACTCGAAGATCCAGAAACAAAGGCATGTATACAATTCTATGATGAACTAGGAAACTCGTTAGTAGATTATGAATTGATATACTGTTATGCATATCCAGAAAAATACCTTGACAAAATAAACTAAGTGACCTTTTATCTTTTAGAGATACCCAGTCACAAGAAGTTTCCGTATAATCTTTTTTCTGAAAATCTTTTTTTTAATTTGAAGTTACAACTATTATTCATCAATGCTAGGCATGAACTCGTTTTTATAAAATGCCTAGACAAATTAAACTTTCTATTCTTTTAGAACACTAATCTCCTAAGGGTATAAAGGCAATCCAAACAGAAAAAAAAGGCAAACTTTCAGTAAATACAGTAAACTTGCAAGGCATTACATTAATTTTGATAATCTTTAGTATGTCTATTTCTAGCTTTTTGATTCTGTATTATCCCACGCATGCTGGTTCCGAAGACTTAAAACCATTGAAACCAGCATTTGATAACGATAATTTTTGGACGATTCGACAATCGTTAGACTTTAGTCTGCCTTTGAAAGAAACGATTGTAGATAGTAAAAATCCGATTGTGCAAAAATCTTTGAGAGACCTGATTGCAAGAGCTGACTCTTATTTGTCATTAGAACCTGATTCCGTGGTCGGAAAAAGTCGGCTGCCCCCAAGTGGCGACAAGCACGATTTTCTTTCCCTAGCCCCATTTCATTGGCCAGATGACACCAAGCCGGGTCAAATTCCATATATTTATCGCGATGGTGAAGCTAATCCCGAGGCATACTCAATTCCAGATAGAGGAAATTTGGCCAAGATGATGACGCGGGTAAAAATCCTGTCCGCCGCGTACTATTTTACAGATGATACTAAATATTCTGCCAAAGCTACTGAAATTCTTAGGGTATGGTTCTTAAATAATGACACTTTTATGAATCCTAATTTACAATATTCTGAAGTTATAACCGGTAAAAATAACGGTACTCGTTCTGGTATCATTGCCGCAAATAATTTTCCTACAGTATTAGATGCAATCTCATTAATCCAGAATTCACCGGACTGGACTAGCAAGGATCAAAAAGGAATAGAACAATGGTTTAACAAATATCTTGATTGGCTTTTGAATTCTAAATTCGGTAAAAAAGAGAGTAAACAACCGAATAACCATGGTACGTGGTATGATGTCCAGGCTTCTTCTATATCACTGTTCTTGAACAAGACGGAAATAACAAAGAATATTTTGGAAAATAATTTAGAAAAATTAATTCTCGAAAAAATCCAGCCCAATGGCTCCCAACCATTTGAAATGTACAGGCATACATCACTTGACTATCACATATTTAATCTGCTAGGTTTTTTCAATCTAGCGAAAATTGGTGAAAATATTGGCATTGATTTGTGGAACTATAAGTCACCTGAAGGTTCCCGATTACAAAAGGCATTGGATTATCTGCTGCCATATTCTTTAGGTAAGGAGGCGTGGCCACATGAGCAAATAAAGGCAATTGATAAAATCACATTATTCAATTTGTTGTGCCAGGCAACTTTACATTATAAGGATAATGAGTATAAGGAGGCTCTCCAATCAATAGGTTACCAAAATGAAACTATGGGGATAAATGGATTAATCTATGGATGTGCCAATATATCATGAGTGGTTGCATTGTGAAAATAGTGAAAATAACAAGCATGAAAAAAATTCTTATCTGAATACTGGATTAAAGTAAATTATTCAAGGTTTTGACTTTGCAATAACAAATGTATCATCGTTATTTCCAGTACCTACATTGTAAAATGTTCCTGTCAATAGGTCTTGCTCAGTTCTGGTAATATTTACATGTAGAAACCCTGTTTCAACAAACTGAGTTGCCATAAATGGAGCTTGTCCCCTAAAATCATAAAGATTATTGCCCGCAGTGCCAACCCCCACATAGATGGGAACACCAGGCGTAGAATAATTAGAAGTGTTTACGTCCTTTATAATAGGCTCTCGTGAGTGTTGTACATTGTACACCAAGGGATAGGATCTCTGATAATTATGATTGTGAGAGGTGATGACTAAATCTACCCCATACTTTTCAAATAGTGGAACATAAGTTTCTCTGAGAACTTCAGTTCCTGGATGAAGAGTAGGTGAAGTATAAAAGGGTCTGTAACCGTAGACTATTATCCAGTCTATGGCGGAATTGCTAGCAGCATTCCTCAGATCATTTTCAATAAAATTATATTGTTCAGATCCATTAGCATATGGAACAAAGAAACTTTTTCCCGTAGACATTGCCACGAAATGAACGTTTTTGTAATCAAAAGAGTAAAATGGACTTTCTAAATCAAAGTGTCTAACAAAGTCACTGAATCGTGATGATGATCGCACTTTATTGCTATCAGTATCTTCTTCTCCTAATGTAATTTTGAACCTGTCATTGTTATCTAATTTTGAAACAATATCAAAAAAGCAGTTAGGATTTTTTGTCTCTGATAAATCCCCTAGGGCAAAGGCTAGATCGGTTTTCTGTTCTTCCATATTCTTTATGGTTTGTCGGGTTATTGAGTCGCAACCATAATCACCAGCAACTACAAAATCGATTTCAGAATTTTGTGTATTAAGATCCGGAGTACCACCCAAAGCACTGTTATCTTTTGACATTTCAGAGGAGTCCACGATATCAAAAGAACTTGAAATAAGAGATGATTGATATCCCTGACTTGTAGCGTCTACTTCTACGGTCAGAGGCCCGAAGTCGCCTTTCTTTCCAATAGTCCAAGAATAAATGAACTTGCCATTATAATCCGTTTTTCCTACAAATTCCTTTTCAAAGTTATTTCCTGGATAAATCAATTTTCCATTTATTTCAGCGTTTGTAATCGGTCTTTTGGCCGAATCTGTAACGGTTATTGTAGCGTTTTGAATATCGCCTCTTGCAATCGGGTTCTTCTGGGCGAGAATTGAAACAAGTAAGGAAGTATCATTATTGCCTGATTCTTCTATGTTTGTTAAATTAGTTTCTGATACATTAGAACGTTGTACAGATTGTATTGGATTCGACTGTGGTGGAGTTATTTGTACGTTACTCACATTAGGAATTCCATTAACAAATACACTATTCCATCTTGTGGGTGAGGACTCGCACAATAATTTTGCAGTTATCTTGTTCATACCTCCAATAATATTTGTATAATTGTTACTTAAAACGAATTCCCATCGAGAAAAATCATTCAACCCCGCAGTTCCTTTTGCAATAGCGCTTTGATAAGGACGAATATCATTAACAATTACAGATACTAGACAATTTTTAGTGCTGTCATCTGAAGATTGACCTGAAATTAATAGATCTTTTCCTACAGTTGCGTTTTGTGTCGTAAGAGGACTAAGTATCTTAATTGATTCTTTCTGTGCTAAAAATGGAGATTGTTCCGTTGAATTCTGCGCAAAAATCAACTGACTTGGAGTAAATGCAAGTAAAATAACAAGAACTAAAAAACTAATAGTATGGAAAGATAACGTTGTTTCACCGGACATTTGGCTTAAAATCGATACTGGTCATATATATTTTGAAGCTTAGTTTCTCAGGGCTCTCAAAGCGAGAACACTTGGATATTTGCGTTCAATAAATTCTGTTCTCCTTAAATTAAATTAAACTTCCTTAGAAACAAAACAAAAACTACATGATTTATTAATTCATTAACTGTTTTTACTATGATTACTATCAATAGTTTGGTATTGCTTTGATGGATACATCTAGCTTTATCAGCAGTCGTTACTAATTATCTACTGATATAAGTTTAGAGTACGATTTGAAAAACATCTTTATCATTTCTATTAACCTTATTGTTATTAGAAATTAATAGATTCTCCATTCTATAAGACACTTTTGTATCGTATTATGTGTTCATTTTTGCATAACTAATTGAAAACAGATTATTTTCTATTTGTTGCAGTATACGATTTGACAGGGATTGTGCCAAGAACGAATGAGATGCGTCTTGCCAAGAGCTCCTTACTACCATAAAATTAGAGCGTAGCCAAGATAACAAGAGCTTGAGTGAAACGGAAACTCTATTGAACAATGAGCTGGAAAAAAGAAATTATTAGATAGAATGTTTCCTACGTTAACTACATGGTAGAAGAAGCTTATATTACCAAAGTATTGCCACATTCAATTAAATTCTATTTGCCCAGGATTGAGGGTTTCATGGATGTTGTAAAGGAGATAGTTTCCCGATTCGGCAGCATGTCATTGATAGAATTTGACGGCTATTTTGAAGGAAAATTTGAACCTGTAAAGTACACGAGGTTAGAAGTTCATACAGAAATAATAGAAGAACAAAATGTTATTGAATATGCCAATAAAATTCGTATTAGGTTGAAACAAAATTCATTGGCGCTTGAATTAAACAATAAGCTGATCCTGATTGTCAAAAACTGAAATTAAACGGCAATGAAAAAGAAAATTAATATTCGGAAGTTTGAGTTGTATTTTCCTGAAAATGTTTGTTACCAAAGATAGAAAAATATTTGCTCTATCACATTGATTGTAATCTAGAACTACGAACATTAAAATGAACGCGACCAGATATGAAAAGTGAACAAGATTGTATTTAAAATCAATAGATACACTAACAATTGAGAGGTGCTAAGCAGATGGGGAAGAGTTTAGCAATAACAATTCTTTTAGCAGTTGTAATCGCGGGGCTTGGGCATATATATCTAGGTTATAAAAAACGGGGAATAATAATTTTGATTGCTCGAATAGCCGTTTGGCTTAGCGTGGCATGGCTTGTTCCATTTCCATTAAGTATTGTAGTTGGTTTGGTCTTGGGAGGTGGTTTTTGGCTCTGGCAGTTAATAGACGTGGTAAGGCTATTTAATAAAAGAAAGTCAAATTTAGATGAACCAATAAATCAGAAAGCATGAGACTTTCAGATTTTATAGTCCTAGATATGGTATCATAGTTGTATGATGCAACTAATTTTTACTAATATACGGTATTTTCCTTTCTTTAGATGGTATTTCCTTTTAGATTCTAAATGAATATTCTTATTATTTCCAAGACTAGGGCCGCGACTGCCGCACTAGCTGGAATAGTGATAATCCAAGCGTAAACTATTTTCTTGCCAATGCCCCATCTAACTGCCGAAAGCCGTTTTGTAGCTCCGACACCCATGATTGCACCTGCGATTGCGTGAGTGGTACTAACAGGGATACCTAGCCATGCCATGGACGTCAATATGACACCTCCTGCTGTTTCAGCACAAAAGCCCTGGTAAGGACGCAGATTGGTTAATTTGAAGGCCATGGTTTTAACTATTCTCCAACCTCCAAAGAATGTACCAAGTGCAATCGCCATTGCAGAAGCCAATATGACTGGGATGGGAACAGAGAATGAGGTAGAGTCAAGCATGCCACCGGAAATCAATAAGGCCGTAATGACTCCCATTGTTTTTTGCCCGTCGTTAGCACCGTGGGTTAGTGAGAAAAAAATTGAAGAACAAATTTGAATACGACCAAAAATCTTGTTTACGTAGGAAGCAGTATACTTTCTGAATAAATACATAATAACTATTGCGATACCGAATGCACTACAAAAACCTAGAGTAGGAGATATCACAATAAAAGTTAGGGTCTTTTCTATTCCAGGATAAACCAGAGCTGATGTTCCTCCTGCCAGTAATGCTGAGCCTATTAGCCCTCCAATTAATGCATGACTACTGGAAGCTGGAAGGCCGAAATACCAAGTGACAAGATCCCATATTATGGCACCTATTAAGCCTGCAAATATAACGTCCACTGTGGAAAATGAGGGTTGTATGATTCCTTTTCCTACTGTCAGAGCAACAGCAGTACCAAAAATGAAAGGGCCAGTAAAGTTAGCAACAGCTGCAATCCCGACGGCGTATAAGGGTCTGAGTACTCGAGTGCCTACCACCGTCGCAATTGAATTGGCCGAGTCATGAAAGCCATTTACAAAGTCAAAAAAGAGGGCGGCCGAAATCGCAATGTAGACTGAGACTTCAATTGGAAGCAAATTAATCCTCAGCGATATTTTAAAGCAACGTCTTCTATTGCGTCAGCAACATCTCTAGACCTGTCTAGTGCACTCTCAAGTGTTTCGTAAACTTCCTTAAGTTTTATAATGTCTATTGCGTCATGAGTTTCAAACAAATTGGCAATTGCAAGGCGATAAACACTATCTCCATCATGCTCACACTTGCTAATAGCATTTGAGTGAATCAAAAGTTTCTCTCGCTTGCCCTTGTGTAATTCAGATACACCTTTGTAGATTTCCTGGGTTGCCGTTACCAATAAAGAAACTAATTCCTGTAAATGAAGAGATGGCTTTTGAATCTTGAAAAGAACCAGTTTATCAGACGTGCCATATGTGGCATCAAGAACCTGATCTATTGCGCTTGTCATTTCGGAGATGTCTTCCTTGTCAAGTGGTGTGATAAACGTCTTGTCTATTATTGTAAACAATGTATGAGTAAGTTGATCCCCTTCATGTTCTAGATTTTTTAATGTGGTGTTATTTTCCTTTAATGTACCAAAGTCCCTTATTGACTCTGCTAGTACGGATGCTGCCTTCACCAAAATACTAGCTTGGTTTTGCAAAAGGGTCATAATTTCAGCATCATTTGCGCGTACCCAAGAGAGCCAGCCGCCAGTCATAGGGAGTTGATTATAACATTGATTATAGATACTTTTCCGAAACCCAGACGAACTGGCCCACGTTCACTACTTTCTTTTATCCCCGCAAGGTAATAATTAATGTCAAGTACCGAGCTTTCTTTATGAAAATCGACATATTGTACAATTTTGTTTTGGTCATATTTTAGTCTGGCTAAAAAAAATAAATACAATGTTGTAGAACTACAGAAACAAGTCTGGTACATGTTAAAGCCAATGCAAGTACAAACCATCTGTCCCAGATTTATGACTGAGTATGTTATGATTATGATTATCTTCGTTCTTTTTACGTTCCTATTCACCAATTCGATATTCGCAATTTCTGAAGTCCAGGGAACTATTAATTCGAGTCATAAATATCCTGTAACCACAATTTTAGATTCAATGACCAATAATTCTGCTCTTAATAGATCTTCAATGTTTGTAGGTTCTCCACTCTCTATCACAAAAGAATTGAGAAACACAAATGAATCAATACCCATCCCTGGAAATGAAGGAAGGGCCACAGATAAAAACGACTACGTATTCTCTGAGAACAAGAGTGAGATATCGACTCCAGGTAACAATTCTCATACTGGAGAGTTTGGAAAAAAAGTAAAGATTGCTCTGGTCATGCCCACATTTACCGCCGCAGCATACGACAAATCTTTCTATCTATTTTACAACAAATACATCAATGTTACGACTGGAGTAAATGTAACAACAGATTTGAATTTATTATCCAGTAAGGTGACAAAGGAACCGTCCTCAAGCGCGTCAGGATTTGCCATGCTATACCTGCTGGGAAATCTAAAATGGATAAGTCCAGAGTCGCATATCGGTTTTTTAGGAGATCAAGATATTGACAGAGGTTCTATTTTCCGATCAAATGGTAGCAATATTTATGATGTCATAATTTTAGGGCATCAAGAATATGTAAGTCAAAAGGAGTATGAAAATTTCAAGCAATTTGTGAGTAATGGTGGTACGATGATTATCTTGGATGGGAATGTATTTTATGCTGAGGTAAAATACGATAGCAACAAAGATACAATAACACTTGTTAAAGGACATAGTTGGGCGTTCAATGGAAGGTCGGCCTGGCGAAGTGTAAACGAAAGGTGGCAGAATGAAACGGCACAATGGGTTGGAAGTAACTACATTAGTGGGATTGCTAAATTTAGCAACAATCCTTTTGATTATTTACCTCATGAAGAACAATATATAACAAATCCTAAAGATATAATTTTGCTAAATTATAACGCAACCAACACTGGGCTACATTCAAACAAAATAGGTAGTGCGGTTGTTGCAACATATGAGCTTAATTACCAAAAAGGAAGAGTAATTGCTCTTGGGCTTTATTCGGACGACATTATAATCAACGGTACCTTTGACCGTTACTTTGATAATTTGATTTTGCAATATGCTTTGCACAGTAAAGACTAATTAATTGAATATTTGAAAGAAAAATTAATTTTTAGAATCTAAATCACAAAATCAAGGGTTTGAATTATATCAAAAAGAGCGTCAGAATCTTGAATAGCTAATCAGTAATACATATTAAATCAATTTGACAATTCTAATAAGTATTGTCTTGATTTTAGCAAGCTCCAGAGTAATTTTGACCTTTCTTCTTGTAGCTATCCTTATCAATGCGACTTCACTGGGTTCGTATGCATCGACAACCAACGTGACTAGTGGTCAACCAATCAACGGGGTTGTAATGAAAGGGGCATTTGTTAATATGAAACAGCATGATAACGGTTCACCTGAAGCTCCACAGGATTACATTGATGATAGTTTAAAAATGATTTCTAAAGCTGGATTGGATCATGCCAGATTCTTGTTTTATTGGGAGGCATACGAACGGGACCCCAAGGCTTTCATGAAGGAAATAGAATCGGTAGCCAAAGCTGGAGATAAGTACGGAGTGAAAATCATTTATGACAACCATCAATGGCACACTTCTTCATGGCTTGAAGACAAAGGAACAGGGTTTCCTTGGTCTCTGTTTGAGGATTCAAAATATTCCAAAGGCGGTGGCGGTAACACACAAGATAAAGCTGCTCAGTCCTTTTGGAAGGATTGGTGGGACAGATCTGTGAAAGATAATGATGGAAAAGATGGTTGGACGCAAATGGCAGATTTTCTCAAGAAAATTGTATTGGTTGTTGATAACCATTCGAGTACCTTAGGGTACGAAATTCTAAGTGAGCCTCATGTCGATAATGTTGATCAATGGTCTAAAATAGGTAAATTTAATAGCTTTATAACTGAAGAGTTAAGAGCAATCACTAGTAAAACGATAGTCTACAGCATGAATGTTCCAGTTGACTTGAACAGCCAAATTAAGATCTCGCCAGAAAACTTGGCAAAAATGGCACCTTCTTCTAAGCAGGACATTGCTTTCAAAATAAGTGTTTATGGTGTTCCAAATAGAGATGATTACCAAAAAGAGAGATTTAATTTATTTTTGGATACCAGGGATCTAACTGGAGTACCCTTATACATAGGTGAGTGGAATAACGTCGTAAGGACAAAAGAGGGTGGAATATTTAAGATCAACCCAGGTGCGAGCGATTTTACAAAATCTAATGCTGGAAAGATACTTGAGGCTTTTAAGAAAGAAGGAGTATGGGCGACGGCTTTTTGGAAATGGGATTATAGGGATGCGGATACAGCCAGCTTTAACTTAATTAATGATGAGAGTGGCAAATTAGTTCCCACCAAATATTTTGGTATCTTGGAAGATACGGTCAAAAATGTATATGGTTCTTCCGATGGCGCATCAATTACTGAAGTTACGGCTTCTGGTAATGCATCAACTACGGATGACCAAGCACTAGCAACGGATGTTACTGCTGGTAATGCATCAACTACGGATGACCAAGCACTAGCAACGGATGTTACTGCTGGTAATGCATCAACTACGGATGACCAAGCACTAGCAACGGATGTTACTGCTGGTAATGCATCAACTACGGATGACCAAGCACTAGCAACGGATGTTACTGCTGGTAATGCATCAACTACGGATGATAGTAAAGAGGCCAATTTAATTAATCAGCTTGTGAGAACAGGAAAATTCACAGAAGCTGAAGCCAAACAATTCGTATCAAATTCGATACAAAATAGAACGAACATAACTTCAAATGCTGACAACATACATTCTTCTAATAATAAATCCAAGAATAACGATCAATCGTCCAATAGTAACACAAATGATCCTGAAAAATATGACAATCTCAAAGACCTAGTTAATGATATAAAAAATCATGTTGTAGACATTGAAGACATTTCCTTAAATGCTTTCCAGGGATCGGCTGCTTATCGAGATGCTGATCAAGGAACCCAAGATTGTATTGACTTGGCTGGAAAAATAGGAAATAATCTTGGGGATCAGGAAATAGTAAATTGTTTTGAGGATCCAAATTTTTACAAGGATCAAATATCTAATACAAACAATAATAATGACGACAACAACTAATGAATGATTAGAGAATATACACGACTATCCATAAAATTTGATAATATGTACTCTACATAGCCATTAAATAAAAGAATGGAGAAAATGAAAAAAAGATAAAATTTAGACGGACATATCACAGTTTCAAATTAATCATACATGTCAGAGATTTTTTTCTTTGCTGCCTTAATGCCTGATTTTATGCTATTGAAAACATCTTCTGCTCCTTCTTTAAATTCATCTGACGAATAATCGCTTTCCAGACCGGCTTCACCGCCAATCTTCACCCTGCCTACAGTATTTTCGCCTTTTTCAATACCTAGTTCAGTACCACCCTTTAGTAACCCTGAACTTTGAGCCCCTTTCTTCGCATCAGAACCTCCTCCCTTGATGCTTTTTTTAGTGTTCTTTTTTGTATCTTTTGCCTTAGTATTTCTCTTAATACTTTTTGCCTTAGTATTTCGCTTGGTACTTTTTGCCTTAGTATTTCGCTTGGTACTTCTTGACTTGGCGCTCCTTTTAGCATTCTTGTTTGTACTTTTTGCCTTAGTATTTCGCTTGGTACTTCTAGCCTTAGTACTCATATTATTTTTATGAATAACATGTTATTTATATTGGTCAATTTTGAAAGTTCAATAATTTGTTGATATATGTTAGAGCATAACCACGTTCGAAGGGATCGAAAAATCTAGGATATGTAATGACAAAAAGTATACTATAATTGCCATTATATTGGAAGTATCGAATTATAGTAAATTAACTCCTGGCGTTTCATGGTGGTCTTTGGAACTATTAATTCCCAGGTAGAGTTAGTCATATAAGAGTGGACGATAATGAGGGGATATTTCAGTGGAGAACATTCTTTTTTTGAACTACTCTATGGCATCTTGAAGTTTGGTGGATATCAAAAACTTGCCATTTATTTCGCATTTAGCACTGCCAACCAAAACACCATCTGGGCCCGTTACCTTGGGTAGGTTAATTTGTAAGTTATCAAAGTCGTATGTTATTTCCATATTTTTGCCAGAAATGTTGCTGAATATATTTTCTACAACTTGGGGCCAATTCGTATTTTCCTGATTGCCTATTTCTGAAGTTTGATTAACACTATTCATAATATGCTAAAAACATAATTGTATATATCAATTTCAGATCACAATATGACAATATGACCTTTTTGTCAATTAACGACATGATTCGTTTTAGCACAGAGGCAATCAGAAAGACTACATTGCGAGTGCTTGTTTTCCACACACTCTCCACAAGTAATCCCTCCATTTACCGTGGCATTTCCTTTTATAATAACATCTTTTTCACTTGATACTGATTTTATATCTTTCATTAAGGACTAAACCTGCCTGTATGAACGAATTCCAATGTTTTACGATTTGACATATTAATTCAAAGATCCTTATCATTTAATACTGATTAGATTGGGGTTTACACATAATCTAATCTACAATCTATATTGTAGATGAATTCACAGTACTGTACACTTTCGGAAACTAACTAATTCAAACTTATCATTTTGTTATTGAGAAACATCATCATCACTCTTTAATTCAATTCTTTGAGTTTTCATTCTGGTTGAAAAGTTCGTGAAATTTTTAAAGGTCCCGGAATATACTTTCATTTAGAAATGTGGAGTCTACCTGAGCATTTTATTGTTTATAAATGTGTATTCCTATATAGTATGTAACAATCTAGGAATAAATAAGGTTTGGTAGAAGGTTATTGATTTTTTGGTGACTAAGAAACGGCTAGTCGCGATAGTAGACGATGAGTTAGACATTGTGAATTTATTTAGAGATTGTCTAAAGGGCATTCATGAAATCTTGATATTTACATTTACTGATCCCCTCATTGCTTTAGAACACATCCGAACCAACAAGGGTACATACTTTCTAGTAATTTCAGATTTGAGAATGCCAAGCCTCAGCGGTTTAGAATTATTAAAGAAAGTAAAGAAAGAAAATCCTCTCGTAAGAACATTACTTATGACTGCGTTTGAATTAGATGACAAATTATTTCAAGAATATACAAAGGCAAATATCATAAATGATTTTCTTCAAAAGCCAATTCGATTAAAGGATCTTCGTTCAATAGTTGTCAAACATCTAACTACCTATAAGAGGAGTTTAAAAGACCAAATGGATCAAAGTCAATAATTAAGATTTGAAGAAAAATTCAAGTTTGACTGTTGTCATTATCTTGGTAATAAGTAGAAAAAAAATTTCTAACTAGGTAAATTGCCTAGTTGTCTTCGTTATCGTTATTTTTGTTTGTAGAGTTATCAGATCCGCCTGATTTACCAGATTCACTAGATGACTGATTTTCGCCCTTGGACTTCATTAGATCTTTTAATGAATGGCACATTTCCTTTACGTCTTGCATTGAGGCGCACAGTTGTAGATCCTGTGACTTGGTGTCATTAGATACCTTTGCGGTTACCGGTATTTCCGTGGGACTTGCGGTCGGACTAGTTTGGATCTTTAAGTTAACGGTAACGTCCTTTGTTGAGGAAGCATTACCTTCCTTACCGCCTTCACCCTTTGACTTTAAGGTGAAATTGAGCGGTACATCGATTTTTTCTGGAGATTGTTGTCCTGATACAATTTGTTGTGTTAGGCTCATCATTGGAAACGAGAGGACCAACGAAAGAGCAAGCGTTGTCACTGCAATTAACGGTTTGTTCATTAAAAATGAATAGGACTTTAAACTTTATAACGATCAAATTAAAAATGCAGTAAAGAGGGCAAAAGCAATAAACTACGTACTTTATGAAGTCAGAAATGGTATAAAATTAACTTTGTCATCGATTTCAGATCGTTCAAAACAAAAATACGAACAAATTTAGCTAATCTAACCTTTATTGTCATGCAATGGCTAGATCATATTTGCTTCAATGGGAGTCGTAATACAAGATTAATTTCTTCCAAACTAGCGATATTCTATAAAGCTGAGACAAATAGCAAAAGTTACCACTTGATGATAAATCAAATATGTTATTAATTGTAGTAAAAAAATAAGATGGGCTCGATGTAACCAATAACGCCACAGTTACTATTTATGAACCCAACACTTTTTATTTATTGAATTATTCTTGATTCTCTTATTGGACTTTGGAGGAGTTCTCCAATTTCGTTATGCATTTTCAATAAATTAAATCCCTTTTCAGTGGTTTTGTAGGTTTGTACACCTTCTAAATATTCGAGTAAATTATTCTCAATAAGTACTGATAGATATTCTTTCAATTGAGCATAGCTTAGGAAGGCTTTGTACATTATTTTTGTTTTAGTTGCACCACCGTTTGCAGCTTCAAGAATCATTGATACTATTTCTGTTCTGCTTCTGTATTTCATATATTCGATCTGATAAATTTACTATATTAACATGTTGGCACAAAAGTCTAGAACAAAACGAAATCGCTTAACCATGTAATCACTCACATAAATGAGCGTTTTTAATATCAAATACTCTCTCATTTTAGACATTTGGATTGCCTAAATTGGCACTCGTCTTCATCCTATAGATGATACCTCAAAAGTTTGAGATGGACCTAGATTTGAAAATAGAATTTGCCTATTCCTCTCATTGTTGCAATGACTTTCAAAGAACTTTAGAGGCGCTAAATTCACAAATCCGAGAGGCTATGACCCGCATAAAGACCATATGAATGAAAAATGTTTCGTCCGCTAGTGAAATGCTAGTTCGTAGGATAATATAGCGTCTCTTGTTTGGTATCAAAAGATTCTGCTTCTGTGGATCTCCTAATGCCAGAAATATTATTTGAGAGCATTAAAGCAAACCTGGCAATCTTAATTAAAAGTCGTCAATCTAGATTCCTCAGGACGTATAAATTTATCCCAGAGTGAACCAAATATGATTCCTAATAATCCCCAGAAGATTCCGATAGTTACGGCTGTCCAAACTCTGAAATTCTGAACTAGTACCATTGATATGTTTATTGGGTCCGGGTTTGCTGGCATAGCTAAATATGCGGTAGTCATTATTCCTGCGTAAACTAATGGGAACACGATCTTTTTTGAGTTTATCTTTACTCTCTTCCACAAGAGTGCAAGAATCAAAGCGGTAAAACCAGAAATTGCTATAAAAGCTACATACAAGGCCTCACGATAGTAAATTGTTTCAGGATTTCCAACTGCAGGTGGATTTGCAGGATATTTTATGGCCACCACAAGGTATAATACAAACCACAAGATACCAGCCAAAAACAATGCCTTCTTCTTGTTGTTGCTTCCAGGTAACGCATTCTTTGAGTACGCAAAAATGATTCCAAACAACGCTCCCAGTGATATTCCATATACTGCTGCAGCAACTACTTCACCACTTTTTTGCCAAATGCGATAATGGGCGATTTCGGACAAATCTACATTCTCTCCTGTGGAAACTGATTTCTGTATTTCTATGCCAATTGCCTGATCGATGTATGGTTCAACCAGTCCAAGATTAATGATACCTAGGATAGTACCGGCTAATGCACCAGAAAGAATTGTAATTCCAAGAAAAAGTAGTATTCTCAAAAAATATACCTATTGAACGAAATTAGTGACATGGAAATCCAGCAGTATGTCGCATATCATGAGCGAACTCATGTATCCACATATTATCAAATGCTTGCTGACCTTGAGCAATGCTAAACAGTTGACCTTGATCAAATCCAACAACAAACATGGTAAAAATCAAAATTACAACCAGAATTCCAACAGCGAATCCCATTTCGCCAGGTTTTTCTTTTGTCATTAATTTGAGATTAGACATTCTCTCTTTTGTAAAAACTTTAGAGTATTTAAATTATTGGATGGTTTAGCCAAGCTTGCTGTCAAGGTAATTAGAATAATATAGATATAACTTTCTGCTACTCTCACAGTAGTATTGCATACCTATGTTAAAACGCTTCAGTTGGTTGCAAGCAAATATGCACCTAGCAGAGCACTTTCATTTGATGTCATGCATGTTTTCAAGACTTTACAGCTTATTGAGGAGAAAGGACATGTTAGCAGAGATATCTTACGAAATGAATTAACTCTCGGTGAAGGAACAATAAGAACACTTCTTCGACATCTAAAGATGGAAAACCTGATTGAATCGTCTAATGCTGGAACAAAACTGACGAAAAAAGGACACTTATTTTTTTCTGACATTAAAGCCTCTATCCCCTCGGAGATGAAATTGCCAAAATGTTCTGTTGCTTTGGGAAAATTCAACTATTCAGTAATTTTGAAACAAATGAGTTCTGCGGTAAACAGCGGGATTGAACAAAGAGATGCAGCAATAAAGATGGATGCGATAGGTGCAACTACGCTTATCTTCAGAAATGGGAAATTTCTTTTAGCTGGAACAAAACTTGATGCGCTAAGGGATGACCACAAGATACGTAAACTACTCATGGTAGGTCTAAACCCAATTGATGAAGATGTTATAATAATTGGAAGCGATAGTGTTTCTGAAAAAAGAGCTGAATTTGCTGCAAAGAATGCAGCCCTTTTAACTATTAAAAATCATGAGAAGCATGATAAGCATTAGGATATTCTTTGAGATGCAGAATCATCCAGGCATATTTGATAATCTTCTCACTTTGGAAGTAATGCCTTGTAGGGTTATTTGTATAGGAACAATGAAGGATAGTTACCTTAACGATTCTTGAAATTGTCTAGATAATCGGCTATTTCGTCGAATGTTGCGCCAGAATCATTTAGCTCTATCAGTAGTTCTTTGCTAATACCTGCCCGTCTCAAAGCAACTAACGCAGCGTATAACCTTCTTTCTGCGTTATTGATGCATTTACCGTCCCAACCGTAATAAGACATGATGACACCCATTACGCATCTTCCACCACGTCCATCGGTATACTGCTTTCGAATCTGTGTAAACTGTTTTCCATAAGTACGTATTATTTGGGAGATAGATGATTCTAGAATTGAATGCTGACTAAGTTTATTCAACTGGCCTTCGTCGATTGGTTGCTCGAAATTCCGCGTAAACTGCTTCTTATGCTTGCTTAGAACTTCAGAAACTGACGATTCCTGCTTCAAAATTTGCTGATGAGCCATAGATTGATAATATAAGACAAACAAATTATTTAGGATTTTCGGCAAGAGATGTTCTGTGAAAATGATTTTCCAAAATTCTTAATACAAGCCTACCAAGGATAAATTGGCTTTTGTATTTATTTACTAAATTTAGGTTTCAAACTCAGGTAAAATACTTGAATTCCTAACACCGGCATGTACCAATATCTCATATAATTATTTTTCCTGAACCTACTATTCGTATATCTTTATTATCTGGATTTAAGAGGATCGCAATATCTCCGGCCTTAAATGAAAATATATTATCAGTTAAAATCTTAAGCTTATTGTCCGCTATTTTCTGTATCTTTGCAGGCCTGATCTGAGTTCCTATGGACAATAGATATGAATGAATTTCTGAAATGTCGTCCTTGTAAAATGATATCCTATCGAAATCGATTATCAATTCCTGATCAGCAGAAATAAAATGGTTATAATTAGAAAGAATATCCCCCCTGCTTATCTCATCAAAAGAAACACCTGTTAGGGCAAGACCAACTCTAGCTGGATTATGTGATTCTTCAACATTTTTATCATGCATCTGAATACTTTTAATAGTAACTGTTTTCTTGTGAGGAAATAGTGTTAGCTCGTCGTGTACTTTGATAATTCCCTGTTTGAGTATACCCAATACGACCACACCCACTCCTTTTACATTAAATATGTTATCTATTTGGATAATTGCGGGTCCGTCTCTTTTCATCGGAGACAAAGAACTGATACTCTCTTTAAGACTTTCAATATTCTGTTCAACCTTGAATGATGAAGCAACAGTATTTTTTAAAAGACTCTTAAGAGCTTCACTGTCAACTGCGTATGAATGGAGGAGGAATCCTTTATCCCGTTGTAGTAGATTCAAGGCCACTATTTGCTCACCTAGGAACTTGTCCAGTTTGTCTACGTTAATTATAGAATACTCGCCCAAATTTACTGCAGTGATTAATGGTTGTATCTTATCAGGAAAACCTGAAGGTATTACGTAGGTCATGATTCTATCGTCTTTCTTACTGTCGTATGTTGTAATGTCGCTTGACTGCCCTTTCTTCCCTAGCTCATTTACAAAGTCGGTTTGACCAAGACATACAAAATTGATACTATCCACGGTGTGATTTTAGAAGACCATCTTTAAAATTTATTCCTAATTTCAAATTTGAATCCGTATCTACTTTCCAGCACAGTGGGATCCGAAGCTTGGAATTCACGTGACTTGAAGTCGCGGCCGCACTGACCCTATAGTGAGTCGTATTAATTTAAATCATACCAACATGGTCAAATAAAACGAAAGGCTCAGTCGAAAGACTGGGCCTTTCGTT